>CENJ01114604.1_pt1 | contig 20644 bp, 20 predicted proteins | sample 356161 | NCBI WGS metagenome assembly CENJ01 (sample SAMEA2619531, study PRJEB7988) | marine metagenome | biome: marine biome (ENVO:00000447); feature: surface water layer (ENVO:00002042); material: "saline water (ENVO:00002010), including plankton (ENVO:xxxxxxxx)" | depth 5 m
GCTGAATGGCAAGAAAGAATGGAACGTCTTCGTAATATTGCCGAAGTTATCGTATCCAAACAGCGTCACGGCCCGATTGGTAAGGTAGAGCTACACTTTGACCCGAATGTCACCAAGTTCAGCGATCTCGAACGACGATACAACGCCGACGAATACTGATGTGTCCGGCGTAGCCTCTGAACAGTTGAACGGGCCGAGATCGGTCGTCCATCTGGGAACGATTGCAGCCAATTACCGCGCGTTATGTGACTTGTGCTCTACGAGTGAGACTGGAGCTGTCGTCAAGGCTGACGCATACGGCCACGGTGCGGCCGAGGTCGCTGCAAAGCTTGCTGCGGAAGGGTGTGAAACCTTCTTCATAGCCTATCCGCGTGAAGGCGAAGCTGTCCGTATTGCCGTCGGCCCGGATAAACGTATTTTCGTATTCCACGGCCTCACCAACGACTCGCCGGAGCTGATCATTCAGCACGACCTCATGCCGATCTGTAATCGCGTCGAAGAAGTAAAACTTTGGTTGGAGGCGCATCCGGATCGCCCGTATGGGCTTCACTTCGACACCGGCATCAACCGCCTTGGTCTAAGACTGTCTGATCTGGCAGAGGTAAAAGGGCTTACATCGGGCACCCCGCCTGTGTTGGTGATGAGCCACCTTGCCTGCGCGGATCAGCCGGAACACGCGATGAATGCTCAGCAGCTACAAAAATTCCGTGAGGTGGTTGCCGCATTTCCGGAAAGCAAAGCGAGCCTTTCGGCGACTGCCGCAAGCTATCTCGGCCCCGACTATCATTTCGATTTGATCCGCCCCGGTATCGCACTCTATGGCGGCGGCCCTGCCCGTCCGCCAGAGCTTCGCCTGAAACCCGCCATGAGCGTCACAGCGCCCATTTTGAATGTATTTAGTATCGAAGCAGGCGAACACACCGGCTATGGGGCAACGTTCGAAGCGAAATACCCGATGACGCTGGCTACTGTTTCGCTAGGCTATGCTGACGGATATCTTCGCTCGGCCTCCAATTACGGGTTCGGAATGCATGAAGGCGGCCCTTGCCCGATTGTCGGCCGCGTTTCTATGGATCTTATGACCGTCGATGTCACAGATTTGCCTGAACCGCCTGCTATAGGGTCTCACATAGAATTCATTGGCCCCAAAGCGGGGCTGGAAATACAAGCCGAAGCTCTTGGAACCATAGGTTATGAGTTGACGAGTCGCCTTGGCGGTCGCATCTCACGAGAGTGGCAGGACGAGGACTGACAATTGGCTGACACCATCCCAGTAGTATTCAGACCCTTTCAGTGGGTCGGCGCAGCCGTGCTTGGACTGCTTGGCGAGGCCGGGCGTCTCGCGACATTCATCACGCGCGTCAAACTCGCTGCCCTCACGCCATGGGTTTTCTTCGGCGAAACGCTGAAACAGTGCATTCGCATTGGATATTTCTCGCTGCCTGTTGTTGGCCTGACGGCTATTTTTACGGGCGCTGCACTCGCGCTGAATATTTTCGTCGGCGGGTCGCGCTTTAACGCGGAACAATTCGTTCCGAACATTGTTGTCCTCGGCATAACCCGTGAACTCGGGCCGGTTCTTGCGGCTTTGATGCTTGCAGGGCGCGTCAGCGCAGGCATTGCGGCAGAAGTCGGCACGATGAAGGTTACCGAGCAAATCGATGCGCTTCACACGCTCTCAACCAGCCCGTTCCAGTATTTGTATGCCCCGCGTTTCTGGGCCGCCGTTCTGACGCTACCTATCCTCGTCCTGATCGCTGACATTATCGGCGTTTATGGCGGCTATCTGGTTGCAACCGGCACCCTGGACTTTAACGGCAATCTCTACATCAAGAACACGATGGATTATGTCACCGGCGGCGACGTGATCGGCGGCCTCATCAAAGCCGCTGTGTTTGGCGGCGTCGTCGCTCTCATGGGCTGTTATCACGGCCAGAACTGCCAGGGCGGCGCAAGCGGCGTTGGCCGTGCCGCAACGCTTGCCGTTGTCTCCAGCGCGGTTCTGATCTTCTTCTCGAACTTCCTCATGACAACGCTCTTCACGAGGATTGGCCTGTGACCCAACCACTTCTCCAGATGACGAATGTCCACAAGGCATTCGGACCGAAGAAAATTCTTCAGGGCCTCGATATCGATGTCGCGCCGGGCAAATCCCTCGTAATCATTGGTGGCTCAGGCACGGGCAAATCTGTTTCGCTCAAATGTGCACTCGGCCTGATGAAACCTGATGAAGGCGAAATCCTGTTCGACGGTGAGAAGCTGAACAAGAAAAAGGCGCGCGAAGCTATGCTTGCGCGCACCGGAATGCTGTTTCAGGGCGGCGCTCTGTTTGACAGTCTGCCAATCTGGCAAAACGTGTCATTCAAACTGCTCGGCAAATCAGGCACATCGAAATCAGATGCCAAGGATCACGCTATCGAAACGCTGAAGAAGGTGCGTCTTGGAAGCGAAGTTGCTGATCTTTATCCGGCTGAACTGTCCGGCGGCATGCAGAAGCGCGTAGGCCTTGCGCGCGCAATTGCGACACGCCCTGACCTCATCTTTTTTGACGAGCCGACGACCGGTCTTGACCCGATCACGGCGGACGCGATCAACGATCTCATTGTCGAACAGGTGAAGGGACTTGGCGCCGCGTCGGTTTCGATCACGCACGACATGCCGTCTGCGCGCAAAATCGGCGACGAGATCGCCATGCTCTATGAAGGTAAGATCATCTGGCGCGGCCCTGCCGACACGGTAGATGATTCAGGTAATGAGTATGTCGACCAGTTCGTTCACGGTCGTGCAGACGGCCCTATTCAACCGGCTATGTAGCCTTAGCAGCGGCCTCACCTGCTGCTTTGCCCATCGCCATGCAGGCCGTGAGAAGATAACCGCCGGTCGGCGCATCCCATGACACCATTTCACCCACGCAATAGGTGTTGGGAACGGCCTTCAGCATTAAATGCTCATCCAGTGCGTCCCAGGACACCCCGCCTGCAGTTGAGATGGCGTCATCCATTGGCGCTGTACCTGTCACAGTAAAGGGCAGCGCTTTCAGCAATGCGGCAAGTTCAGAAGGATCGCCCGGAGGTGATCCACGGGTGACCTCGTTCACCAGCGCGACTTTTACCTTATCCAGCCGTGCAGCCTTACGGAGCCGGTTCGACATGGAGTCTTTTCTGTTTGCAGAAGCAAGGCGTTTGGCCAGCACATCCGTTTGCACGTCCGGCACAAGATCAATCGGCAGCGTTGCTGATCCATTGGATGACAGCTCTTTGCGCAAATCGGCCGCGACAGGATAGAGCGCGCCGCTTTCAATGCCGAGGCGTGTAATCACGATGTCGCCGCGCGAACTCTTATCACCCATTTTCAACGCGATACTCTTCACTGGAGCGCCTTCATGCTGAGACAGCAAACGGTCACTCCAGCCTACCTCCATACCGCAATTGGACGGCTCAAACGGATCAATGGACACACCGCGTTCACAAAGAATATCCGCCCATTGCCCATCAGATCCGAGCCTCGACCAGCTCTTGCCGCCAAGCGCGAGAATGGTTGCGTCGCTTTCGACCTGAACTGAACCGCTCTGCGTCGAAAATGCGAGCAATCCCTCTGATGTCCATCCGGTCCATCGGTGGCGGGTATGCAGTTCTGCGCCCTGCTCTGCCAGTTTTCGCAGCCACTTTCGAAGTAGCGGAGAGGCTTTCATCGCAACCGGAAAAACTCGTCCTGATGACCCCACGAAAGACGGCTCGTCCAACACCTCCATCCAGTCACGAACGTCCGACGCATTGAACGCCGAGACCATAGCTTTCAGCCGTTCGACCGGTGCGTGGTAGCGACCTATGAACTGCTCGACCTGTTCGGAGTGAGAGATATTCAGCCCGCTTTTGCCGGCCATCAGAAATTTTCGGGCAGCCGAAGGCATTGCTTCATAGATCGACACTCGCGCGCCCTGCTCCAGCGCAGATTGCGCCGCCATAAGACCGGCAGGTCCTGATCCGATGATTGCGATGCGCTTCATGCCGATCATTTATCCGGACACGAGCGGCAAAGCCAGCGCCTGATGAAGTTATGATTGTAATCGGTTTCGAATTGGTTTTACGAACACGCCTCAACACTATACCGCTTATCGCTATGGCTAAAACGACTACCCAATTCATCTGTCAGTCCTGCGGCACTGTTCATTCCAAATGGAATGGCAAATGCGAAGGCTGCGGCGAGTGGAATACGCTCGTCGAAGAAACGATCAGCGCGGCCCCGGGCGGCCTGAAACCGACCAGCAAGAAAACCGCTGGCGGACCGCTAGAGTTTTCCAGCCTTGATGATCACCGAGAAGCACCGGAGCGTACCAAGCTCGGCGTCGATGAACTCGATCGCGTCTTCGGCGGCGGTCTGGTGCCTGCATCCGCGACGCTGATCGGCGGTGACCCTGGCATTGGTAAGTCGACACTTCTGCTTCAGGTCACAGCACGCCTCGCACGCAATGGACTGGAAACGGTATATGTCTCTGGAGAGGAAGCTGCAGCGCAGATTCAGGATCGCGCAGAACGGCTCAAAGTAGCCTCCAGCCCTGTTAAGCTCGCAACGGAAACGGACCTGCGGACCATTCTTTCCGCGCTCAAGAAGGCAAAGCCTGATTTTGTTGTCATCGACTCGATTCAGACGCTCTGGTCAGACAGTGTTGAAGCCGCGCCCGGCTCTGTCTCACAGGTAAGAGCCTGCGCTCAGGAACTTGTACGATTCGCCAAGAAAAGTGGCTGCGCTCTGGTCATTGTCGGCCACGTCACCAAGGAAGGTCAGATTGCCGGACCTCGCGTCGTGGAGCACATGGTCGATACCGTGTTCTATTTTGAAGGCGAACGCGGTCACCAGTTCCGCATTCTGCGCGCGGTGAAGAACCGCTTCGGACCGACTGATGAAATCGGCATTTTCGAGATGTCTGCCTATGGCCTCGCCCCAGCGAGCGAACCTTCGGCCTTGTTCCTGAGCTCGGACGATGATCACACGGGAGGCGCAGCTGTCTTCGCGGCGATGGAAGGCTCCCGCCCGATGCTCGCCGAAGTGCAGGCGCTGGCTGGCCCGGCAGCTTACGGTACGCCGCGCCGCTCGGTTGTTGGATGGGACAATAACCGGCTCGCCATGATGATCGCCGTACTGGAAGCACGTTGCGGCCTGCAGATTGGTGGCCGCGATATCTATCTGTCTGTCGCTGGCGGCTATCGCATGGTGGAGCCCGCGGGTGATCTCGCCGCGGCCGCTGCCTTATTATCGTCCATGGCTGACCAACCGCTCCCTGAAAAATCAATCTTTTTCGGAGAAATTGCACTTTCAGGTGCGATTCGCCCTGTCGCTCGAATGGATGCACGGCTAAAAGAAGCAGAGAGACTTGGCTTCAAGTGCGCATTCGGACCAGAAGGACCTCAGCGAAAGCATGGCAGCCTGACTTACACGCCGATTAAGCGGCTGGCTGACCTTGCTGACATGCTGGAAGTGAGAAACGACGATGAGTGAACTGCTGAACTCACTGAATATGACGATGTTTGATGTCATCGTTATTCTGCTGACACTCGTTTCAGCCCTGATGGCCCTGGCTCGGGGATTTATCCGCGAAGTCGCCTCAATTCTGGCATTCCTTCTCGCGCTCGGCGCTGCGTTCTTTGCTTATTTTTATCTGACACCACTCGCGAAGGGCGCCCTGCCGGACACGATCGACCCGATCATGATCGAGGTCGTTGTCGTCGCGGTCACCTTCCTCTTCATCTATATTTTCGCGGCCTGGCTTGGACGTAAGTTTTCCCGCTTCGTCCACACATCCACGGATATTACGCTTGTAGACCGTGTGACCGGCCTCGTTTTTGGCGTCGCGCGGGCCTTCGCGATCATCGTTCTCGTGCTTTTTGTGTCACGCCCGTTCATCGAAGAGGCCGAGATTTCCTGGGTACTGGATTCTTTTTCATATCCCTATTTCATTCAGGCAGTAATCTGGGTACAGAGCGTTATTCCAGCGGTAGCTGACACCGTTCAGCAGGCAATTCCAGAAAACCTGCCGGACAGATCTTAGTACTAAACAGATCGAAAAATCGGAGCTTAAACCATGATGTTTTTTGACCATGATGACGATAAGCTCCGCGAGGAATGCGGCGTATTCGGCATTTTCCGACACCCTGAAGCGTCTGTCATTACAGCGCTGGGTCTCCACGCTCTGCAGCACCGCGGACAAGAAGCCTGCGGCATCGCCACCTACGATGATAAATCCGGTTACTTCGTGAACGAGCGCCATATCGGTCTCGTCGGCGATAACTTTGTCGGTCAGGACATGCGCACGCGCCTGCCGGGATCATCTGCAATCGGTCACAACCGCTACCCGACACAAGGCACGCCAGCCATTCGCAACATTCAGCCTATTTTTGCTGACCTTGATTGCGGCGGTATCGCCATCGCCCACAATGGCAACTTGACGAATTCCCGTGCCCTGCGCCGTCAGCTCGTCGACAAAGGCGCAATCTTCCAGTCCACCATGGACACCGAAGTTATTCTCCACCTCATCTCCCGCTCCGATAAAGCACGCATCACAGAACGCTTCGTTGATGCGATCAGCCAGATTGAAGGTGGCTTTGCGCTCGTGGCGCTGACAGAAGAAATGCTGATCGGCGCACGCGACCCTGTAGGTCTTCGTCCCCTGGTTCTGGGTGATCTTGGCGGGACGAGCGTTCTGGCGTCTGAAACATGCGCGCTCGATCTGATCGGTGCGAAATTCGTTCGCGAAATCGAACCGGGCGAAGTCGTGATCATTACAGACAATGGCGTAGAAAGCCTGACACCGTTCCAGCGCCGCTCGACCGCGCCTTGCCTGTTTGAGTTCGTCTATTTCGCCCGCCCTGACAGCATTATTCAGGGCAAGAGCGTCTATGAAGTCCGTCGCCGCATGGGGATGCGCCTTGCACAGGAAGCCCCGTCTGATGCCGACGTGATTGTGCCGGTTCCAGATAGCGGCGTACCTGCGGCACTGGGATACGCAGAAGAATCCAACATCCCGTTCCAGCTTGGTATCATTCGCAACCATTATGTGGGCCGTACCTTTATCGAGCCGACACAGGTCGATCGACAAACGAGCGTCTCTAAAAAGCACGCGCCGAACAAATTCGTTCTGAACGGTAAGCGTGTGGTTCTGGTCGACGACTCCATCGTCCGCGGTAACACATCGAAAAAGATCGTCAGCATGGTTCGCGAAGCTGGCGCGAAGGAAATTCACTTCCGCTCGGCAAGCCCGATGATCAAGTTCCCGGACTATTATGGCATCGACATGCCGTCCGAGCGCGAACTGCTCGCTGCGAACCACTCGCTGGAAGAAATGCGCCGCGAACTGGAAGTCGACAGCCTCGACTTCCTTTCCGTTGATGGCCTCTATTGGGCGGTCGGCGATGTCGCCCGCGATACCAACTCACCTCAATACGCAGACCACTGCTTTACCGGCGATTATCCGACCCGTCTGATCGACCGCCGCAACGAAGAAGTCGGTCGCGATGCTCAATTGTCTTTCCTCGACGACTAAGCGCTGAGATAAAGCCGATATGACTGATAAAAGACTCACCCTTGTAACCGGGGCATCTCGTGGCATTGGACGCGCGTTGTGCGTCGAACTCGCTACAAAACACAATCATCACGTCATCGCTGTTGCTCGCAGCCAGAAAGCTTTGGAAGCGCTCGACGATGAGATCAAAGCGGCTGGCGGACAGGTCACACTTGTTCCGCTCGACCTGACGGACGCCAATGCGATTGAGCGTTTGTCTGTTGCCGTTCTTGAGCGCTGGAAGAAGCTTGATGGCCTTGTAGGCAATGCAGGCGTTCTCGGCCCTCTGGGGCCGCTCCAAACGATCACTCCATCAGGATTTAATAGCACGATTGATGTGAACCTGACAGCAAACTGGCGTCTGATCCGGTCTTTCGACCCGCTTCTGCGCGCAAGCCCTGCTGGCCGCGCGGTATTCATCACATCAGGTGTCGTGCCGCGCCCTCGCGCGTTCTGGGGCGCTTATCAGGCCTCCAAAGCCGGTCTTGAAGGCATGGTTGCTGCCTGGGCTGACGAAACCAGGGTCAGCGATATCCGCGTCAATCTGTTCGACCCGGGCGCCGTGCGCACAGACATGCGCGCCGATGCGATGCCCGGTGAAGATCCGCTCAGCCTGCCGCCGCCAGAAGAGGTCGCGACCAGGCTCGCTGAACTGCTTGGCGATGATGTCACCGTCCACGGCGAACGCGTCGAATTCAGAACCAAATAAAAAACGGCCTCGAAAGAGGCCGTTCTCATATCTGTATCATTGCTGTCGCGGATCAGACGAGATCGTAACCGCGCGCATTGATGTACTGGCGAAGTTCTGTCGCCCGACGCTCTGGATCCGGATGCGTGGACATAAACTCTGGTGGACGATTGCCTGAGCTGCGTGCAGCCATGAGTTCCCAAAGACGCGGCGCCTGACTCACGCGATAACCGGAGCGATACATATAGTCGACGCCGAGACGGTCAGCTTCGAGTTCGTGGCGACGACTATATGGCAGAATAACACCAAATTGCAGCGCTGCGCCGCCGAGAACACCAATAGTATCGCCGTATTCACGGAGCGTGTCAGACTGCTGGATAGCCACTGTTCCCGCGACCAGAGCGATCTGGCTCGCCAGACCGATGGAATAGCGTTCTGCCGCGTGTCGTCCGGCAACGTGACCTGCCTCGTGACCAAGTACGGACGCGAGCTGGTCGTCATTTTCCGTCAGCTCGGTGATACCACGATATACGCCGACCTTATTACCCGGCATGACGAATGCGTTCGCATCGTCCGTATCAAAAACAGCGATTTCCCAATCCTGATCGGCACGGCCGGCGCCTTGCGCAACCTTTTCCCAGACACGGTTCACGCGCGCGTTCAGGGAGGAATTTGTAGACAATGGTGTCTGCTGTTTCATCTCGGTCCAGGCAGATGCAGCCATCGTTGCGATCTGACCTTCGCCTACCAACAGAAACTGGCTTGTACCGGTTTCCGGATTGGTTGTGCAGCTAGTGACAATCGGCACAACTGAACCAACTGCCAGTCCGCGAATAAGCTCACGTCGAGACATATTCACACGCGGAGCAGCGTTGAGAATTTTGTTGGAAATGGTTTCTTTCGAAAGCCGCATTGTAATCTCCCTCATGCCGAATGGCATCCCGATGCGGATGTTACCCCTAGTCGTCTGAAGGTCAAACGCCTGATATCAGTCGAATGTTCCCCCAAGCCCCAACTGCGACAACACAATCTCTGTATGCTGCCCCAAAACGGGAGGCTCACTACGGATGTTGGCAGGCGTTCTGGAAAACGCAACGGGGTGTTTCATCGCACGATAGCTATGGCCAATCTCGTGGAGACGCTCCTCGAAGAAACCGACATCTTTCAGGTGCTGATCGGTTAATACTTCAAGATTGGAGTTGAAGCCCATAACCGGAATTTCCGCTTCGTCGAGCAGCTCCAGCCATTCATCAGTGGTTTTGGTTTTCGCGACCTCTCCAATAATTCCGTACAGCTCCCCGACATTTTCGGTTCGGGCCTCATAGGTCGCAAATTTTGGATCAGAGAAAACTTCCGGTCGTCCACCAATCTGGAAGAAGAGCTCCCACTGGTCATCTGAATACGGCACAAGGCCGATATAACCGTCCGCTGTCGCATACGGCTTGCGGTTTACATTGATGGACCGCGTATAAGCCATACGGCCATTACCTGGCAGCCATGTCTCCCCATAGAGATTTTCAACCATGTGGAAGAATGTAAACGTCTCGAACATCGGCACCTGAACGAACTGCCCCTCGCCTGTCCGTTCTTTATGGAACAGCGCCGCAATCGTCGCATAGACGGCATAGAGCCCCACGGTCTTGTCAGCGATGAGCGACGGAATATAGGCCGGGTCTCCGCCGTCACGCAGTTTCAGAAGGTCGGAGAAGCCAGACGCGACCTGAATAAGGTCGTCATACGCCTGACGTTTCTCATAAGCGCCGCCCTGCCCATAGCCCGCGCAGTGCACATAGACGATATCTGGATTGATCTTCGCCACATCATCATAGGCAAAGCTGAGCCGCTCCATGCCTGCAAGACGAACATTGTGAAAGAAGACATCGGCGTCCTTGAGGAGTTCCGTCAGGGCCGCTTTGCCCTCATCGGTTTTGGCATCTAGCTGGATTGATTTCTTATTGCGGTTCAGCGCCGTAAAAATAGGCCCCATGCCGGGTGCAGGAGACGGTCCTGCGCGGCGCATGACATCGCCCGTACCATTCTCGATTTTGATAACTTCAGCGCCAAGGTCGGCCAGTATGAGTGTCGCAAACGGTCCAAGCACGACCGTCGACATGTCTACAATTTTTACGCCAGCCAGAGGACCAGTCGCTTCCGTCATATTATTCCCTCCTCAGATGGGCCGGCGGCTTTTCGATCCGTCCTGACCCAATTGTCCTGTTTCAATGGCGAAACGCGAGCGAGAACACATAGGCCTGCTCCTCAAACTCTCCGCCGATTTCATAGCGTGTCGCAAAACCCGCTTCGAACGCGCCTATATTCCGCGAAATCATAAACTCGACTTTGTCGCTATTCCCATTATCCCCGCGCTCAGACCAGTATTGGGTGGTATAGTTGAAACCATCCGCATCACTGACACCCATGACGAATTCCAAACGGTTCGTCTGGCAGTCACTTTCATGGCTGCGGTGCCCCAAGGTAAGTCCAGCAAAATATGTGTCCTCACCCAGCAGACCTGAATGCCCGACACCCACCTCGATCTCGCCTCCTCTGCTTTCACACCCGAGACGACCGCCAATGGCCGCGCCTTCCACATACCCGACCGCAGCCGTGGTCGACCAGAAATCGCTCCGCCATAGCGCTCGACGCAGCTGCAGCCGGTAGCCATCTGCATCAAACGCGTTAGACGTCTCAAAATCGACGGTTTCGAATTTGCCCGCGAGCGTCCAGTCATCCGTCAGGCCATACTCTGCATAAAGATCAGAGCGATTGGCGCTGAACGGTCCATGATCTTCCAAAGCCAGTGAGGTTCGCGCGAACAGACTGCCCGCATCCTGAACCCAACCGGCCGCGGTCGCTGGCTGGACGACTAGCAGCCATCCCGCCAGAAGCCGGAAGCTTAGGCGTCGTATCCTGGAAGATTGCGATCGAGACGGCGAAGCGCCGCTGGCCAGAGAAGTTTGTCTGAGAGAACAGCCATGCCTTTCGGATTGCTCTGTCCTTTGACAACATCCTGAACTTCTTCGGAACAAATGATCAGCTCCCCACCGCCGGCCTGTGCCATGATCTGCATTTTACATGCGCGTTCCAGATAGAACATACGCATGTAAGTCTGCGCAGCGGTTGCGCCGCAAGTCAGTGTTCCGTGATTGCGGAGAATGAGCATGGATTTGTCGCCCATATCAGCAACAATGCGCTCGCGTTCGTCATGGTTCAGGGCGACACCCTCATAGTCATGATACGCGACTTCGTGCTGAGCGATCATGGCATGTTGCGAAATTGGCAGAAGGCCGTGCTTCTGAGCCGATACAGCAACGCCCTGATCCGTATGCAGGTGCATCACGCAGCGAGCATCCTCACGCGCGGCATGGATCGCTGAGTGGATCGTAAAGCCTGCCGGATTGATATTGTACGGTGTGTCCTCGACGATCTCGCCTTCCAGATCGACTTTCACAAGAGATGATGCGGTGATCTCTTCGAAGAGAAGGCCATATGGGTTGATCAGGAAATGGTGTTCCGGACCCGGAACGCGCATGGAAATGTGCGTAAAAATAAGGTCGTCCCAACCATGGTAAGCTGTGAGGCGATAAAGCGCTGCGAGGTCTACGCGCGCCTGCCACTCTTCCGCTGAAACACGTGATTTAACGTCACCGAATCCCAGATCGTCTGCCATTTTGTTTCTCCCGAGGTAATTTTTTCGAGAGACTAAACGAAATAACTGGCCACGCCAATCATTCCTGAAGAGAATTGCCCTGACGCCGTAGCGGTATGCTTGACCTTAGCTGCAGACCTGCCAATGCTCGGCGCGAAGTAAAACAGGTAGTATTGATGTCTAATAAAGTCGCATTTGTCGCCAGCGCACGTCCGGAAGCCCAGCAGGCGCTCCGCACGATGATCGCGAAGTATGGCCAGTGCGATGAAGCTGACGCTGATGTCATCGTCGCGCTTGGCGGTGACGGCTGCATGCTCGACACGCTGCGTCGCCGGTTCTCGGACCCGCGACCAGTTTACGGCATGAATCAGGGCACGATTGGCTTCCTGATGAACGACTACCGCGAAGACAAGCTCATGGAGCGGCTGGACCGCGCCGAGCGTGCTGTCATATATCCGCTGCGAATGAAGACACGCACTGTGGACGGGGACGTCTCAGATAATCTCGCGATCAACGAAGTTTCTCTGCTTCGCCAGTCATCTCAGACCGCAAAGCTGCAGATCACAATAGACGGGCGCGTTCGTATGTCTTCGCTTTCATGCGACGGCGTCCTTGTTGCAACGCCTGCCGGCTCCACAGCGTATAACCTGTCCGCCCATGGCCCGATCCTTCCAATCGGCGCAAACCTGCTTGCTCTGACGCCAATAAGCCCGTTCCGCCCCCGTCGCTGGCGCGGCGCACTTCTGCGCCACAATGCGACGGTTCAGATTGATGTTCACACCCCGACACTGCGCCCTGTAGCCGCCTCAGCGGACAACCAGGAGGTCAGGCACGTCGAATCAGTTACTATTACTGAAGACCGGAACAAGCCTTTGGTGATGTTGTTTGACGAAGGACACGCTCTCGAAGAAAGAATCCTTCAGGAACAGTTCGCTCATTGACATTCACTAATCGCCACGAACAAAATCTTAAGGAAAGTATGTGCCTTTAGGGGTTCACCAAATCCTTAGCTAGCGGATGGGGCAAATGGGTAAAGCGAAACCAATAGAGATTATTACGCCTCCTAACGTGTTGAAGGCCAAACTCGGCGGTCCACTTTCCCTCAACAGCAATGATGCAATCAAACTTGCAGAAAAAGCGCTCGAGTCGCTTTCAGGTGAGTTTGACACATGGCTGGATGAAGAGATCACACGTGTGGAAACATCATGGGCGAACGCCAAGCCGCTGACCGATCGCGAGAAGCAACTCAGCGACGTCTTTGGCATGTCACACGACCTGAAAGGTCTGGCGACAACCTACGGCTACCCACTCATCACACGTTATGCAGACTCACTCTGCAAGCTTCTGGCGTCTGAAGAGATGCGTGCGATTGCACCGGTCAATCTGATTGATGCGCACATCAAGGCTTGCCGTACAGCTATGCGTGACGAAATCAAAGCTGAAAACCACCCGCTTGGTGTGGCACTGGCTACAGAGCTCGAGTCACAGACTGGCAAGCTCGTCGCAGAATACGAATAGTCCTCAGACTGTTTTCATGACCCTTTCGAGCGGCTCGGTTGTCACACGATAACCGGCCGCTTTTGGTATGCGGAGAAATTTTCCGGTTTCGTCGCTCTCCACGACAGGAAGCACTGTGACCACGTTTTCTGGCTGCGCGAACTCGCAAATAGCCGAGACAGAGCCCAGATCTTCCAATCGCTCCAGATTCACGCGTGTCGGGAATAAGAGCTTCGCCTCTCCTGCCTCTGCCTTCTCCAGAACTTCAGTCGGCGTTATCCAGACTGCTTCCGTCGTTTCGCGGCCATCATGCAATGCCTCCTGCCCATCAGGCGCACGCGCCACATAGAAACGCGTGTCGAAGCGCTTGGGCATAAAGTCTGGCGTGATCCAGTGGGCATAGGGCTGCAAATCTGTCAGATCGAGTTGCAGCTCATATTTTTGCACCAGCTCCAGAAAACTCATCTCACCCCGGTCTACGGGCGAGCGAAATTCAGCGAGTTCATTGCAAACAGACTGACCTACAAATTTCCCAGCCGAATCCCCTTTTCGGGTCGCGAGAAGAATTCCGGATTCTTCAAAAACTTCTCTCACGCCACCAATTCGCGCGGCGAGTTCGTCAGCAGAATACGTCCCGTGATACCAGCCATCCCAGTCCTCCCGGTGATCATCAGCGCTGACTTTTCCGCCCGGAAACACCATGGCACCGGACGCAAAATCAATCTGATAATGGCGTTTTACCATGAGTACCGTAGGGGCATCCTCACCTTTGAGGAGCAGCATGGTGGAGGATAGAACAGGCTCTGCTGACTTGCTGAAATCGTTCACAAATTCTCTCCACTGTCGTTTGAGCTTCTCTGAAATTGCGGATCAGATCAGCACGGGATTGTAGGAGTGTCCTGCTAGTCTCCCTCCTTGTCCAGACCAGGGAGACATCATGAGCCAGGCCTTTTTCGCAGCATTAACATCGACTTCGCCTGGTAACCGTCCGTTTCGCAGCCGTTTTGAGCCATGCCTGAAGCTCTCAACCGGCGAGATTGATTTCCCTATCACGCGCGTTGATCCGCTGTTTGAAGACCTGCCAATGGGGCACACAGCGACGAATCATCCGACGGCGTGGCTTGTGACCACGCTGCGTAAGCTGGCTCATGCTGCGCGTCAGTACGACATTAATATACGTCCGATCCACGTGCCTATGCCGCTTTGCATTCTTCAATACGAAGATGCCGCGCGCCATTGTAAAGTCGCGGCCGAAGCCGAAGGCTGGTGCCCGCAGGAATTCGTCATGGAATTCCACGATGCAAGCCTCGCCTCCAGCGAGATCGACGTTCTTGGCCGCATGGAATCCTATCGACGCGTGGGTTTCCGCATCGGTCTGGATGCCCGCCAATCATCTACTGCACCGTTTGGCGTGCGCCTTCGGTCAGCGGTGGAACGTATGCGTGTTCAGGAAGACGATTTGCTGACAGACGAAACGCTGCAACACCGCGCTGAGATCGTCTCATCCCTCGGCGGTGACGTCATTATCGAGCGCGCACATTGGAAACGCGCCGAACTCCTTCAGAGCTATGGCGCGACCCATGCATTGAAAATGGTGTGTGACGCGTAAGGGCGCTTAAGCCGCTTCGTCCGAACGCTGGTCCTCGACCTCACGGTAGGCGTCCAGCTTTTCAAGCAGGTAATCCAGATCCGCTTTAGGAATGTTCTGAAACTGCGTCAGGACGCGTTCGACCATGCGCTTACGGAAACGCTCGCGGTCTCCATCCAGGCCGTCATAGTCAAGTTCGTGGTAGACATTGATCGCCATCTGGAACGGCACATGCATGCCTTTTGGCAGACCTGCATGTTCGAAGATTTTACGCAGTCCGAGAGAGCCTGCATCATGCAGCAACAGCCACGTCCTGTGGTGTGGCAGCCCTGACAGCTCTGAAAGCGCGTGCTCTACGAAAGAGACATGCCCCAGACACATGGCCCGCATGATCATGCTAGGCGTGAGGCGGTTATTCAGAGCGAGCTGCTGTACGAAGCGCGGCAGATTGCTGGAATGACCAGCCTGCTCGACCAGATCAAGCGTCGCACGCTCGTGGGTACCGGAGGCAAGCTCGATCGCCAGCTGCGGCGGAAGCTCGTGATTATTGACCAGCAGATCAAACATCTGACCTGACACCAGAGACACCATTTTCTCGGCGACCTGCGGCGGAATCCAGCTTCGCGAGATCAGTGCGCCCTGCACGTCTTCATCGGTTTTGAAGCGATCGATAGTGAAACCGTATCCGCGTTCTGTCAGATTGGCGTTGTCGTTCGATGCCATTTTAACGACCGCATCGCGGCAGGCATGCTCGGCAATCGTGTCCGCGACCTCAGCAGAAAGCTTTTCACGTCCCGCAACAGCAATCTGTTTTGCTTCTGTCGCGTTGAGAACAAGCTCCACAAGGTCTGAATTTCGAAACACCGGGGAGTTTTCGATGACAGGCAGCGCAACAGAATCGATGTCGTGCGCCAGTTTGAGTGCAACTTCGCGTGGCAGGTTCGGAGAGTTCTTGAGAGTCACCGCCATGGCGCGCCGAACAAGTTTCTCGGCATCCTGTGCGAGCAGATTAAGAATCTGATCTGCGAACACCTTATCCTCAGACTGCAATTCCTCGTTGCCGATACGGCGGCAGAGCTTGTGCGTCGCGTGCGCACGGTCTTCTGCAGAACTGCCCTTCATCAGACGAACAATATCATCCTGATTTAATTTCGGGCGCATCGCTTTGACGGACATCGGTTAAAGCCTTAACGAAAGTGGATAACGTTCGCTCTTAATTTTGGCGGTTAACATTAACGTCTGCTTACCGCGGTTAATATTTTCGTCAGAAATTAAGAAACACAAATGAAATCAGATACGCTCGTGGGAGGCAACATGCTGCAAGGCATTAAGGTCATTGAATACGCAACTTATATGGCAGCACCGGGTGCTGGATGCATTCTGGCAGACTGGGGCGCCGAAGTAATCAAGATCGAGCCCCCAAAAGGCGACCCGATTCGCCAGTTCTTTGCCTCTATCGGAACTGATTCGACAGACAACCCGGTCTTCGATTTCGACAATCGTGGCAAGAAATCCATCGTCGTAGACACGTCCACCGAAGAGGGCGTCGAGATCGTCAAAAAGCTCGCGGCCGAAGCCGATGTCTTCCTGACAAACGTGCGCCCGGGCGGCCTGGAACGCTCCGGCCTCGATTATGAAGCGCTGAAAGCGATCAATCCCGGCCTCGTCTACTGCACGTTGACAGGCTACGGTCTTGAAGGGCCTGACAAAGACCGTCCCGGCTTTGACATTGCGTCCTTCTGGTCCCGCGCAGGACTTGCTCGCCTCTTCCCGCCAAAGGGCTCAGACCCGTTCCCGCTTCGAACCGCTTTCGGTGACCACGTGACGTCGATTGCAGCGTCGTCCGCGATCAATGCTGCACTTGTGAAGAAATTCCGTACAGGCGAAGGCCAGCTGGTGGAGGCATCCCTCCTCCGCGCAGGCCTCTATTCGGTAGGTAGCGACCTCGCAATCCAACTCTTCTTCAACAAGGTGGCGTCCACCAAAGACCGTTACAGCACCAATGTGCCGATCATGAACTTCTTCCAGTCCAAGGACGAAAAATGGTTCACGATTGTGGCCCGTCAGGGCAATGGTGACTGGGCACCGATCTGCCGCGCTGCTGGCGTACCTGAAATGGCGGACGACGAACGGCTAGTTTCCGGTAAAGGCCGCCGCGCAAACTCACGCGAGGTCGTAGAACGGCTGGACGCCGCGCTGAACCAGATGGATATGACCGAAATCTCCGAACGCCTTGATGCAGAACAGATTGCATGGGCACCTGTCCAGTCTCTGGCCGAAGTTGCTCAGGATCCGCAGGTCTATGCCGCGGGTGGTATTCAGGAAATGCCTTCCAGCTCTGGTGGCACATTCAAGACACCGGGCTCTCCGGCACGTTTCCCGGGCACTGAAGATGGCCCGAGTGGCCCTGCTCCGGCTATGGGCGAACACACCCGCGAAACGCTGGCCGCAATGGGGCTATCAGAGGCCGATATTGATGCCCTCTACGAAAAAGGCATTGTAAAATAAGGTAAATAAAAAGGGCGGCTCATAGGCCGCCCTTTTCTACATCATTGGTTAATCACGTCACTGATTTCCAAGTATCTCCATCGCGGCCGCCGTCATAGATGTCACGCCGGTTTCGATTGTGTTTTCATAGTCTGGACCAAACAGCCCTGAGTGAAGCGATGGCAAACCCGGACCGCCATTCTGTGACGCCACATACTGCTCTTCAGAAATCGCGCCGATCCAGAACAGCATGCCCGGAATGTTTTCATCTGTTCGCGCATAACGGCTGAAATCTTCTCCGCCCATCACCGGAGACAGGATGCGCACTGATTCGTCTCCGAGCGTTGCGCGGAGTGCGCCGCCAATACGCTCGGACAAATCAGGATCATTGAAGGTCGCTGGCGTGTAATCCGGATCGACAAAGAATTCTGGCTCCGGCGCACCAAAGGCTTCGGCCTGCCCGCGCGCAATACGCTCAATGCCGCTCAACAGCGTTTCACGTACATCATCGCCATATGAGCGCACAGTCAGCTGCAAATGCGCCTCGTCCGGAATGACGTTATGTTTGTGGCCCGCGGTGATCGCGCCGACCGTTACAACCGCGGGATCTTGAGGGTTCACATTACGGGAAACAAGCGTTTGCAGTGCGGTCACCGTATGTGCTGCGATCACAACCGGGTCGATTGTCGTATGCGGATACGCACCGTGGCCGCCTGCGCCGTGGATAGTGATGTCGACGCTATCTACGTTGGCCATAGCAAAGCCAGGCACATAGCCGACCGTACCGGCGGGCATGGACGAGTTTACATGCAGCGCGAGGTTATAGTCCGGCACAGGAAAGTCATCGAATAGGCCCTCTTCCAGCATGGCCTGCGCACCGAGCCCGAGTTCCTCGGCTGGCTGCAGGATCATAATCAGAGTGCCGGACCACTCATCACGGCGGTCAACAAGGTTACGCGCTGTGCCCAGCCACGAAGTCATATGGATATCATGGCCGCAAGCGTGCATGACAGGCCCCTCAACACCCGTCCACGAGGTCGCGACCTGTTCAGACGCAAAGCTGAACCCGGTTTGTTCAGGCACAGGAAGCGCATCCATGTCGGCGCGAATGAGGAGCGTCGGCCCATCACCATTTTCCATCACGCCTACGACGCCATAACCACCGACATTTTCACGAATAACGCCTTGCTCGCGTTCGGCCTTCGCGCGAACCCAGTCATCGCCCAGCCCGGTCGTCACATTAAAGCCGAGGCTTTCCAGCTCACGCGCGAGGAGCGCTGACGTATTCACTTCCTGAAGCGACAGTTCGGGATTGGCGTGGAGGTGCTGATAGACCGAGATCAGATCAGCGCCCGTTTCAATTTCCTGCGCGAACGCAGGCTGCAGTCCGGCAAGGCTCAAAGCCAGCGCGCTGCCGAGTAGATAGGTGTTTTTCATGATTCAGCCCTCGAAATACATGCACGCAGAGGACCACGCGGCGGCGGCAGGTTCAAGTAGGGCCGTTGCAGGAGCGAGAACACGCCAATTTAAAAATTACCCTGACGTAATTTGACTCCGCGTCGCACTTGAGCGACACATGTCGCACGCTTTAACTGAGTCGCACAATGAAACCCACAGATACCGAGCTCACACTGCTCCGCCCGCTCTGGCAATCTCGCCGCCTGAGCGCACGTGAAATTCACGACGCAACAGAGGCAAGCACGGGATGGTCATTCTCATCCACCCGCAAAACGTTGGACCGGATGGTCGATAAAGGGCTGATCGCAATTGAAATGGTGCACGGCGTAAAAACCTTCATCCCAACGACACCCAAACTTTCCGTTCTGGCGAGCCTGATAGGTGACTTCTCCAAAAACATTCTCGGCTCGGACCAGCCGCTTCCTGCTGCGGCCTTTGTTGGAAGCTCCCTCATCTCGGAAGACGAAATCGACGAACTCGAGGACTTGCTGAAAGACCTGAACGAGAAGGATGCGCAGTCATGATCGCAATACCCGCTCTCGTTCTAGTCTGCGCCATCATTCCTTTTGCATGGTCTGGCCTGCTCGCTGCCCTGCGGAGCTTCACTCCCGCACCATGGCGCTCGGAAAGCTTGGAAAAGACGGTGCTCTTTTCAATGATCATTGCGCCTGTTCTTGGTTTTGCCGCACTGAAACTCGCACCGACCCTCGCCATGTCTCAATTGCCGCTTCCGGAACTTGCTTATTATTTCGGCGGCAATCAGGAGCTCCTGCCAAGCGCACCTGTGAGAGAAAGCGTCCACCTGAACTTAGGACCGCTCATCGCGCCCGCTCTCGGCATGCTTTATCTCGGAGGCTTACTCTGGAACGCCTCAAAACTTGCCCAGCGCATTGCGCACATGGTGACCGTCGAACGACGCAGCGTACCGCATGAAAGCGTATTTCTTTGTGATGCGCCGATTTCTGCGATCACAACGCTGAGCGGCAAGATCATCATCTCCGAAGCGCTGTTCCGTGGTCTCTCGAAGCCACAGATCGACATGATCATCGCGCATGAAGCCGCTCACCGAAGCCGGCAAGACGCCGTCTGGTTTCTCTGCCTTTCTGTGATCGACTGTCTGTTCTGGTTTAATCCATTCGTGCGCCACCAGACAGAACGCTGCCGCCACGCCGCAGAACTCGCATGTGACGCTGACGTCACACGCACCTCCATGCCCAGCGCCTATGCAGAAACTCTTCTCATCGCGTTGAAGCATTCCGCCGGAAACGCACTGCCATGCGCTCCGGCGGTCTTCTCACAAGGACCTAAAGGAGATTACCGAATGAGAATTACCCGAATAATGCAGCCCGGACCTTCAACTGGCAAGACACTCCCGCGCGTTGCGGCCTTAGCGTCCGCGATGATGCTTCTGCCCCTCGCCGGCGTCCAGCTTGCGCTGGCGGATGAAACATCCACTGCACCATTCGAACTTGCATTCCTGCCGACGGAGGGCCGCCTCACCTCCAGCTTCGGTCCGAGGGTCCATCCGATCACGCGTGAAGCTGCCTTCCACCGCGGCATGGATATCGGTGCAGCAACAGGTACGCCCGTGCGCGCTCCGGCCGCTGGCACCGTCATCTCGGCGGAGTCTCAGGGCGCCTATGGGCTGATGGTAACAATCGACCATGGCAATGGCATTCGCACACGCTATGCCCAGCTAGATACGGCGAACGTATCGGCGGG
>CENJ01005652.1_pt1 | contig 20627 bp, 21 predicted proteins | sample 356161 | NCBI WGS metagenome assembly CENJ01 (sample SAMEA2619531, study PRJEB7988) | marine metagenome | biome: marine biome (ENVO:00000447); feature: surface water layer (ENVO:00002042); material: "saline water (ENVO:00002010), including plankton (ENVO:xxxxxxxx)" | depth 5 m
GAAAAAGCGGCTGCACCGATCCATATAGAGCAGGAAAAATTTCCTGATATTAAAGACAATGTCTACACGCTGATTAACGATGAAGCGGTTTTAAAGGATTGGATCGAAAAAGCCTATTTAAAAGGTGAGCTATGCATAGATACAGAGACGACCTCTTTAACACCTGCCAAAGCAGAACTTGTCGGAATATCACTCTCATATGAACCTGGAAAAGCGGCCTATATTCCATTAGGCCATGCTGCGCAGCAAGCCGATCTTTTAGGTGAGGCATCAGGTAGTGATATTGTGCAGCTTTCTACGGATAAAGTATTAGAGATTTTAAAACCAATCTTAGAAGATAAAAGCGTGATTAAAATCGCGCATAATATGAAATATGATTGGCAAATTTTTGCCAATCGCGGCATTGAAATTGCACCTTTTGATGATACGCTTTTGATATCGTATGTTTTGGATGGATCAAGTCATAAGCATTCAATGGACTCCCTTTCTGAGCGTTATTTTGATCATGCACCCATTAAGTTTGAAGAGGTTGCGGGCAAAGGAAAGTCGCAGGTCACTTTTGATAAGGTTGATATTGAAAAGGCGCTAGATTATGCCGCCGAAGATGCGGATATAACACTTAGACTTTATAAGCTTTTAAAGCCGCGATTAGCTGCAGAAAAAATGGTAAGCCTTTATGAAAATATTGAGCGGCCTTTAGTTCCTGTAATTGCGAAAATGGAGCTTGAGGGGGTTAAAGTTGATCCGCAAATCCTTAAGTCTATGAGTGAAGATTTTGCTGCACGCATCGCTGCACTAGAAGTGGATATCCATGAACTGGCTGGCACAAGCTTTAATATCGGATCACCGAAACAAATAGGAGAGATCCTTTTTGATCAGATGGGGCTAGAAGGCGGTAAAAAAACTAAGACAGGCCAGTATTCGACAGATGTAAAAACGCTTGAAGATTTAGCCAGTCAAGGCCATGAAATTGTACAAAAAATCCTCGATTGGCGCGGCCTTTCAAAGCTGAAATCAACTTATACTGATGCGCTGCAAGAACAGATAGCGATAAAGACTGGCCGTGTTCACACATCATTTTCTATGACGGGCACCTCCACTGGGCGCTTGGCATCGTCTGACCCTAATCTCCAAAATATTCCAATTCGCACAGAAGAGGGCCGTAAAATTCGCGAAGCTTTCGTTGCAAAAGAAGGCTGCACTCTTTTAAGTGTTGATTACTCGCAAGTTGAACTTAGGCTAGCTGCGGAAGTCGCAGGAGTGAAAGCGCTTCAAGATGCTTTTAGAGACGGTGTTGATATTCATGCGCTCACTGCTTCACAAGTTTTTGATACACCGTTGGATCAAGTAAGTCCTGAGTTACGTCGCCAAGCAAAGGCGGTAAATTTCGGGATTATTTATGGGATTTCAGGTTGGGGCCTAGCCCAGCAATTAGGCTGTGAACCTGGCGAAGCAAATAGTTTTATCAAACGTTATCTCGATAAATTTTCAGAGATCAGAGATTATATGGAAGAGAGAAAAGAACAGGCCCATGAAAATGGGTATGTCCTGACGCTATATGGCCGTAAGTGTTTTATGCCGAATATTAAGGCGAAAATCCCAGCTCAGCGCGCAGGTTCAGAGCGCGCAGCGATCAACGCACCTCTTCAAGGTACAGCGGCAGACATCATGAAACTAGCGATGAACGCCGTTGATAAAGCTATGAAGGATAAAGAGCTAAGCGCAAAAATGCTTCTGCAAGTTCATGATGAATTGATTTTTGAAGTGCCTAATGAAGAGCTTGAAGAGGTAAAAGCCCTCGTGAAAAACACAATGGAAAATGCGTTTAATAATATTATGGGCGTTAACATTTCTGTTCCCTTAGAGGCTGAGGCAGGCACGGGTGAATCATGGGCAAGTGCGCATTAAATCTGCACATAAGGTTTTGTTTATTTAAGATACGTCATAATTAACCAATTACTAATTGATGGTTGATATACTTGGATGGTACGATCCCACAAGAAGGATCTCTGAGTGAACTGAGGCGTTGATGGCTGAGAAAATAGATATTTTACTTGATAATAATATCATGTTGTCTGCTGAACTTTATAGGCCAGATGACCCTGTTATTAATAACGAGACAGATCTGATAACTATAATGGTTCATGGCTTTCCAGGAAGTCGGAAATCACATGAAAACCTTTTTCAAAAAATAGGCTTACAGTTAAAAGAAAATGGATATGCATCGGTAAGTTACGATAGCAGAGGTTGTGGCGAGAGTGACGGAACATTCGAAAGTTACAATATTAATACAGCACGCCGTGACCTGGTTGCGATTGTGAATAATATGAGAACACGTGGCTATAGCCGTTTTGTGTTTATAGGCGAAGGGCTTGGGAATATTGTCTCTTTTTTAGATTATTATGCAGATGCAGAGTGTTTTATTATGCTCTGGCCTGTAATTGATACAGCGCACTATGCTAAAAATGTATTTAATAGTGTTGAGGCCATGGAAAAGAAAAAGCATGGTGATTTTATTGTTCACAATAATGAGCGCATTAGCACGAAATTCATATTGGAATTAGAGCATTCAACTTTCACTTCATATCTACAAAAAATTACTGCTCCTGTCCTTGTTATGCATGGAACAGACGATAAAATTGTACCGATAGAAGGGCTGGATATTTTAAGAAATTATATTGGTTCCGGAAGGGTGGAGATTACGAGTTTTCAGGGCGCTGGGCATGGTTTGTTAGCAGGCAATCACCGTAATGCAATGTTATACCATATTGGCCAATTTATAAAAAAATACGCAAAGAATAGTAAAAAAATAATTGCGTAGTCCTAAGTTTTGAAAATGAGCTAAGCACTCTTTAAGTTTTTTTACTTGATTTTTACCAGCATATATCGCTATATACCGCATCTGATAAATGATCTGGCGAAAACGGCTGCCTCGATCATTAACTTAATAACCCTTTTAAAGGAGATGGAAATGCCGAAAATGAAAACTAAAAGTGGCGCGAAGAAACGTTTTCGCGTAACTGCAAGTGGTAAAGTAAAGGTCAAACAGGCCAAAATGCGCCACATGCAGATGAACAAGCCAAAATCTATGAAGCGTAAGGCAAAAGGCATGACAACTATGTGTCAAGCTGATGAACGTAAAGTGCTACGTAATTACCTGCCTTATTCCCGTAAAACAAGAAAAGCGCCTAAAGTGGCTGCAACTCAGGAGGCATAAGATATGGCACGTGTAAAAGGTGGAGCTAGAGCTCACGCAAGACATAAAAAAGTTATTAAGCAAGCTAAAGGTTATTACGGCCGCAGAAAGAATTGTTTCCGCACCGCCGTTCAGGCTGTTGAAAAAGCAGGTCAGTACGCTTACCGTGACCGCCGTGCGAAGAAACGTGAGTTTCGTCGTCTTTGGATCCAGCGTATTAACGCAGCAGCGCGTATCCATGACATGACATATTCAACATTCATGCATGGTCTAAAGCTTGCAGGCATCGAACTTGATCGTAAATCTCTTTCAGAGATTGCAATTGCTGATGAAAAAGGTTTCGCAGCAATCGCTAAGCAAGCTCAAGATGCGCTAGCTAAAGCAGCATAATTATATAATATTCAAATTAAACGGCCTCGCATTTTAGAGGCCGTTTTTTTATAAAAAAAATTAATAATATGAAAACCGAATAAACGGTTATATAAACAGGGTGTTTAAAGTGACTTTTGATAGCTTTACAAAAATTCGTCTCAAAGACGTGAGTCTCTACCATTTTCATAAAGTAGGAAAGCATGCTTCTATAGATCATGCCCATGCCCATACAGGCGAGATGGAACTTGTTTTCACCGCACCTGAAGGTATTGCTTTTTATGTATCGAAAAACTCCATTAAAGATTTGAAGGATATGGTTCAAAAATATCTATCAGAACCTGTTCAAGAAATGCTTGAAGATCGTATATGCGGTCTAGGAGAGCACGTAAATGATGCAATATTGCCGCAAATTATAAAAAAATATACTCCAAATGACACGGATGCATCTCTTGCAATGATTAGCTTTAAAACTGTTTCAGATGGAACGATGGGCCATATAGAAGAAGGTGAAATCGTTGAATGTGGAGCGAAAATAAGAGGTTTTGAACCTTATAGATAAGATTGATGAAGTATCTCTAAAACACCGTTTTATTTATTTTCAGCATGAATTTTCTTGAAAAAACACACTGTATATGCGTATTGTGAATTATGTCTAATAATGACGTTATCATACATGAGGCTCTAGTTGGCCCATTCAGCAATAGTGTGAGTGGTGATGACGTTTATCTTAGTTTTAAAGCTCAAAACGATAAAGGCATATCTTTAATCCTCAATAAAGAAATTGAAGAAAAACTTAAAAACATCATAGAGAATAATCTAAGCGAAAGTGACCTAACGGCTTTGGATAAGGCCGTGCGTGAAGGCATTCCTGAAATCCGTAAAAGTCTAAAAGCACTATATGGAACCGTTTATGATTTTAGCTATGAAGGAAGTGCCATTAATGCGCCGAAGCATAGGATTAATCAAGGTAATCACCAAATTAAATTTAATAAAGTGAATGTACATCACTCACATGCGTAGGATGCAGGAATATATCGCGAAAGCCATACACATGAGATAGATGTATCAATTAATCTTCTATCCGATACAGATCAGTTAAGTCTTCAAGATAGTATAGTTCAAGCCTTATCAAGTGAACTAAGCTACATAAAGCAAGCTATAAATGACGGTCAAACTATGGAAGAAATTGGCGCAGCATTTCACAAACGTGTTCAAGCAGTTATTGGTTCAGAAAATTTAGAGTTAAAGTCGGTTGAGATGTTCACGCCATATGACGGCACGTATGATCACCCGTCCACATCGATTAATTTTGTAACGCGTCCATCTGCAAATCTATAACTAAAGTTAGACGAAGCTTGTTATTAAGAAGCGGCGCTCTATAATTCATTTTATGGATCATAAATTATTTGTATTTGACTGGAACGGCACAATTATATCTGACACGAAAGCAAGTTTAGATGCTTCGAATGAATGTTTGAATTTTTATGGTGCGCCATCAATTTCTATGACACGTTTTCGTCAGACATTTAATTTTCCAGTTCTGAAATTCTATGAGGATAATGGTGTCAGTGAAAACACTGTTCTAGAACGTAAGAATGAGGGTAACCAAGTCTTCCAATCTAGCTATGATAAATTCGCCAAAAATTGTCGCACAAGGGGCGGTGCACGTGAGCTTTTAGAATATTTAAAAGAAGAGAATTATAAAATTATAATTCTATCCAATTATCTAACTGATAAAATTGAATCGCATTTAGAACGTCTAAATATTCGTCATTTTTTTGATGATATTAATGCTCATGATTGTGACGGCACAACGATTTTACAAAGCACAACTAAAGTTCTTCGCCTGAGGGAATATATGAACCTTCATGGGTTTGACCCTGAAAAGACTTCAATTATTGGCGATAGTATGGAAGAACCGGAAATTGCACATGAGCTAGGTTTAACCAGCTATAGCATTACCGGCGGCGGCGTGAGTGAGGCGCGTTTGAAAAAAGCTGGAGCGACATATTTAGTACACAGCCTCACTGAGGTGAAAAAACTCTTGGTGTCTTAGGCTCAAGGTGCTAAAAATTTGGGCTATGAGTGATATACAAGCATTAAAAACCGAAATAACTGATGAAATCGAAGCGGCAACAGATCTTCAAAAACTAGAAGATGTGCGCGTAACTGTCCTTGGTAAAAAGGGCCGTATTACGGCGCTGATGAAAACGCTCGGTAAAATGGATCCAGAAGAGCGTAAAACAAAGGGACAGGCCTTAAATGTTCTGAAAGATGAAATTGCCCTTTTGATTAAAACGCAAGAAGCTGCCCTTAAAAAACAAGAAATGGCAGAGCGTTTAGCAACGGAGACAATGGATATTTCCTTGCCACCGCGCGAAGAGAGAAAAGGGCGTGTTCACCCTATTTCACAAACTATCGAAGAGCTTGTAACAATATTTGCGTCTATGGGTTTCAAAGTTGCAGAAGGACCAGATATTGAAGATGACTGGCATAACTTCACAGCTTTGAATTTTCCACCTGGTCACCCGGCGCGTGAAATGCAAGATACATTTTTCTTGCCAGAAGATGAACGCGAAGAAGGTGAGCGTGCTAAAAAGCTATTGCGTACGCATACATCAAGCGTACAGATCCGTCATATGCAGGAAAACCAACCCCCGATTAAAACAATCTGTTTCGGGCGCACGTACAGATCAGATTATGATATGACGCATACACCTATGTTCCATCAAATGGAATGCCTCTATATCGATAAAGACGTGACGATGGCACATCTTAAAGGGTGTTTGACAGATTTTGTTCGCGCGTTTTTTGGTCTTGATGATCTACCTGTACGTTTCCGTCCATCTTTCTTCCCGTTTGTTGAGCCGGGAGCAGAGGTTGATATTGGGTACACTAAGAAAGCTGATGGATCTATAAAACTTGGAAAAGCTCCAGAAGGCGAAGAGCAAAAATGGATGGAAATTCTTGGCTCTGGTATGGTTCATCCCAATGTACTTAAAAACTGCGGTATTGATCCAGAAGAGTATCAAGGTTTTGCTTTTGGTACAGGGATTGAGCGTTTAGCGATGCTAAAATACGGAATTCCAGATTTGAGAACATTCTTTGAATGCGATGTGCGTTGGCTTGCACATTATGGATTTGATCCGCTTGATCGTCCTAACAGTGCGACAGGACAATGACAGTCAAAATTAGAGCGATCGCTGAAAATGACTTCCCTGAGTGGCTACCCTTATGGGATGGAAATAACTTAGGGCAACGTGATCAGCTTGTAACCACAAAAACTTGGGGTCGCCTTCTTGATGAAAAATCTGGTGTCTTTGGAATTGTTGCAGAAGAAAAGGGAAAGCTCTTGGGTTTGACGCATTTTGTGCTGCACCCAACCACAGGAGCAGTTAATGATGCATGCTATATGCAGGATGTTTTTGTTGACCCAAATAGCCGCGGAAAAGGCATCGCGCACAAGATGGTGCAACATTTAGCGCAGCTAGGTCGAAAAGAAAAATGGGCGCGCATGTACTGGATGGCCGAGAGTGACAATGTAGCAGCGCAGGCATTGTATAAAAATATAGGCCACAAGCTTAATTTCACATTTCATGTCATGCCTTTTTAAATGGCAGGACTTTATACCTAAAAGTAATTATAATGATCAGCGCATTTTTTCCATTCTTTTATTATTTGTTTATTGGTGCCATGACGCCAGGTCCAAATAACGTGATGCTAACTGCTAGCGGTATGAATTTTGGTTATCGTAAAACAGTCCCGCATATAGCGGGTATTATGGGCGGTTATACTACACTACTGATGTTGTGCGTGATTGGGGTTGGTGCTGCTGTGAAAGCCTTTCCTGAATTGATGTTCGCATTAAAGTACTTTGGCGCTGCCTATCTCTTATATTTGTCATATAAGATTGTAATGGCTGGGCGTATAGGGCTAGATAAGCAACGTAAATCTACCGCTCGTCCGCTCTCTTTTTTTGAAGCTTACGCTTTTCAATTTGTGAACCCAAAAGCACTTGTTTTTGCACTATCTTCAATGAGCCTCTTGCCTGAAAATACTTCAATGATTGCTATGATGATCGCGGCATTTATTGCTGGAATTTTATGTTCAGGCATTTCTACGAATTGCTGGGCTTTAATAGGGCAAGCAATTGCAAAGGTTTTCAGAGACGATAAAATTCGTCTTATTATCAATTTAATTTTAGCGGCGCTGCTATTGGCTACATTACCGCTAATGATATCTTAAAACAGATCGGCATAGAGCTCGGCTTTAAAGCCAAGGGTGATTTTATCACCCGAGATAAGAAGCGGTCGTTTTATCAACGATGGATTTTCAAGTGCAGCCTCAATAGCACTTGCTTCATCCATAGAGTTTTTAAGCGTTTCATCTAATTTACGCCAGCTAGTACCGCGTCTATTGATGACTGTGTCCCACCCATGCTGCTCTATAGCTTTTTCAAGGATGTGGGCATCCGCCCCTTCTTTTTTATAGTCATGAAATTTATAAGTGACATTATGCTCATCAAGCCATTTAAAGGCTTTTTTCATCGTATCGCAGTTCTTTATGCCATAGATTTCAACACTCATCTGACTATCCTCGTCCCTTATAGTTTTGTACGCTTTGCTCAGGAATCCAAACACCCTTTGGCTCTTCGCCGCTTTGATAAAATACATCAATTGGAATTCCGCCGCGAGGATACCAATAGCCGCCAATCCTAAACCATTTCGGATTGAGTAAGTCCATTAAACGCTTAGCTATTTCGAGTGTACAATCTTCATGAAATGCCCCGTGATTTCTAAAAGACCCTAGAAAAAGTTTTAGTGATTTACTCTCAACCAGCCATTCATTCGGCACATAATCAATCACTAAATGCGCAAAGTCTGGTGCGCCTGTAAGTGGACAAAGTGATGTAAATTCAGGCGCACTGAAACGCACACAATAATCCATTTCTTTTTTAGGGTTAGGAACGCGCTCTAAAACGGCTTCTTCTGGGCTATTTGGTAGATCAGTTTTACTACCAAGCTGCGTTAAATTTTCATATATATTATCGCTCATTTTAAACTCCTTTTTCATTGCCCCAAATCATGACATGAAGCTGCGGTAATATTGTAACTTCGTACCATTGATCTTTAACCGTGAGATCAATAAGCCAGCGCATTTTTTGCATGAGCCCTTCTTGATCTGCATCACCGTCTACCTGATGATTTCCCGGCTGCAAAAATACAGGCAAATATGGATAACGCGAAGATGCATCCTTTGCATAGAGATAATCTTCTTCATCAAAAATAACAAATTTTAAAAGAATATCTGGACCGTTTGATTTTTCGAAGCCAGCCTTTTTAAGGCATTGATAAAAATCAATCCAATCAGTGTCCATACCGCTTGAAGGGGGCTTAGGCGAAAGAATAAGCACATCAAGCTTTGAAAACCAATCTTTCGAGACACTGCCCTGTGTCTCCATAGCAAATTCATAGCCCTTTTCGTGACCCAATTGAATAAGAGTATCAAACGGCTGAATAGCCGGGTTTCCTCCGCTAAGTGTAATTGTCAGTGGCTTGCCACCGCTCAAGTCTTCAACTTTACTCATGATGTCTTTTGCGGACATTGCGGTCCATTCATCACGGTACTCACTGTCTACGGCATGTAATGTATCACACCAAGAGCAGCGATAATCACACCCGCCTGTGCGAACAAAAACTGTCGGCCGTCCTATGAGTGCGCCTTCCCCTTGAATGGTCGGGCCAAATATTTCTGAAATGCGAATATTTTCACTCATTTTCTGGGCCTATATTCTGCTGTAAGTTTTGGTGTTTCAATGATCTTAACGGCTGAGGTTTCAGGCCAGAGTGCAGCGCACCAATCATAAAAATGCTTGGCTAAACATTCTGAACTCACCATGTTATCACCCACGACATCATTGAGCAGTCGATGATCAAACTTTTCATCAATATAGTCTCTAAGCTGATTCAGTTCTGCAAACTCACGGACAAATCCATGTTCATTGAGCTCTTCGGATTGCAACTCAACAATTACAATATAATTGTGGCCGTGAACGCGCTTACACGGATGCTCATCCGGAAGGGATGGCAGGTGATGAGAGGCTGAAAAATGGAATTCCTTAGTAATAATATACATTCTCTATATCCTATTCTTTTATTTTTATAGTTATTGTGCGTCTTGAACGGCTTTAATCCAAAAATCAGGATCTTGATATATTGTCGGATCGTCTAAACCTGCCAAGGCAAAAGCTTCACGGCGTTCTACGCATGTACCGCATCGCCCGCAATGCTGCGCGCCGCCTTTATAGCATGACCATGTTTCTTCATATGGGACACCAAGTGCACCGCCTTCTTCAGCAATTTGCGCTTTAGTTTTGTCTAAGTAGGGCGTATATAATGAAATTTCCGCTACACCTTCAAGTGCGTGATTTTGCATCGTGCTAAAGCTATTTATAAAATCAGGTCTACAGTCAGGGTAAATGAAGTGGTCTCCACCATGTACAGCTGTCGCAACAGTATCGGCACCCATAGCCGCCGCTGCGCCGTATGCGATGCTCAGCATAATCGCGTTACGGTTCGGCACAACCGTAATTTTCATTGTCTCTTCTGCATAATGTCCATCTGGTACATCAATGTCATCAGTTAAAGCACTACCAGAAAGCACGCTGCCTAGTGAGGATAAATCAATGCATTTATGAATGGTATTGAGACGTTTGGCGGCAAGCGCAGCAAACTCTAATTCTTTTTTATGGCGCTGACCGTAATCAAAAGAAATAAGCCCAGCAAGCTCATATTCTTTAGCAGCTTTATATGCCAAAGTGATGGAATCCATTCCACCAGAACAAACGACAAGTATTTTCATTTTATAGCCTTGTTTTAGTTATCACGCCGGGTAGGGTCTGCGACCGGCTTTTACGTCCTCAAAATAAGAACGCCGCATATCTAACACTATAAGTAAAAAATGCCAAGAAATTTTAAAAAGCTCATGCTAAGATGGAATTATGTTTGTAAGAAATACTCTTAAAATAGCACTCGCTTTAGTTTTTTTAATACCTATGTCTGGAGCGCACGCGCAGACAGATAACATTTTTGCGCTGCCTGAAAAAACAATAGATGATATTCAAACAAAGGCATGGAGAGCTAATCCTAAATTTGAAGCTATGGCTAGGCATGCACTTAGTAATTATCCAACGAATATGGATTGGGTTAGTTTCAGAAGAACATATACTCAAACACGTCAATATGATCCTGATGGTATAGAAACCATTGAAAAGCTCCATAAAATTGCTTTTACTTTGGATACAACGCAAGACCCTGATGAGTATCAAGCACAACTCAGAGCTTATCAAAATTTAGTGATAAACCATATGGCACATTTAGGTGTGGTTATGGAGCTTGCGGCTCTGGCGGAAAGCCATAAGCGATATGGTGATCCAAAATTCTTTAATTGGTTAAAACGTGGCATTATCCGTACAGTGATAAATTCTGGAACAGGATATACCCTTGATGATGCTTATGATGTTATTACACTTCATGAAGAAGAAATGATCTTCAGGTATATAAGGCATATTGTGCAAGAAACGGTACCAAACCGGGAAGTAAGTATTTATTATAATATGCATAAGACTCAAAATGTAGACACAGGAAAAACTTATACGATTTTCGTGAATACAACATTGCCAATGAAATTTTTAGAAGCCAAAGATAAAGCACGTACCAAGTTTATTGAAGATCTAAACAAAAGCCTTGGCTTTAATTAACAAAGCCGCTAAATAGGGCGCATGTCAACACGATTACTACTCAGCGTAAAAGATGCGCTAATACGATTTAGTGAAGAACCAGTTTTTGAAAATCTGGCATTTAATATTCATGAAAATAGCCGCATCGCGCTGGTTGGAAAAAACGGTGCGGGTAAATCAACTTTGATGAACATTATCACGGGCAATTTAGAGCTTGATGATGGTGAACGTTGGGAAGAACCCGGAATTACCATTGGTTATTTGCACCAAGACATTACGCCCAAAAAAGGCCAGAGCGTATATCAATATATATTGCAGGAAATCAAAGAAGAAGATCGTGAACTTCATAGCTATAAAGTCGATATAGTAGCGCAAAATTTAGAGCTGGATGTTAACCGCGATATGACGCATCTCTCTGGAGGCCAGCTCAGGCGCGCGGGGCTTGCAAGGGCTCTTGTCGAGGAGCCGGATATTCTTCTCCTTGATGAGCCGACAAACCATCTCGATTTAGAAGCTATTCAGTGGCTAGAAGACTATCTCAATAGCTATCGCGGGACGTTGATGGTGATTTCACATGACCGAACTTTTTTGGCTAATATAACAAATAAAGTATTTTGGCTTGACCGCGGCTCTATGAAGGTTTCTCCGCGCGGCTTTAAATATTTCGATGAGTGGTCGGAAATGCTCTTAGAGCAAGAAGCGCGTGAATTACAAAACCGAAAAAGCTCTGTAGCATTAGAGGTTGCCTGGGCTTCGAGGGGGGTAAAGGCCCGTGTAAAAAGAAACGTAGCACGCTTGGCGAAGGTGCGTGAGATGCGCGAAAAACTGAAAGCGGATCAGGCTTCGTACCGCAAAGCTACCCAAAAAATTGACCTTAAACCTTTGCCAAATATTGATGCAACTTCTAAAGTTGTTGCAGAATTTTATAACGTTCATAAAAGCTTCGAAGATTTAAAAATTCTTGATAAATTCTCACTTCGTATTCAACGCGGTGACCGCATAGGTATCTTGGGCAAGAACGGTTCCGGGAAAACGACATTCTTGAAAATGTTAATAGGGCAGATGGAACCAGATCAAGGCAGCGTTAAAAGGCGTAAAGAGCTTGAGTTTTCTTACTTCGATCAAAAGCGCAGTGATTTAGACCCATCTGATACACTCAAAAAAGTCCTCTCTCCGGGCGGCGGTGATTATATCGACGTTATGGGTAAGCAGCGCCATGTTTGCGGTTATCTTAAGGATTTTATGTTTGATCCTTCAAGGGCCTTTGACAAAGTAAGCCAGCTTTCAGGTGGGCAGAAAAATAGGCTGATGCTTGCAAAAATCCTCGCTAATCCTAAAACATGCTTAATTCTGGATGAACCTACAAATGATCTTGATATGGACACGCTGGATATGCTCGAAGAGATATTGTGCCAGTACACAGGCACGCTGATAATTGTCTCGCACGACCGTGATTTTCTCGACCAAACAGTGACTAAGATTTTAGCATTTGAAGGGGATGCAAAGCCGCAAATACATATTGGCGGTTATTCTGATTACTTGAATTTTAAATCAGGAAAAGCAGAAAAGAAAAGAGATAACAGTACTTCACAAGATCCAAAGCAGGTGGAAAGTAAAGCTGAACAGGACGAGCCAGAAGAGAAGTCGATTAAGCCACAAAAACTCTCTTACAAGCTGGAGCGTGAGCTTATGCAGCTCCCTGATAAAATGGCGAAGACGGAAGAAAAGATTAAAACTTATAATGAATCTCTGGCTGACCCAGACTTTTATAAGCGCGATGCCAATGCTTTCCATGAAATGACAAAAGCCCTGGCGGATGAAGAAGCGCGATTAGAGCGTTATGAATCGCGCTGGTTAGAGCTGGAAGAGTTAAAAATGGGTGGATAAAAGGGCTAGATTTTCTAAGCATTTCACGCTAATTCTAATGTCTTAGACAAAGATAACGAGATACTAAAACAATGAAATTCACACTTGGCTGGCTCAAAGAATATTTAGATACAGATGCGGATCTTGAAACAATCTGTAATACCCTCACGGATATTGGTTTAGAAGTCGAAGAGGTGAATGACCGCGCGAAAACATATGCGCCTTTTACCGTTGCTTACGTTGAAAAAGCAGAAAAGCATCCAGATGCAGATAAGTTAAAGGTCTGTAGCGTAAAAACAGCTGATCACGGAACACTGCAAATTGTTTGCGGCGCGCCAAATGCAAGAGAAGGCATCAAAGTCATCTTCGCGCCCAATGGCAGCTATATCCCTGGCTTAGATATTACACTTAAAAAAGCAGAGATCAGAGGTGTTGAGAGTAACGGCATGATGGTTTCTGAAAAAGAGATGTGCTTATCTGATGAACATAAAGGCATTATTGAGCTCTCAGATGAGTATGAGATCGGTACACCGATGGCCGGAATTTACGGCCTTGATGATCCCGTGATTGAAATTGCGCTAACCCCAAACCGCGCGGATTGTGCAGGTATCTACGGTATCGCTCGTGATCTAGCCGCGGCCGCTTTAGGCACGCTTAAGCCGTTAAATATTGAAGTGATAAAAGGCACGTTTAGCTCACCAATTGATGTGAAGATCAACGATCCTGGCTGTCCGCACTTCACGGGCCGTTACATTAAGAATATTAAAAACGGTAGCTCGCCTGAATGGCTTCAACAGCGCCTAAAAGCGATTGGGCTTCGTCCCATTTCAGCGCTGGTTGATATTACAAATTATATCACGCATGGGTTTTCACGCCCGCTTCACGTATATGATGCAGATAAACTCAAAGGGAATATTTTTGCTGGAGTGGCTAAAGGCGGTGAAGAACTAGAAGCTCTAAATGATAAGAGCTATACCCTTTGCGCAGATGCAGTGACAATCAATGATGAGAGCGGCGTAATTGGTCTTGGCGGAATAGTAGGCGGTACGAGCACAGGCGCTGAAGAGGATACACAAAATATCTTTCTTGAATCGGCATACTTTATTCCAGAGCGTATCGCTAGAACTGGCCGTGATCTCAGCGTATCAAGTGATGCACGTTATAGATTTGATCGCGGTGTGGATCCTGAATTTACAAGGCAAGGCATGGAGCTATTCACAAAAATGGTGATAGATCTTTGTGGTACAGATAGCACAGAGGTCAGTGAAATTGTTGATGCTGGCCAAATGGTAGAGTGGAAACGTGTTATAGAATATGACCCAGCTTTTGTGCATCAGCTCATTGGTATTAATGTTGAGGAAGCGCAGCAAAAAGATATACTATCTAAGCTTGGCTTTACCGTGGATAGTGCCTCAGCACCTTGGAAAATTACGCCGCCATCATGGCGCGGTGATGTCTTTGGTAAAGCTGATATCACAGAAGAGATTGCACGTATTTATGGTTTTGATAAAATTCCATCCGTATCAGTACGTCAAGAAGCTTCAATTTCTGAAACGGCTGAAACGCCGCTATTAACTCGTGTGCGTCTTGCGCGTGCTGCCCTGGCTTCACGCGGTCTTTATGAGTGCGTAACATGGTCATTTATAGGTGAAGAGCAAGCGCGTATATTCGGTGCAAATGATAATGCTATTAACAGCCTAAAATTACAAAATCCAATCTCGTCAGAAATGGATGTGATGCGTCCATCTATCTTACCGACATTGATCGAGGCGGCGCTAAGAAACGAAGCGCGCAGCTATGATAGTGCAGCCCTTGGTGAGGTTGGCCCTGTTTTTTCTGGTACAAACCCTAAAGAGCAGCAAACTGTTGCAGGTGGTATTAGAACCGGTGCAATGGGAAAACGTAGTTGGGCGAATGATAAAGCGACAAGATCTGTTGATCTATATGATGCTAAAGCTGACGCGCTTGAGATTTTAGAAGCTATTGGCGCGCCTGCCGCAAATGCACAAGTTAAACGCGGCGCAAGTGATTATTATCATCCTGGGCGTTCCGGGGTCTTAGCACTTGGAAAAAATGTTATTGCGCAATTTGGTGAGCTGCATCCAGCGGTCCTAGAAGAGATGGATGTGAAATTCCCTGTCATTGCATTTGAAATTTTCTTAGAGAATATCCCTGCTTCCAAAAAGAAGGGCACAGAAAAGCCAATGCTAAAGCTTGAACCGCTTCAACCTGTGAAAAAAGACTTTGCTTTTATCGTAGATGAAACCTTGGATGCTGCTGATGTCGCACGCGCAGCTTTTGCTGCAGATAAAAAGCTTATTACCGCTGCTGATATTTTTGATATTTACAAAGGTAAGGGCGTAGAAGAAGGTAAGAAATCTGTAGCTCTGAGCGTGACTATACAGCCAAAAAGTGAAACATTGACTGATAAAGACTTTGAAGAACTAATGGGTAAAATAACAGGCATCGTTGAAAAGAAATGCGGCGGCGTTTTACGTGGCTAATTTTCAACCAATTATTCAAGGCGATTACTCTGTTCGTGCTTTGAATAAAGATGATGTTGAGATTTTAAAATATATAAGAACCCTTGCTGTCAGTGAATATCCAAATATGTTTTTGGATAATGCTGAAAACACCCACAAAAAATCAAATGAAGAATGGTTGTCTCTAATATGTGGAGAGAATAAATGTATTTTTGGTCTCTTTGAAGGGGTTAGGGTCATTGGTTTAGCATCTGTTTTTCAGCCCAATATAGAGATCATGGAAGGACATATTGCTATGGGCTACATAGTCTCTGAATATCGCGGTAAAGGCTTATCATCATTACTTTATCAAGCGCGTATAAAATGGGCCGTCGAGCATTCGCATTTTAAAGCTTTAACAGCTAGTCACCGTGAAGGAAATGAAGCATCTCGAAAATCCATGATGAAACATGGTTTTATATATGTAGGGCAAGAGCCCGAGACATTTGGGGATGGAACAACCGGCATGAGTTATAAATATAAATTAGATCTAGAGCCTTTGCGGCTTTAGGTTTTATCTAGCTCTTCTGCTACGATATCTTTACGGCTCAACTTACCGATCATTGTTTTTGGCAAAGGCTCAGCACGGAACTCAATACGTTTAGGCATCTCCATACGGGAAACTTTATCTTCTAAGAAGTTTATAAGATCATCCTTGGTAAGCTCACGCCCCTCTTTAAGCTTTATCCATGCCTTAACGATTTCACCGCGCTGCTCATCTGGTAATCCTGCGACTATACATTCTTCAACATTGGGATGTTTGTATATGGCCTCTTCAATGTTGCGTGGATAAACATTGTAGCCATTAGTGATAATGAGGTCTTTAATTCTATCAACAATATATACGTAACCGTTTTCATCCATTATACCAATATCACCAGTGTGGAGACGCTTTCCATACGGGCCATCGCTCATGGTTGCTGCTGTTGCTTCCTCTTTATTATAATAGCCCTTCATAACTTGTGGGCCTGTAATGCAAATTTCACCGCGTTCACCTAAAGGCAGAGTAGTTTTCTTATCTTCTCTATCAATGATTTCAATATATGTGCCCGGAAGAGGCAAGCCTATTGAACCTTCTATATCCTCACCAAATGGCGGATTAACTGTTGCAACAGGTGAGGTTTCACTTAAGCCATAACCTTCAACCACTTTGCAGCCAGTTTTCTGTTCAAAGGATTCTTTGACTTTTACAGGAAGCGGCGCACCGCCTGAAATACAGAACTTTAACGATGTAAGATCATAGTTTTCAAGTTTAGGATGATTATTAATGGCTGTAAAAATAGCCGGTACAGCTGGCATAAAGTCAGGCTTATGCTTGTTAAGTAATTTAAGAGTTTCTTGTAGATCGAATCTCGGTAGCGTAATAATCTCCATCCCCCCAAGTGCCGAAATATTCATGCAAACCGTCATAGCAAACACATGGAAAAAAGGCAGGCAAGCCATCATTTTATCGTGTTTATTATTCTCTGGTGCAGGGAAATAACCGTATGCTTGTGCAGCATTAATATAGATGTTGCTATGTGTAAGCATGGCTCCTTTTGGTACGCCAGTCGTTCCCCCAGTATATTGAAGAACGGCAATATCATTATCTAAATTGATATCTACTTTCTCATATTGGCCATCGTTTTCTAAAACGTCATCAAGTTGTATAATTCGCGAAGAAGGCTCTAACTTGGCTTGGTCTTTTGATTTTAAAATTGGAAAAAGTATATTTTTAGGAAATGACAGATAGTCAGTAAACTTCCCGACTATTAATTTTTCAAGACGCGTATCAGAGAGCATTTCTACCATTTTATCGGTCAGCATCGTTAAATCGAGCGTAACCATAATGTCTGTTTCACTATCATCAATTTGATAAGCAAGCTCCTCAACTGCATATAGAGGGTTGTAATTCACAACCGTTCCACCAGCTTTCATAATGCCGTAATATGCAATCATTGATAGTGGACAATTGGGAAGAAATAGACCGACTTTTTGTCCTTTTTTTAATCCTAAAGCTTGAAGACCCTTTGCAAACCTGCATACACTAATATGAATTTCAGACCAACTATGGGTTTTACCCATGAAATTAATTGCGGGTCTATCAGGATATTTTTGTGCATTGAAATCCACAGAATCTCCAATAAACTTGGGCGTTAGATCCATATCCCAACTTGGGTATTTAGGGTAACTTTTAATCCATAAGGGTTGTTCAGCGTTAATTTCAGTCATGGGAAAGTCATTGGCCTCAATGCAATTTTGAAATATTTTACACCTACTACTCTATAGCAAAATGGAAAATATTTCTATTCATATAGATGTAGGCATTTTAGTTTTCTGAATTTTTTTCATATAAAGATGGATTTTTTTCAGAAAATGTTGCAATATCAGATTGTATAGAGTATTATAATACTCACAGATGTTATAATTTATTATAAAATATGGGAGTTGAGTTTGTCTTCGTCGAGTACATTGAGTGATCAAATACAACCACTGCAAGATGATGATACTATAAAAATGTATCTAAAGTGGTTTAATGGAACTAAAGGTTTTGGCTTCGTAATGTCCGAAGATGAGAGTTTTGATGCTTTTTTGCATGTAACTACTCTTCAAGAAGCAGGGCTACATGCATTAGGTGAAGGCGCTATATTAATGTGCAGCCTCTTTGATGGGCCTAAAGGTAAGCAGGTTAAAGTTGTTAAAGAGGTTTTAGATACAGGCAAAGTTAATTTAATGCCCGAAGATGTTGCAGAGGATGGCAGCTTCAAGATGGGTGGAATAGTCAAATGGTATAAAGCAGATAAAGGTTTTGGCTTTATAATACCTGATGATGGTATGAAAGATATTTTTATTCATAAAACATTACTCGATAAGCTAGACTTAGAAGAGCTTACAGCGGGTCAACGCGTAAAAGTCACATTAAAAGTCGTGGACAAAGGCCGAGAAGCTTTAGACTTAGAAGTTATACGTTAACAGATTTTTTGATAAAGCGCGTTTGAATATTCTGAATTATTTGTGCAGCTTTTTCCCGCATCATTAAAGCGCTTGGCGTAACAATCAATGTTAGAATTGTAGAAAATATTAGACCTGAAACGATAGCAGTAGCAAGCTGAACCCACCATTGCGTTGAAGGTGCACCAACACTCACTTCCCTTGTAATAAAATCTATATTCATCTGCATAACCATAGGCATGAGACCTACCACTGTTGTAATAGTTGTAAGCATGACGGGCCTTAGGCGCTGAGCACCTGTTCTGGTAATCAACTCTTCTACAGGCATTTTATGTCCGTGTGTTTTTCTAAGTTGATCAAAAGTGTCTATGAGAACGATATTGTTATTCACGATGATGCCTGCCAATGCAATAACACCAACGCCGCTCATAATGATACCAAAAGGCTGACCCGTGACCATTAAGCCAATCATTACGCCAACCGTTGACATGATAACAGCACTTAAGATTAACAGAGCGCTATAAAAACTATTAAACTGGGTTACAAGAATAATGGCCATCATGAAAAGCGCTATGCCGAAAGCGTTCACTAAGAAGCTTTGCGCCTCACGCTGATCCTCATCATCGCCTTTGAATTTAATTTCAACGCCTTTATTGAGAAGCTCCTCATTGTCAACAAGCCATTGTTTAATTTGATCCACTTTTGCAGTTGTATTAATTTCCGGTGGTAAATCAGCTTTGATGGTAACAACGCGCTTTTGATCTGCACGATTAATCACCCCTACAGCCGGTTTAGCTTTTCGTTCTACGAAGTTGCTAATAGGAATTGAGCTATCGCCCCCACTCGGTGTTGCGCGTACATTATCAAGTTGATCAATGGTACGCTCACTTTGTTCGTGACGAATAACAATATCTATCTCATCATCACTATCATTGGGTCTATATTCTGCAACCAAAAGACCGTTAGTTACCATCCGCACATAAAATCCTATAGTGCTTAGATCAAGACCGAATTTAGAAGCTTGTGCACGGTCCACCTCTAATTCCCAGTCGATGCCAGGAAGCGGACGACTATCCTCTATATCACGAAAATCGCCAATTTTATCTAGGGCACCTAAAATGAGCTCCGTCGTCTCATTGAGTGTTTCAGGAAAACGACTGGCAATTTGAATTTCTACTGCTTTAGCAGCGGCAGGGCCATCTTGCTGCTTTTGTGTCTCAACGTATATACCAGGGATTTGCGCTGTATCACGACGTATACTATTGAGGATTTCATTTGCGGGTTTACGAGTATCCCATTCGGAAAATTGTATTTGAATTTGACCAATAACATCTTCTGCAACATCTTGTGGGCCGCTTCCAGGGGTGGATTGTCCTGAGCGTGTGTATACGCTTTTAAGCCCTTCAAGGCCAATAACATGTTTTTCAACCTCTTTTACAAGCTGGTCCTGTTCCATGACCGAGAGGTTCCCACGCGCATGTACTAAAACAGAAGCAATCTCTGGCTCAATGTCAGGGAAAAATTCTACACCCTTTCCATACTGGCTATAGAGTACCTGCACACCAATAAGTGAAAACAAAGCAGCCAGCAGGATAAGTCCCGGCCTTTTTAACGCAGCACTAAGTACCTGTATATATAGACCTGTAAAGCCTTTGATGTCTTTTAGATTGCCTTCCTCCGCAGCAGCGAGTTCTTTTTTGATCTGCGGATCATTGGCCGCGCCAGCCTTACCAATTAACGAGCCGATAGTGGGTACGAAAATAAGCGCCATAAGAAGTGATGAGGCCAGTACAGCAATAAGCGTAATAGGCATGTATTTCATGAACTCTCCAACCATCCCTGGCCAAAATAGTAAAGGCGCGAATGCTGCTAGCGTAGTAGCAGTCGAAGAGATAATCGGCCAAGCCATACGCTTGGAAGCAATTGCGTACGCTTCCTTCCTATCTAAGCCTTCAGACATCTTTCTATCAGCAAGTTCAGTAACAACAATTGCGCCGTCCAC
>CENJ01021880.1_pt1 | contig 20624 bp, 19 predicted proteins | sample 356161 | NCBI WGS metagenome assembly CENJ01 (sample SAMEA2619531, study PRJEB7988) | marine metagenome | biome: marine biome (ENVO:00000447); feature: surface water layer (ENVO:00002042); material: "saline water (ENVO:00002010), including plankton (ENVO:xxxxxxxx)" | depth 5 m
GGCATAAAACTCATGGAAAAGTCAATTGAAAAAGCAAGAAAACTATTTAATCAAAAAAAAATTAAAATATCAGCCCAAGAGTATTTGAAAAATTTTTATACTGGGTTAGGATTTAAACATACGGGAAAAAGCTATTTGGAAGACGGTATTCCTCACATTGAGATGATCCTCAATTAGAAAGAACTAAAATGCCAGTAAGAGTTTTTTCTATCTCTTCATAAGGCATAATGTTCAACCTTTTGTAGACAACTAAATAATTACCACTGACCTTAACGTTTATATTGCGCAAAGCAGCTGTAATCCTTCTTCTAATTTTATTTCTATCAACAGCACGAGAAAAATGTTTCTTTGGAACAGACACACAGAAAAACGGGGGATTCTCTTTTCCGTTGTCTCTACTTACTTTTATCTCATTTTGAACAACGAATACGTTAGATCTAGAAAGGGTTTCAATTATTTTTTTATTTTTCAAGCTCTTTATCCTCAAACTTCTTCATTTTTGGTAAATAATAATTATTTGTCTTGTCAACGTCGGCCATTAAATTACTTGGGTCGATAATAATAGCTTCAATATCATTTACACTTCTTTCTAAGTCAAAACTATAATATGGGTTAGCCCAGAACCAGTCTGGTTTTACCTTCCAATCGACAGTATAAGGATTGTTTTTTTCACCTCTCATGAGGGAGATAGGGATATATATTATATCATATTGACCGTCATTGTATTTTATAAGTAATTCCAGTGGCATGGGCATAAGCCCCTTTCTATAAAGAACAACATTCGTTTTACCGGAGTCTCCGTCTACCTTGTCAACTTTATAGTCGATGACGTTGGTTGTTTGTGTCCAATCTGTTAGATACCATTGGAGCTGTATTCCGGAAACCCTTTCGGCAACACGGCGAAAATCGTTAGGTCTTGGGTGCCTGAACTTCCATTCATCAAAGTATTCTTGAAGAGTTTTAAACAACATGTCTTCACCCACAATATATCCTAGCTGAGATAGAAAAACCGCACCTTTGTCGTAAGCAGTATTTTCATACGCATAATTATATTCATACCTGTTAGCATTGGTTGATTGTGGCATTTCTGTTCCTGAAAGAGCAAGCCTGTAGTAATCGTTGTAACTCCTTTCCATCGGAAACCCCTTGTTTTCTTTAAGTATTTCATCTTCTGCGAGGGTAGAAATGAAAGTTGTAAAACCCTCATCCATCCATTCGTGTTTGGTTTCGTTGGTTGCTAAGACATGCTGAAACCAAGAATGAGCCAGCTCGTGGCAAGTTACACCAAACAAACTATTGAAGGATCTCCCACCGGTAATAAGTGTCATCATCGCGTATTCCATACCGCCGTCGCCACCTTGTGCAACAGTATATTGTTTATATGGATATCTACCAATTTTAGAATTAAAATAATTCATCATTTTTGCTGTATAGGGCTGTAATTTTTTCCAGTTATCAATGATTTTAGGGTCATTTTTGTAAAAAAAGTGCAACGTTACATCGTTTGGACCAGAATAGGTATCATGGATGTAATTTTTATCTGCTGACCAAGTAAAATCATGAACGTTGGGCGCAATAAAGTGCCATTCAACTTTCCCCTTTTTTGACTTAGACTTTTTTCTTATAGAATACCCCTTGCCAATATCGTTTGAGTTTTGTAAATAACCGCTAGCGGCAACTGTATATTCTTTGTCAATTCTTATTTTCACATCAAAATTACCCCAAACACCGTGAAATTCTCGGCCAGTATATGGGTCAGCATTCCAGCCTTCGGAGTCATATTCACACATTTTTGGGTACCACTGTGCCATTGAATATTCTATTCCATCTCTAGAATTCTTACCAGCTCTTCTTACCAAATCAGGGACTTGTCCCATGAACTCCATGCTAAATTCTGTTGTCTCACTTGGTAATAGGGGAGCATCTAACACAACCTCTAAAATTGTCTCACTGTCTACAGTTTCAAGTAACTTTCCATTCTGATATAAATTGTAAACTTTTAAAAAACCTTGCTGTTTTGGGTCAAGAGAGTCTATATCTACTTTAAATCTAGTGTTTTTGTCAGCCGAATTATCTTGCCTTATAGCCATTTCACTCCCTGGCTTAAAAGCATTAAAATACAAATGAAAAAAAACCTTTCTTAGTGTTTCGGGCGAATTGTTGGTATACTTAATCTTCTGAAAACCATTGTATTGGTTGTTAATATTGTCAAAGTTTACCTCAATTTTATAGTCTATTTCTTGCTGCCAATATTGAGAACGGGCAACAATGCCCGCAAATAAATAAAAGAGGATAATATATCTCATAGTGAAGTATTAAATATCCTCTAATTTAAGTGTTTTATTTAACTTAAATTTGCCGTTTTCTTTTCTAATCTCTATAATTTCGTTCTCTACGTCATGTTGTAAATAAAGAAGAAACTTCTCTTTTGCGGCTTTTTCTAAAAAAGAGGCCTTTTCCAGTAAAGTCAATAAGGGTCTTGTGTCATACCCCATAATAAAAGGGACTCTAACGTGCCCTGCTGTTGGTATTAAATCTGAAACAAAAACAAGGGTTTTGTTTTTATATTCCAAAACAGGAAGCATCATTTTCTCCGTATGCCCGTTGACTGTCAAAACATCAAATCCAAGAGGTTTTTCATCATCTGCTATTAAATGTAATTTACCGCTTTCTTCAAGCGGAAGAATATTATCTGGCAAAAAGGATGCTTTTTCTCTCGAATTTGGAGAAGTTGCCCACCTCCAATGATCTTCATTAATCCAGAAGTTCGCATTTTCAAACCTAGGAACCAGTTCCCGGTTCTTTCTAATTATAGCTCCGCCGCAGTGATCAAAATGAAGGTGTGTAAAAAAAACATCAGTAATATCCGCATTTTTAAAGCCAGCTTTTTTAATTGAGGTTTCAATTGAATATTCACCCCACCTATAATAGTGAGAAAAAAATCTTTCACTTTGCTTATCTCCTAGGCCTGTGTCAATTAAAATTAGCTTATGGTTTGTCTCTATTAAAAGTGATCTTGCAGCCATATTAATCATATTTAAATCGTCGGCAGGGTTTGTTTTTTCCCAGATAGTCTTTGGAACAACACCAAACATTGCTCCTCCGTCAAGTTTAAAATTACCGGTTTCAATGGAATAAAGGTTTTTAATTATAGACATTTTCCACAATTATTTATCTAAATATTTATTATTAATAATTGACATTAGTTCAGTAGAAAATGCAAGCAATTGTTTAATTTCCTGTATACTCGATAACCGGTTTTTACCCTTTATAAGAAGGCTTTTTCCAATTGACTCAACTCTAAAATAAGCGTGGCTTTCAAAAAAGAAAATAAGTTTTGAGTCAAAAAGACCCCTTATTTCACTTGCCTTCTTTCCCCCAAGGAAAAAGCGTTTGGAAAAGTCAGGGTGTTTTGGAAAATCTAAATCTTTATAAACGGTATTTTCATTAATACCCCCTAGTAAGTTTTCTCTATCTAAAATAAAAACAGGTATATCAAATTTTAGATTTATTAGCAAGAAAGAAGAGACAATATTATCTTTTGAGATAAAAGCACCTTCGCTGTAAGAAAGATCAAACAAATGAAAATCGCCGCTTTCATTTACGATTTCATTGAATTGATAATTTATAATTTTTGCCTTAAAAAAATCAAAACGCTCAAGTTCTTTTGTGTCAGATGAGGCTTCTGACCGATAGCCCCAACCAAGAATTGTAGAAAGTTTCTGAAGAGACAACTGTCTTTTGGTTAGATTATCATTAATCCTGAAGAAATCATTTGTCGGGAGAGACTTTCTTATGGCGAAAGGATGTTGTGTGTCTGCCGTATGTGCATCCAGCCCGATAATCTCAAACGCCCCTCCTTTTCTAGCAAACCCCCTTCTGTACTCATTCAACCCCTCCATAACGGTGTGGTCCACAAAACTGCATAATGAAAAATCTAAAACAGCATGTTCGTTTTCGGGAATTTCATCGAGTTTTGATTTAAGGCGAAAGAAATTCAAGAAACTGCAGAAGTTTTTAACACTCACGTAATAATTTCCTGTTTCCTCTTCTAAATACATTAACACATTTGGTTTAAAAACATTTCTAGTGAAGAGAAATAAATTTTTATTTAAAACAACATGTATTAAAAAGGTGGTTGCAATTCCAAGGAAAATACCAGTAATTAAATCATTGGTCAGCGTTATAATTAGTGTAACAATAAAAATTGCCGCCTGCTCTTTTCCTATTTTTAGAATCCTAAGAAAATTACTAGGGGCAGCAAGTTTGTATCCAGTGTAAACCAATATTGCGGCTAATGCGGGAAGAGCAATCCTCTGTATCTGTTCCTGAAATAAAAGAATGAAACACAATAGCATTAAAGAATGTGACATGTTGGCAAAACGATTTGTACCGCCATTATTGACATTTACTGAGCTTCTTGCAATTACTGTTACAACATTAAGACCTCCGGCCATTCCGCTTAAAGCTGTAGCTATACCCAATGCCCTAAGGTCTTTGTTTACATTTGATCTTCTTTTTTGGGGGTCGAGTTTGTCAACGGCTTTAATGCTTAATAACGATTCAATACTAGAGATAAGCGTGATAGAGAAAACTGTTGACAAAAAGGGTAGCGTTAAAGCTATTCCAAAATCTGGAGTAGGCAGGTCAGACCAGATATTATCAGGAAGAGATATTAGTAGATTTGAGCCTATAGGATACTCTCGAGATGACACTAAATCGTAGTAATAATTTAGCCCAATAGCGAGAAAAACAACCCACATTGGAGCAGGAACTAACTTAAAGAAGCGGTTTCTTAATCTTGAATAGAAAATCAGAATCAGAAGTGATAGTATTCCTAACAAGGCGGGTAATATAATTTCCATAGAAGTGGAAGAAAATATTATATTAAGCGACTCAGGAATTTTCGATAATACCTCAAGGGGTTTTCCGCTCACAGAGGTTATACCAATCATAACATGAACTTGTTTAGAAAGTATCCCCACACCAATAGCGGCGAGCATACCCTGTAAAGCAGATGAAGGAAAAAATTCGCTTAAGGCACCGAGTCTAAAAACACCAAAAATAAACATTAAAACACCTGAAACAATTATAGCAGCCAAAGTGTATAGATAGCCTTGATATGAATCACCACCGCCCAACGAAGTGATAGCGTATAATAAAACTATAACTAAACCATTGCCAGGCCCAGTTATTGTTAATTGTGAGCCTCCCAAAATAGCAACAACTGTTCCACCAACAATAGAAGCGATTACACCAGAAATAGGAGGTGCTTCTGAAGCGATGGCAAGACCTAATCCAAGTGGTAATGCGACTAACGACACAACAAATCCAGCGAATAAATTTTTAGGAACTTCTTTTATAAAGTCTTTCATTATTTACTATTTTCAGTTTTTTATAATAAGAACATCAGTTGGCAATTCAGATAAAATATGCTCCATGTCTTTTGGAAAAATTCTTGAAATGAAAGAGGACCGTTTCATTTCTGAATTTAGAACCAACAAGTCAGCTCGAACAACCCTAGCATAGTGACCAATAGAATACCCTCTAGCTCCAAAAATACTTTGTGAATGGATTTTTTTGTTTTCTTTAAGACTGTCAGGTATATTTAATAAAATTTCGTCATATCTGTTTTTTTCTTCGTTTTCTATTCCCTCTTTGATTTCGGTAACTTTTTTTAGGCTCTCATCGTCATCGGCTGATACATTTACCTTAGATTGGCTTATCTCACCAACAAGAGTTACGTTAGGAATGCCCATTAGAGAAGAAAATTCAAATGCAGCCCGTATCGTTTTCTCTGTATTAGGTTCATTTATAGCATTTACTACAACGTGTTTTGAAGGGACCTCTTCAACAGACGGTTTAATTAAAAGTAGAACCGAACAGGGCGCTTTTCTTGTAATTTCCCTTGCTATTGACCCCACATAAAATTTTAAAACATTTTCTCTTTGAACGGCACCTAGAAGTAATAAATCAATTTTATTTTTTTTGCACATCTTTATAATAGTTGGGATCGGCCCCCCTTCTTCCCAGAGCACTTTTATCAATTTTGGCTGGACAGGGGAATCCTCTAATATCTCTTCAAAGGTTTTTTTCTTTACAGAGGTTTTCTTTCCAACATGAATGAAAAAGATTTCTGCCTTTAGTGAATCGGCTAAACGCAAAGAAGTAAATATGTTGGCTTTTAAATTTGGAGAAAAAGCAAAACCAACTAAAATTTTTTTAAATAAAGTTTTTTTCAACTTTTTTTATATAATATAATCTAAAAAAACTAGAATTTAAATTTTAATTTTCAACATAATTGTAATTTACAAATCCAAAGAGCTACCAATTTTGGGGATAATTAATTTTTTTTTATCAAAGCTAAATTTTTTCACAGCACTAGAAACATTAATCTTTATAGGGGGGAATGTGTTAAAGTGACACCCTATTATTTTTTCACACTTAATGAAATCTGAAGCCATCAAGGCCTCATCAACGCCCATTGTGAAGTTATCCCCGATTGGTAAAATTGCAAAATCAAGTTTAGGACAAAGCCTAGGAATTATTTTCATATCATAAGTTAAAGCAGTGTCCCCAGCATGATAAAAGGACTTATTATTTCCATAAACAACAAATCCCCCAGAATTCCCACCGTAGCTTCCGTCAGGCAGCACCGATGAATGTATAGCTGATACAAATTTAACAGTTCCAAAATCAAAATTAAATTTTCCCCCATGGTTCATACCATGTCCATTAAGACCTTTTGTTTGGAACCATGAAACTATTTCATAATTTGAAATTATTGTAGCATTATTGTTATTAGCGATTAACTCTGCATCTAACAGGTGGTCTTGATGCCCGTGAGTAATTAAAATAAAATCACATTTTATACTCGAAATGTCTATATTTTTTGCCAGTTCGTTTCCTGTAATAAACGGATCTATTAAAAGCTTTTTTCCATTAAAAAAAATTAAAAAACACGAATGTCCCAGGTAAGTAATTTTCATTTTTAAAGCTATAATTTTTCTGACAAAATTGACAAAATTGTCTTCACCCCGTCTCTGTAATTTCCTAGTCTAATATTTTCATTTGGACTGTGCTGATTGTTATCCCTATTGACAGTAGGAACGGTAATTGCCGGAATGTTTAGAGTATTAACAAACGGAGAGATTGGTATTGAACCACCACTCATCCTTATCAAAATTGGGTCTTCGCCAAACCCCCTTTTTATAGCATTCCTAAGCCATATACTGTATTCATTTTTAAGACTAGTCCTAAACGACTGATATGAAATCTTAGAGGTAAAAGTTGCAATTTTTTTATTTTCTAACCTTTCTTTTTTGTTTGGTTCTCTATCTAGTACTAAATACCCTAAACCCTCAATGTGTTTTTTTATCAACGATAAAAGTCTTTTCGGATCAGATTCTTTTACAAGCCTCACATCAATTTCTGCTCTAGCCCAAGAAGGAATTATCGTTCGCACCTCCTCATTAATCCAACCAGAGCCCATTCCTCTGATATTTAATGAAGGGTATTGAATTGCCTCTTGATACGTATTTTTCACCTTATCAAACCCCGCGAGTTGGAATAGGTCTAATAATTCCTTTTCATTATGAGGTGTGGACTCAAGTATTTTTTTAACATCGGGTGTAATTTCAATTCCATCATAATAACCCTCAATGGTTACTTTTCCGTTTTCATCTTTCATTGATGCGAGTATTTTTGATAATCTTAATGCAGGATTTGGCACATAGTTCCCAAAATGTCCACTGTGTTGAGGGACTATAGGACCATATGTTGTTAATTGAATAGTGGCAATCCCTCTAGCCCCAAAAGTTAAAGTTGGTTTATTGAGTCTATGACGAGGGCCATCAAGAATAATTAATACATCAGAAGTAAGCAATTCACCATTTTTTTTAACAGCGTCCGACAGATTCGGAGACCCCATTTCTTCTTCAAAATCGAGTATTACTTTTATGTTGAAGTTGGGAGCGATTCCATTCTCATCAATCGCGTCAATTGCTGCAATAAACATTGAAACTGGACCCTTTGCATCACTTGAGGATCGCGCAAAAATTCTCCAATCATCATTATATTCATATATTTTCTCCCAATTTATAGCCTCCCAATCACCCGAAGAATTCCTTTTTTTCAATACTGGGGAATATGGATTTTTTTGATTCCATTTTGAGTGGTCCACTGGCTGTCCGTCCATTTGAAGGTATATGAGTACCGTTTTGCCTTTTGAGGTAAAATCTCTTTTAGCCAATAATAGGGGCGCACCCTTAGTCATAATTTTTGAAACCGTAAATCCCCTCTTCCCAAATTCTTTCTCAGTCCACTCTATATTTTTTTGTATACCTATTTTGTCGTTTGCATCGTTTGGAATACTAAGTAATTTCTTAAATCCCTCAAAGGAACTTAGTGTATATTTTGAGGCTAAATGATCTAGGTTTAATCTTTCTTGACAAAAAAGATTTGAAGAGTAGCTAATAAAAAGAAATAATATAATTTTTTTCATTTATTCAAGATTTTTAACATCTTCAAAAGATTCAGGGATACTTATTTGTCTCACTTGAGCCTCCGCGTTAATTGATTCATTTTTTGATTTAAGCTCTTTAGTCAATATTTGTTTTGACCTTCTCTCTGATGGAGGGTTTAATTTTTCAGCTTTTTCAAACTCAATTACTGATTCTAGTAGATCCTTAGGCAGGTCATTTTTGCATTTGACCAAAAGTTCAATAAATTGATTAGCAAAAAACTGATCAATTTGGATTTTTCTTTTAGTTGTATGTGCAAACCTTCCTATAACACGACATATATTTTCTCTTTCCTCAGGGCTTAGTTGCTCCGCAAACTCATACTCTTCAATCTTTTTTAAAGATAAAATTATCGGTTCCAGAGAGTCAATTGTAATTACATAGACTTTATAATCACCAAGGTTATATGTAAGCTGAGATATATGTTCGATTGTATTGGAAGGGACAACCAAAAAAATTTCTTTTCTTACAGACTCCTGAGAGGCATATTTTTTAAGATTATCGGTTTCTCGCTTAATATATTTTGGAAAATTAGTTAAATCGTCGTTAGCTGGGCTTTTAGCGTCAAATATTATGTATTCGCCACATATATTAATTGTGTTATCAGGCTTTCCTTTGAATGGCACTTCTTCAATATAGTCTACTAGATGAGTCTGGCAGAGCATTTTTATCTTTTGCTCCACAAAAGTTTCATGAGAAGACCACTGAATTTTAAGTTTTTCAAATTCATCTTCTTTTTCTTTTAACTTAGAATCTTGGATTCGGCCTCTCTCAGCATCCAAATCTTTTTTAACTTGCGAAACCTGTGCGACCTCTCTTTGGTATTCCTTTATTAAGGATTTCTCTTGAATCAAAACTTGTTTTTCCAGGCCGTTTATTTCGCTCGTTAATACTTTATTCTTAGAGGTCTCGTCTAAAAGTTTTTTTTCTAGCATGCTTATTCGTAATTCTATTCCTTTGATTTCATTAAGCGTGCTGTCAGAAAGCTCTTTTATTAATCTCCATGAAAAAATCCTTTCCCAAAACGAAAAATTCTTTAATTTTTCAAAAAAAGCATTGATTCTTTCCATCAATTTAAATTTAAGTCGAATTTAGAAGAAATCATATTATAATTCAATCATTAAGTTTTAGAACTGCTAAAAATGCCTGCTGGGGTATCTCAACATTACCAATTTGTCTCATTTTCTTTTTCCCTTTTTTCTGATTTTCAAGTAGTTTTCTTTTTCTTGTTATGTCCCCTCCATAGCATTTCGCAGTGACGTCCTTTCTAACAGCTTTTATTGTTTCGCGAGATATAATTTTAGCTCCAATTGCAGCTTGAACTGGAATGTCAAATTGTTGTCTAGGAATCAACTCTTTAAGCTTATCACACATTTTTTTACCAATGGTGTATGCATTATCAGCGTGAATCAGAGAAGATAAAGCATCCACAGAATTACCATTTAATAAAATATCAACTCTAACTAATTTTGAAACATTGAATCCTATTGGGGAATAATCAAAAGAAGCGTAGCCTTTGGATACTGTTTTTAATCTGTCATAAAAGTCAAAAACAATTTCTGCAAGCGGGAGCTCAAAAATAATCTCGACTCTTTCTTGGGTAAGGTAAGTTTGATTAATCATCTTCCCCCTTTTTTCTATGCACAACGTTATAACATTTCCAATATAATCCGACTTTGTAATTATTGAAGCTTTTATATAAGGCTCTTCTACCCTCTCTAAAGTTGAAGGGTCGGGAATATCAGATGGATTGTTTACAAGAATCATTTTGTTTGGGTCTTTCCGAGTGAATGCGTGGTAAGAAACATTTGGGACTGTCGTGATTACACTCATTGCGAATTCGCGTTCTAGCCTTTGCTGAATTATTTCAAGGTGTAACATTCCCAAAAAGCCACACCTAAAGCCGAAACCAAGTGCAGCTGAACTTTCTGGTATAAAAACTAAAGATGCATCATTTAATTGCAATTTTTCCATGGATTTCCTTAGTTCTTCGTAATCATCTGTGTCTACTGGGTAAATTCCGGCAAACACCATTGGTTTTACCTCTTCAAATCCCTCAATGGCATTAACTTTAATCTTTCCATCTTCTATAATTGTGTCACCCACCTTTACTTCCTTTGCGTTTTTAATTCCTGTGATTAGATATCCTACGTCACCAGCAGAAATTGAATTTTTTGAAACCTTGTCAAGTTTTAACGTTCCTACTTCATCTGCCACATAAGCTTTTCCGGTTGCCAAGAATTTAATAGTTTGACCCTTTTTAATCTTTCCATTTATAACCTTAAAATACGTTTCAATTCCTCTAAAAGGGTTAAAAACAGAGTCGAAAATCAACGCTTGAAGAGGCAAAGCGCTATCCCCCTTTGGAGAAGGGATTCTATTAATTATTGCGCCTATAATTTTATCTATACCTTCACCCGTTTTTGCAGAGGCTTTTAAAATTTGATCTTTTTCACAGCCTAACAAATCGATTATATCATCAGTAACTTCTTCAACGTTTGCTGAGGGAAGATCGATTTTATTAAGCACTGGAATTATTTCTAAATCATTATCCAAAGCAAGATATAAGTTTGAAATGGTCTGTGCTTGAATACTTTGAGCGGCATCAATAACTAATAACGCCCCTTCACAAGCAGCTATTGATCTAGAAACCTCGTAGGAAAAATCTACATGCCCAGGGGTATCAATTAAATTCAGTATATAATTGTTGTTTTCATATTCATGTTCCATTTGAATGGCATGAGACTTTATTGTTATTCCCCTTTCCCTTTCAAGGTCCATGTCATCTAGAAGTTGATCCTTCTTTTCTCTTTGCTCAACAGTTCCTGTAAAATCCAAAAGCCTGTCCGCAAGAGTACTTTTTCCGTGATCAATATGAGCTATGATACAAAAATTCCTAATTAGTTCCATCTAAATTTTCAATGATTGTAAATATACGCTATTGTATGGAGGCTTTTTTTTATTTTTATGAAATTTCATGGTAAAAATAGGTAAAATAGAACTTGACGATTTTCCTTTGCTTCTTGCTCCTATGGAAGATGTAAGCGATCCGCCATTTCGAGCTTTATGCAAAGAAAACGGCGCAGATGTTGTTTACACCGAGTTTATATCAAGCGAAGGACTAATTAGAGATGCTGCGAAAAGCGTTCAAAAGCTTGATATTTATCAAAAAGAAAGACCAGTCGGGATTCAAATTTTTGGCTCTAATCTAGAATCAATGTTAAAATCAATTGAAATAGTTGAGAAAACCAAACCGGATATAATAGATATTAATTACGGTTGTCCTGTAAAAAAAGTTGTTTGTAAAGGTGCTGGGGCAGGCATATTAAGAGATATTCCCCTAATGGTCAAGCTAACCAAAGAAATGGTAAAAAAAACAAAATTACCAGTGACCGTGAAGACACGGCTTGGATGGGATGACAACTCAATCAAAATAGTTGAAGTTGCAGAAAGACTTCAGGACGTAGGGATAGCTGCAATATCAATTCATGGAAGAACAAGATCTCAGATGTATAAAGGCAGAGCGGATTGGACCTTAATTTCGGACGTTAAGAGTAACCCAAGAATGAAAATTCCAGTTTTTGGTAATGGTGATGTAGATTCTCCAGAGGCAGCGTTAAAAATGAAAAATAAATTTGGTTTGGATGGTGCAATGATTGGACGAGCAAGTATCGGAAATCCATGGATTTTTAATCAAATAAAACATTATTTCAAATCTGGAGAAAAATCAGAAGAACCAAAAATAATTGACAAGATAGATTTAGTTCAAAGACATTTTGAGATGTCAGTAAAATGGAAAGGGCCGAAACTTGCAATTTATGAAACCAGAAAACATTACGGTAGATATTTTAAAGGGATTGAAAACATAAAGAAATTTAAATTAAAACTAATCTCTTCAAATTCCGTAGAAGAAGTTATTGGGTGTCTACAGGATTTACGTAAAAATTTTAATGAACCACAATTAGCTTAAATACAAATAGGCTTTCTTTTTAATGTTAGCTGTTGCTATAACCGACGTAATTGACCCTAATGTAAAAACAGTTAGCAACACAATTAAGCAATTCTCAAATTCAATTTCAACTGGATATGCAAGTGATGTTGACGGGACGTAGAGAATAGGCAAGTGTTTTTGAATAATTATAATTAGCAATCCCAAACAAAACCCTATAACACATCCCAGGCATGAAATGCAACAGCCCAAAAAAAAGAATATTTGTTGTATTTGTTTCGGAATAATTCCCATTGCGTGGAAAGTATTAAACTCCCTTTTTTTGTCTAGATACATAATAACAATTGACCCAAATAGAGAAAAAAGCGATATAACAACTATGAGGCTAAAAACAAAATATAAAATTATGTTTTCGGTATTCAACATCTTATAAATAGCAGAATTTAATTCTTTTCTTGACACAATAGTTACCGGTTTATTTAACACCTTGAGTATCTCTTCATTTAACTTTTTAATATTTGGATTTCCCTGAATTTTCAAGTCAATAAAATCGTATTCGTTAAAATCGTTTTGAAAAATTTTTCTAGCAAAGTCAATACTAGAAAAAATATAAAATTTATTCATGTCGTCAATTGAAGAATAGATGCCAGCCACCAATGCTGTTTCACTTTTAAAAGGATTAAAATTAATTGCCGATTCATTTAACTTCCTTGGGACAGTTATTTTCAAAAGATCCGAGTAATCGTAAACGCCAAGATTTAGTTGTCTCGCCGTTGAACTACCAATAATAACCTCAGAATACCCACCTTCTAACCAATCTCCTGAAATCAGTAGAGAATCTATTTGAACTATGTTTGAATACTGCTGTCCTACACCCCTTAAAACCGCCATCATAGTTTTATTTTTAAAGTTTAAAACCACCTTACCCTCTATTACAGGTGAACTATCAACCACATTGTGAATTAAATCAATTTTCGACAACTCTTCATTCGAAACAATTAGCTTGTTTTCGTTTTTAGGTTTTATTCTGAAATCAGGATCAAATTTATTTGTGAACGAAAGACCAAAAGTTTTAAGCCCACTAAATGCGCTTAAAACTATAAATAAAGAGGCTGTTGAAAACGAAATAACTATGACCGAAATCATGTTCATTATATTGATTACAGATTTTTCTTTTTTAGAGAAAAAGTACTTCAAAGCAAAATAGAGAGATACCTTCAAGTTATTTTTTAATTGGATTTTCACCATCTTTTAAAGATGATTCAATTTTTTCGATATAGTCCAGAGAATCGTCCAAATAGAAAGCTAAGTTGGGGATCACTCTTAATTCATTTTTAAGTTTTTGTGAAAGCGCGTGCTTAACCCGTGAAGCATTCTCACGAAGCCCTCTTATCCAATTATCTTTGTTTTTTGATGGATAAATGCTTACATAGACCTTAGCAATAGTCAAATCAGATGAAATTTTAACCTTTGTTACAGAGACAAGTTTGTTAGATGAGTCACTAAATCTAATAGCCTTTTGAAATATATACGACATCTCTTTTTGTAAAAGAGAACAAACCTTTTTTTGTCTTTGGGAATTCATTTAAGTAAAAATATAATTTTTTACTGTTGCTTGAAATTATTTTCAAACAATAAGAAAATTAAGTATTACTTTTGACAATTAAAGCTTCAAAAATGAATGAACTTATTGTCCCCTTTTGTTCTATTTTCATTGCTATGATAGTAATCTGGAGGTCAAGTGACGGATTCCAAGCCGCTTCAGATTATCTAGGAAGGAACTTAACAGAAGGTGTGAGAGGAGCTACCATAAATGCAATTGGTAGTTCAATGCCTGAACTTTTCACCACTCTCTTTGGCTTGATAATGCTAGGAGAATTGGACAACTTTGCATTTGGAATGGGAACAACATCGGGCAGTGCGATTTTTAATAGTATGATTATACCTGCCGTCGTAATTATGGCTGTAACTCTGCTTGGGATTACTAGTAAGGTTGAAGTTTCGAAGAAAGTAATTCTTAGAGATGGCCTTGGGTTAATTTTTTGCGAATTTCTTTTAATGTATGTGATTTATAAAAATAAAATAGATTGGTTAGACGGCCTTATTTTAATGTTATCTTATTTTGTTTATATTATTTACATGTTTACTTCTATGAAGACGGCTGAAGAAATTAGTTTAATTTCAAACAATACACAAGGTAAAGGAGAAACACCAATTTTAAAATCGATCGTATATTTTGATTTTGTTAATATTTTTTTTAGAAAAAAAGCAAATGCGCTCAACGCATGGTCTTTGCTACTATTTTCGATGGGAATAATTGGTTCAGCATGCGTTTTGTTAATCAACGCATGTGAAACTATAGCCGAAGGAATGGGGATTGCACCATATTTTATAGCGGTAATTCTTGCGTCAGCAGCGACAAGCTTGCCAGATACAATTTTATCATATAGAGACGCGATAAAAGGGGATTACGATGATGCAATATCAAATGCACTAGGGAGCAACATTTTTGATATTTGTTTTGCTCTAGGTTTACCTATTTTTGCATACACACTGGTTAAAGGTCCAATTGTTATGCCTGAGAGAACTTTATCCGATGTTATTGAGCTTCAAATAAGTTTAATTATTTTAACGATAATTTCTTTTTATATTTTTTATTTTAATAAAGGACTTAAAACAAGACACAGTATCTATCTTGTGGGTTTATACATTCTATTTGTAGCTTTTATATTTATAAATGCATACTTGTAGAATTTATGATGAAAAATTAAGTTTTTCGATTTCATCATGTCCTCCTTCAATATTGATTAATTTTAAGTCATTTTCTTTACTTATGATTGAACTAGCAATAACACTTCTATATCCCCCTTTACAATAAATATAAAATGGCGAGCATTTTCTAAGTTCACTTATATAGTTATCAATCTTTTTTAAAGGGATATTCTTCGCACCTGGAAAATGTCCGATCTTAAATTCATCCTCACCTCTGACATCATAAATATTTCTTCTTAAGGACTTGGATTTATTAACAAATTCTTTGGCACTTATACATTCAATTTTTTTTATTTCCCCCGATGACTTTACCCATCTATCAAAACCACCATCTAAAAAACCAACAACGTTATCGAAACCAACTCTCGCCAATCTAGATATAGCCTCTTCTTCCTTTCCTTTGGGTGAAACTATAATTATCTTTTGGTTAATATCTTTAATTAGGGTGCCCGCCCATGGAGCGAACATACCTTCTAGGCCGACAAATAAACTTCCTGGTATGTGCCCTCTGGAAAACAAACCTTTAGATCTTACATCTAAAATTAAAACATCACCTTGTTTTCTTAATACATTAAAGTTGTGGATACTTATAGGGTTCAGGTTTTTTTTGATTATAGTCGAAACATCCTCATACCCCCCTTTATTGAGCTTTACATTTGATGGAAAATATTTTGGAGGAGAAGAAAGGTCCTTTGTGACCTCGTTTATAAATTCCTCTTTAGTCATGTCTTTGCGAAGCGCATAATTTACTTTTTTTTGATTGGCAAGGGAATCACTAGTCAAATCCATCATGTTTTTACCACAAGCAGATCCTGCACCATGCGCAGGATATATGGTTATGCTGTCTGGTAAAGGCATCAATTTATTTCTTAAACTATCGAAAAGTTGACCCGCTAAGTATTCTTTTGAAAGTTTCTTGTTCTCTTGAGCTAAGTCGGGTCTTCCAACATCACCTAGGAATAAGGTGTCACCAGTAAAAATGGCAAACTCTCTATCATCTTCATCTCTAAGAAGGTAGCAGGAGCTCTCCATTGTATGCCCAGGAGTATGAATTAATTGTAAGGTTATTTTACCAAGTTTAAATTTCTCTCCATCCACTGCAATTTTTGATTCAAAAGATGGATCTGCATTTGGACCAAAAATTATGGGAGCATTAGTTTTTTTTGAGAGACTTAAATGCCCACTTACAAAATCGGCATGAAAGTGAGTTTCAAAGACATATTTGATTTTTGCCTTTCCTTTAGCGGCTCTTTCAATGTAGGAATCTATTTCTCTTAATGGGTCAATTACCGCGGCTTCTTCCCCACTTTCAATATAATAAGACCCTTGGGACAAACACTTGGTATAAATTTGTTCAACTATCATCTGCATAGAAGTTTCTAAATTCAAAAATACAGTAAGATTTTAATCTATAAAAATCATAAAGGTTTACTTATTCAACTTCCTGTTTTCCCATAATTTCAAAAACTGTTTGTAATTTGGTATTTCACCATACTTTTCTTTATAAATTTTCAAATGCTCGTCATCCCCCTCTTTAAGCTTTTCGTATGCACAAAATAACCAGGCAAGCTTTTCATTTTTTGTCATTTTATTAAATGATGTATATCTGAGTCGCAAACGACAATCTGCTGGCTCAATTGATGAAAACGAAAAAAACATAGATATAAATGATAACATAATAAGAATTCTTTTGATTAAAAAGAGAATAAAATTTAACATATGTGTTAGAAAATTAATTTGGCCATACAAATGAAATTTTCTGTTTTATGTCTGGATGTAAAGATTTTGCAACTGGACAATTTAGAGCAGTTTTTTCAATTATAGACTTTGTTTTAGAATCTGTAGATTGTGAAAATTTTATTTTTACTTCAATTTCGACTATCCTCCTAGGGTTATCACCCATTATCTTTTTTACTGATGAGGTAGTGTTTGTTAAGTCATATCTTATTTGTTTAGAAACAATCCCTATAACAGTTAAAATACAAGATGATAAAGATGAAGCAACTAAATCTGTGGGAGAAAAAGCCTCTCCTTTTCCGTTATTGTCTGTAGGCGCGTCTGTAACTATCTTTTCATTAGAGGATGTGTGGACAGATTCTGTCCTAAGATTTCCTAAATAACTAACTATGCTTGTCATATTTTTTTAAAATAAACGTTTTACAAAAATATTCAAAATTATGTATTTATTTTTTTTTAGTGATGAGATAAATACCTATCAAAATAACAAAAGCAGATATAAATTTACTAATACCAAATGATTCCCCGTCTAAAATCCCCCAGCCTATAGCTACTATCGGGAGCAAGTAAGTTGTTGAAACAGAAAAAACAGGGGAGGAAATAGAAACTAATTCATTAAACATAACTTTAGCTAGGGCAGTCCCCATAGAGGCTAAAATAAATACAAATAAAAGAGAGGTAATGATATCCTCCTCCCTGTAAAAAGTATTCCAAGAAAAATCTGACAAGACTAAAAGAATTAATGCAGGAGGAGTAATTGCTAAAAAGTTTCCAATAGCTATCCCAACTGAGGAAACACCTTTGAGTTTGTACTTTAAAATATTCACATTAAATCCATAGCATAGAGATGCAATTAATACTAATAAAGAATAGTTAGCATTAGAAAAAGATTTTGAGGAATATTCATCATATATGAGCATAACAGTTCCTAATAGCCCAACAGCAACCCCTAAAAACTGTAGTTTTTTAAAAGTGTAACTAAAAAAAAGCATTGCAATAAATAGAGTGAACAGGGGCGTTAATCCATTCAAAACAGCCACAACAGAACTATCTATTTTTGTTTCTGAATAAGCAAAAAGAAATGTTGGAAAGAATGTTCCAAAAAAACCTGTAACGGATAACCATTTCCATTGATCTCTGCTTAAGTTACTAACATGTCTGAGGCCAAAAAAAACTAGTATGAAGGATGTTATTACAATTCTAAAACAAGCTAATTGAATTGGGGATAAACCGACCAATCCCTTTTTGATTAATATATAAGAACTACCCCATATACCAGAAAGCAAAAACAAATAAATCCATTTTTTGGTGTTTTTATCCATTAAAACTTTTCCATGTCAAGCTTTAATATTGTATTGACAAGGACATTGGCCCCTTTATACACATCTTCGTCTGAAGAGAGTTCTTTTGGCGAGTGGCTAATTCCATCAATACTTGGTATAAAAATCATTCCTGAGGGGACAATGATTGCCATATCTTGGGCATCATGCCCTGCTCCGCTTGGCATTCTTTTAAAAGAATAATTTAATTCGTTTGCAGAATCTATAATCAAACTTTGAATTTGTTTATTCATTAGAGCAGGACTTGCATTTATATCAATAGATGAAAAATAAATAGTAGTTTCATTCTTTGAGGCAAGCATTTTAGCCTTTTTTTCTATTTCTCTGAATAAAAAATCTATTTTATTCTCATCCAAATCTCTTATTTCTAAACTTAGCTTTACTTTCCCTGGAATCACATTTGGTGCTCCGGGGTAAGCCTCAATTTTACCAACGGTTCCAACATGATTACCGGGCACTTCACTAATAACCTCCCTGACAAGTAAAATAAAATCAGCAGCTGTAATCATTGGGTCTTTTCTTTCATCCATTGGGGTTGTACCAGCATGATTTGCAAATCCCTCAATTACAACATCCCACCATTTCAAACCAACTATTCCAGTTACAACTCCAATGTCGACATGGCTTTTGTTTAAAATATTTCCTTGCTCGATGTGAAGTTCAACAAATGCATGATAGTCATTAGAAGATTTAGCAACCTCAAAAATTCTCTTTTGATTACCTCCAAGCCTATCAACCCCTTTTCCGTTTGTAAAGCCTGAGGCCGTTTTAACCCCTAAAGCGTCATTATTTAATTTTCCGGCTAGAGCTCTACTCCCAAAGACCCCACCTTCTTCATTTGTAAAAATAATTAACTCCAAAGGGTGAGAAGTAATAATCTTGCTATCTAAAATTGTTTCCAGAGCTTCAATACCAGCAATTACTCCAAGAGGCCCATCAAAATGACCACCGTTGGGCACAGCATCAATGTGAGAACCAAAAATGATTGGTTTAAGTTTTTTATTTGCTCCCTCTTTTCTTGCAATTATGTTTGCTGCGTAATCGACTTCAACTTTCAGCCCAAGATTTTTCAAGTATTCTTTTAAATGTTCTCTAGCTTGGATATCATAGTCACTATATGCAACCCTATCATTCCCATTGTTTTTGTTAATCCCGAATTCACTAAGTTTTTTAAGGTTCCTTAAAAGCCGTTCTTTTGAAACTGTATAATTCGGTTTCTGACTAAAAAGAGAGTAAACAAAAAGCAAAAAAAATATGATAGTGTATTTTTTCATATCATGTAAATATTTTTATAATGGTATTGACTATAGAAAGTATAGTTAGAATTAATGAAATTATTGTAGCATTTCTCCAAAACTTAACGGAACCCATTCTTTTGAACTAATTGGCTAAATTAACAAATTATTTGTCCCTATCTAAAAACAAATAATTATGAGTGAATTTATATTATATAAAATAAAATCATCGAATAATGAAAAATTGATCCAGCCAAAACAAAAACATGCCATATAGAATGAAAAAATTTAATTTTATCAAAGGCATAAAATAACACACCGATGGTATATGAAACTCCTCCTGCAATTAATAAAACTTTTGCTTTAGTATTAATTATTTCAAAAAGTGTTTTGATATCAATTACAATTAACCACCCCATAGTCAAGTATAATATAAGAAATAATATCTCGAGTCTTCCTGTATAAAAAATTTTCAAAATAGTTCCAATTACAGCTATAACTAGTACTGAAGAAAAAATAAAAAACCCCGAATAATCGTAGAGTGTTATTAAACAAACAGGAGCGTAAGACCCCAATATCAAGTAGAATACGCTTATGTGATCAATAACTTTCAATTTTCTTTTAAGACTTGCTTCTGACACTCTATGATAAATTGTTGAGGATCCATAGACCAATAACAGGCCAACAGAAAACAGAGACAATGAAAAAACACTCAAGCTTGAGAAGTGAGTGTTATAGAAAAAAAGAAAAGGGATTCCTATTAATGCCAGAATTAATCCTATAAAATGAGTGACTGTATTCCAAAACTCCTCGTTATTAATATCTATAAAATTACGTTCTAACATTCTTTACAATATAGCTTAAAAAAAAATCATAAAGCAAACTATCAATATTGGATATAGACACCTAAAATTTATACTATATTTGTTTTTGAAAATCAATCCAAAAATTGCTTTGATAAAATTTTTAAAATTTTATTCGTGCAATTTTTTTAATCAAGTCTCCTTATGGCAGATCTGATCTGATTGAAAAGGTCCTATAGCTCAGTTGGTTAGAGTAGCTGACTCAT
>CENJ01052979.1_pt1 | contig 20617 bp, 23 predicted proteins | sample 356161 | NCBI WGS metagenome assembly CENJ01 (sample SAMEA2619531, study PRJEB7988) | marine metagenome | biome: marine biome (ENVO:00000447); feature: surface water layer (ENVO:00002042); material: "saline water (ENVO:00002010), including plankton (ENVO:xxxxxxxx)" | depth 5 m
CGTATAGGCTTTTGAATTTTGTAATGGTTTAGAAGCTTACTACTGGTTCGTGTATCCTCAGCCAGGATCAAATCTGATAGATTCAATGTATCTACTGCTCTGAAAGTGATGTCTCCGAGATTGCCAATGGGTGTTGGTACTAAAAAAAGCTTCCCCATAAAATTTGATAGCTTGTTTGTATGTTTATTACTGAAAATTATTTTCTACAATTTTCAAAAAACGCGCTTCGTATAATTCTTTTCCTTTCCAGTTGTCATAATCTGGTTTGATCATTTCCAAAATGAACTCCTTTGCTTGATTCCAGTTTTGGAAAGTTGAAATTTGTGACACTGCTCTTTGATAATCGTTGGGGTTTTGATCAAAAAGATGTTTTATAAATGCCAAACGATCATTTAAATCAATCTGTAAGCCTTTAGAAAATTTATCATTTAATCGCTCAATTGGAGTTTCTTTTTTAGAATCCAATTCCTCCTCCTTAGGCTCAAATTTCAGCTCCTGGTGACTCACTTTTAAAAAATCTTCCGCGGCAGGTTGAGGCTCGGGTATTTCTTTTACAATCTCCTTAATGGTATCTATTATTGGCGGGAGTTCCTGACGGTCGTTATTTTCAATCTGTTCTTCAAGGTCTTTTTTGTCTTGAATCTCAATAAAATCAATTTCCTTGTCAAATTTTGATTCAAGGTCTTCCCAAAAATCCATTTCAAAACCTTTGGAGTTTTTTATCAGGATGAGTTGTTCAAATAATAAAAGGGTTTGATCATAAATTTTTTGGTAATCAGAGGGTTTTTCGGCTTCCAAAATTTCTTTTGCAATTCTACAAAGTTCTTGATGAATTTTATTGGACATAAATTGTACAATTACAAACGTTAGTTTTTTTAATACCTTTGTTTTTCTTTAAAATTACAAAATGTTTTTAGAAAATCCTGTAAGCCATAATGAACAATTAGGCTGGATCGAGGTGATCTGTGGTTCAATGTTTTCAGGAAAAACAGAAGAATTGATTCGCCGCTTAAAAAGAGCACAGTTCGCTAGACAAAAAATTGAAATTTTTAAACCAGCGATAGATCAGAGGTATGATGATAATCTTGTAACATCACACGATGCCAATCAAATCCTTTCAACAGTAGTTCCCGCTGCTGCGAATATTGCGATTTTAGCAAATGATTGCCAGGTAGTTGGCATTGATGAGGCACAGTTTTTTGACGATGAAATTGTCGAGGTTTGCAATAATCTCGCCAATCGAGGTGTCCGTGTTATTGTAGCAGGTTTAGACATGGATTATAAAGGCAATCCTTTTGGTCCTATGCCCGCACTAATGGCAACCGCTGAATATGTTACTAAAGTACATGCTGTTTGCACCCAAACAGGAAATTTAGCGCATTACAGTCATAGAAAGTCCGACCAAAAAGAGCTTGTCGTCTTGGGAGAAAAAGACGATTATGAACCACTAAGTAGGTCAGCATTTATGAAGGCTATCAATAAAAAAGGGCAGAAAAAAAACAAAAAATCGTAAAGCTTGAGCCTTCTCGAAATTGACTTAAAGAAACTGTCGTACAACTATCATTCCCTAAGAGGTTTAATCAACCCAAAAACAAAAATGATTGGAGTTGTAAAAGCCAATGCCTATGGAAGCGCCCTTGAAGTAGTTGCACAAAAATTAGTAGCATTAGGTATCGAAGCTTTGGCTGTCGCTTATGCAGACGAAGGAATTCTTTTGAGAAAAAAAGGTGTTAATATTCCCATTTTAGTTTTTTACCCTCAGGTTCAAAATTTTAAAAAAATCATAGAATATGATTTAGAGCCTGCGCTGTATAACAGAAGAAGTTGGTTGGAATTCAAAAAAATAGTTGTTGAGACGAAACAAACCCACTACCCTATCCACATTAAATACAATACTGGATTAAACCGCCTCGGCTTTAACTTCCAGGAAACAGAATGGTTAATAGAAGAAATAAAAAATAGCCCATTTCAAGTAAAGAGTATATATTCACATTTGGCTGCCTCAGAGGAAGAAAGACCTCACAAACAGACAGATTCTCAAACTGAACTTTTTAAAGAAATAATTGAAAAGCATCGAAAACATTCAAAAGCAATTGACTTTCACTTGTTGAATACTTCTGGTATTTTTAATTACCCAGATTTTCATTTGGATTGGGTAAGAACGGGGATTGGACTATATGGATTTGCTAACCAAGTGGATTGGAATAAAAAACTTGAGCCAATCGCTCGTTTAACAACTACAATTACTCAAATCCACAAAATAAGTAAAGGAGAAACCGTTGGTTACAATTGTGGGTGGACAGCACCTGATGATACAAAAATTGCCCTACTTCCCTTGGGGCATGCAGACGGAATTGCTAGGCATTACGGCCACGGAAAAGGCTGGGTCTTGATCAACGGCACAAAGGCGCCCATGGTCGGTAATATTTGTATGGATATGACCATGGTTGAAATTGGTGAAATTCCCTGCAAGGAGGGAGATCAGGTCATTGTCTTTGGTAACAAAGCAAGGGCAGATGATCTCGCAGAAGATGCAGGAACAATATCTTATGAATTACTCTCAGGACTAAGTTCGCGCATCTCTAGAAAAGTGATTGAATAAGCTACTTTATGATTGTTACAAATCAAACAATTTGTTTAATTTTTGAAAAAAAACATTTTGAAGTTGTAAACCGTCTTTTAAAGACTAATTTTGCCTAAAATTTTTAGATATGAAAATAGCAGTTGTAGGAGCAACAGGAATGGTGGGTGAAGTTATGCTTCGTGTACTTGCAGAACGCAGTTTTCCCTTAACGACATTGATCCCTGTAGCCTCAGAGCGATCAGTAGGAAAGAAAATAGATTATAAAGGAGATAGCTTTGAAGTTGTAGGACTTTCAACTGCTGTATCCATGCGTCCAGATATTGCACTATTTTCTGCTGGTGGTGATACCTCCATGGAATGGGCACCAAAATTTGCTGAAGTTGGGACAGTCGTAATTGACAACTCATCAGCTTGGCGAATGGATCCAACTAAGAAACTAATTATTCCTGAGATCAACGCCAACCTTCTCACTGCTGAAGACAAAATCATTGCTAATCCCAACTGCTCAACAATTCAGATGCTAATGGCATTGAGCCCTCTAAAAGATACCTATGGTATCAACCGAATAGTTGTTTCTACCTACCAATCGATAACCGGTACTGGAGTAAAAGCAGTAACACAATTAAACAACGAATACAATGACATTGAAGGTGAGATGGCCTACCCTTATCCAATTCACCGAAATGCGCTCCCCCATTGCGATGTTTTTATGGAAAATGGTTACACCAAAGAGGAGATGAAACTGGTCAATGAAACACACAAAATTTTGGGAGATGACAGTATTGGCGTAACTGCTACTGCCATTAGAATACCTGTTGTAGGCGGACATAGTGAATCAATTAATGTTCAGCTCAAAAAAGAATTCGTCTTGGAAGATATTAGAAAGTTACTTCATGAAAGTCCAGGTATAGTGATTCAGGATAATCCCGATACAAATTCTTATCCTATGCCCATTTACGCTGAAGGCAAAAATGACGTTTTTATAGGGAGAATTAGGGAAGATTTCTCTCAGGAACATACGATCAACCTGTGGGTTGTTTCAGATAACTTGAGAAAAGGTGCCGCAACAAATACTATTCAAATCGCCGAATATTTGATAGAAAACGATTTGGTATAAAACAAATTATTTCAATTGGCGGTACCGCAGAAAATAATAGAACTGTAACGTTAATTCTGCCAATGCAGCGTTATTTTCCAAGTCCACTTTAGCTGACCATTTTTCTAATTTTTTTTCGTACCAAGCAATAAATTCCTCGGACTGATGAGGAAGCTTCATAAGGGACAAAATTAAAATGCCAAGATTGGGATAGAAAAGGTCTGAGTTAACTCCTAATGGATTAAACAGTTGACAAATCCTTACGCCGCGTAGTTCTTTTTGCAATAGGAACAATACCATATCGGTATTGCCACGAAAATTGAATAATGAAGGTGGCGGGCTAAATACTTTTTTTTCCATGATTTAATGATTTGAGACAATTCAAATGTAAATATTATTTGTAATTAATTATCACTTAATTATGTTTTTTGTACATAATAAAAAATTAAATCTTTTTGGTTTTAAAAATTAAAAAATGCTAAATTAGTATGGGAGGTTATAATTTTAAATCAATCCTATAGTGAATAAATTATATTTTTATCATAGATTTTGATAAATAACTCCTGAGACTGAGCTTACAATTAACGGCTCGTTATAGGTTAACAAACCAAACAATTTGTACATATGGCAGGTTTATTGTTTAAAAGGGATATAACAAAGCGTTTTGTCGCTGTGACGAAGTATCTTTTAATTAGTGGAACGGTAAAATCAAAAACAGAAATTGGAACTCTTATCGGGCAACCGCTTCAGGTGGTTTCAAAACTTTTGACTGGTCAAAGAATCATTACCCTGGAACAGATGAAAAATTTAATATCCAATACTGCTATTGATAGTCATTGGTTTCTTACTGGAAAGGGAGAGATGATAAGGTATAGCAGCGCAATCATTCAGGAATCTCAAACAGAATATTCATCAACTAATAACCCATCGAAAACCGTTGCAGCTATATTACCTTTAGTGTCAGAGCTTGAAGAAAAATTTGAATTGCTAAAAAAAGAAAATGATAAAGTAAAGTCTCAATTAGAACAACTGCAAACTACAGTCAGGAAAAAAAGTACGCATCAGTAGTTTTATTCTTCCATCGAGAAAGACTCCATAAACTTAGTGGTATAATTTCCTGATATATAATCAGGGTGATCCATTAGTTTTCTATGAAAAGGAATCGTCGTTTTAATCCCCTCAATTACAAATTCATCCAACGCGCGCTTCATTTTATTAATTGCTTCTTCTCGACTTTGCGCGGTGGTAATCAATTTTGCAATCATAGAGTCATAGTGAGGCGGTATAATATATCCACTATAGACGTGGGTATCAAGTCTAACACCATGGCCTCCAGGAAAATGCAAAGTATTGATTTTCCCTGGACTAGGTCTAAAGTCATTATATGGGTCTTCGGCATTTATTCTACATTCGATGGAGTGCATTTTGGGAAGGTAGTTTTTTCCTGAAATGGCTACTCCAGCAGCAACTAAAATCTGCTCTCGAATAAGATCAAAGTCAATGACCTGTTCAGTAATGGGATGTTCCACCTGAATTCGGGTATTCATCTCCATAAAATAAAAGTTGCGGTGCTTATCGACAAGAAATTCCACAGTCCCCGCGCCCTCGTATTGGATAAACTCTGCTGCTTTGACAGCTGCATCTCCCATTTTTTCCCTCAACTCTTCCGTCATGAATGGCGATGGGGTTTCCTCAGTTAGCTTTTGGTGTCTTCGTTGAACAGAGCAATCTCTTTCGGAAAGGTGACAAGCTTTACCATTTGAATCCCCCACTACCTGAATTTCGATATGTCTAGGTTCTTCAATCAATTTTTCCATATACATACCGTCATTACCAAAAGAAGCCGCCGCTTCTTGGCGAGCACTTTCCCAGGCCTTTTCCAAATCATCTTTAGTCCAAACAGCACGCATCCCTTTACCTCCGCCACCGGCAGTTGCCTTTAACATCACAGGATATCCAATTTGTTTGGCGGTTTTTTTTGCTTCATCAAAGGATACTAGTATTCCCTCAGAGCCAGGAATTGTTGGAACACCCGCCGCTTTCATTGTTGCTTTTGCACTGGCTTTATCTCCCATTTTCTCAATCATTTCAGCCGGAGCCCCAATGAATTTGATCCCGTGTTCTTTACAAATTTTGGAGAATTTTGCGTTTTCTGATAAAAACCCATAACCAGGGTGAATGGCATCCGCATTGCATATTTCAGCAGCGGCCATGATATTGGCCATTTTTAAATAGGACTCTGAGCTTGGTGCTGGTCCAATACAGACTGCTTCATCTGCAAAACGAACGTGGAGACTTTCTCGATCGGCAGTTGAGTAAACCGCAACCGTTTTGATTCCCATTTCCTTGCAGGTTCTAATTAATCGCATAGCGATTTCACCTCTATTGGCAATTAAAATTTTTTTGAACATTTTAGTGAGAATTATGCAGGTTCAACTAAAAATAAAGGTTGGTCGAATTCAACTGGTGAGGAGTCGTCCACTAATATTTTCACAATTTTTCCACTTACCTCAGATTCAATTTCATTAAATAACTTCATTGCCTCTACAACACAAAGTACATCTCCCTCATTAATCGTATCTCCAACCTCGACAAAGACCTTTTTATCTGGGGAAGGTTTGCGATAGAAAGTTCCTATCATAGGGGATTTAATCGTGATTAAATTATCGGTACTTTCTTCGGAAACCTCGTTTTTAGCTTTCGCCGGAGCAGGATCCTCGGCAACAGGTGGAACAACTACTTGCTGTGGTTGTGTAGGAGTAGAAACCACCATACTTGGTATGGTTTGCACTGTCGAATGGGTCTCTTGGATCGTAGGCGAATCGGCATTGGTTTTAATAGTAATTTTAAAATCATCTGTCTCGAGTTTTACCTCTTGTGCTCCCGATTTAGCTACAAATTTGATTAAGTTTTGAATCTCTTTAATTTCCATTTTAAACTGATTTATCTTTTAGTATGCCCAAGTCATGTATGCTGCACCCCAGGTGAATCCACCTCCAAAGGCAGCAAAAATTAGCTTATCTCCCGGGCTGAGTTTTTCTTCATAGTCGTTGAGTAACAGGGGCAAAGTCGCCGCTGTGGTATTTCCATATTTTTCAATATTGTTCATTACCTTTTCTTTAGGTAGGTTGATGCGTTTTGCTGTAGCATCAATTATTCTTTTATTCGCTTGGTGGGGTACTAAGTATTTTAAGTTTTTGGTGTCAATGCTATTGCGCTGTATAATTTGCTCGGTTGCATTGCTCATTTCCGATACAGCATATTTAAAAACTGTCTTCCCGTCTTGATAAAGGTTGTGCATTTTATTCCTAACGGTGTCTGCTGAAGTAGGATGAAGTGAGCCTCCCGCTCGAATGTTTAGAAACTTTCTTCCAGAGCCGTCTGATCTGAGATATTCATCTTCCCAGCCAAAACCTGAATCACTCGCTTCAAAAAGCGCGGCTCCAGCACCATCGCCAAAAATAATACAGGTTGCTCTATCATCATAATCTACAATGGAGGACATCTTGTCGGCGCCAATCAAAAGTATTTTTTTGTAGCGTCCACTTGCAATCATGCTTGAAGCAGTTGACATTCCATATAAGAATCCTGAACAGGCTGCCTGCAAGTCATAGGCAAAAGCATTTACTGCACCTATCTGTGTGGCAACTTGAGCAGCAGTTGCTGCAACGTTCATATCAGGGGTAATGGTGGCAACAATGACCATATCAATTTGACTTGGAGAAACGTTCTTTTTTTGTAGTAAGTCTTCAGCAGCTTTAGTGGCCATGAAAGAGGTTCCTTTTGTAGGGTCTTTTAAAATCCTTCTTTCCCTAATTCCGGTTCGAGAAACAATCCACTCATCATTGGTATCGACCATTTCTTCAAGGTCTGCATTGGTGAGCTTGTCATTTGGGACATACGCACCCAAACCTGTTATTGCAGCCTTTATTGGGCCAGCATTGATATAATTCATCAGTAGATTACTTCCTTTTGAATTGTCAATATTAAATGTGAAGATAGTAGTTTTTTACAGCAAACAAAACCTTTGCCTACAAAAAAAGCTCTTCCTTTTAGTGAAGAGCTAATTGTGGTTCTAATCGACGCTAAATTAAACTTCAGACGCCTCACTGTTTTCGATCAAAACTTTACCTCTGTAGTAAAGTTTTCCCTCATGCCAGTGCGCTCTGTGATATAGGTGAGCTTCTCCAGTAGTGGAACAAGTCGCTATTTGAGGCGTAGTTGCCTTATAGTGGGTTCTTCTTTTATCCCTTCTGGTTTTCGATATTTTTCTTTTAGGATGTGCCATTTTTCTCCCGTTTTATTTTATTCTAATTATAATAGATCTTTTAATTTATCCCACCTTGGATCGGTATCATCTGAGGGTGGTTTTTCTTGTGGTTCTAAATCTTTTAATTTTTCTAAAATCTCTGATTTTAAAGTGCCGTTTTCAATCCCTGGATGAACTTTTTTCTGGGGAACTGAAAGCACTATCATTTCATATATGTACTGAGCAACATCAATTTGATGAGAACCATGTGGTAATATTAAAAGCTCATCATCGTCTTGGTTATCTATCTCTCCAAATTTGACCACCAAGTGAAAGTCGGAGTCTATTAAAAGATCAAAAGGCTCTGTGGTAACATCACATGGAACATTAACCGTTCCAGTAGCCTTAAAATTTAACTCAAGCATCGTTGTCTTTTTTTCAAAAATTAAATCAACTTTTACATCTGCTTTTTTAAAATCAAAAAATTCAAACCCTTCAAAGAACTGATTACTAATGTTAAAGTTGAAACGATGAATGCCCTCTTTTAACCCTATAAAAGGAATCAAGAATGCTGAAATTTGCTCCATCCTTTCCGCTTTAAAGCCTGCAAATTTAAAATAAAAAATGAGAAATACGATGCCTTTAGGCTGTTTTTTCAGCATTATTCGCCTGGTTAAAATTTGATTTTTCTTTTCTATTTAAATAGATTTTCCTCGCCGTGAACATCGCTGTTCTAAAAGAGCTCACATTTGCAATGCCTTTTCCTGCAATTTCAAATGCAGTTCCGTGGTCTGGAGAAGTTCTCACTTTACTTAAACCAGCGGTAAAGTTGGTCCCTTCACCAAAGGTTAAGGTTTTGAATGGAATCAACCCTTGGTCGTGATAGATTGCTAAAACCGCATCGAAATTCAAATGGGTTTGATTGCCGAAAAAACTGTCTGCAGCATAGGGTCCAAAAACCAAATGCCCTTTTTGACAAAACTCCTCAATAACAGGTCGTACTAGCTGGTCATCTTCCTTTCCAATAACTCCTTTGTCTCCTGTATGAGGGTTTAAACCCAAGACTGCGATTCGAGGACGGTTAAGATCAAAATCATGCTTTAAGGATTGCTCTAACTGGCTGACCTTTTGCTTAATTAAATCAGCCGTGATTTCATCACTAATATCTTTTATCGGTATATGATCAGTGACTAGGGCGACTTTGAGTTCATCTGAGACCATAAACATGAGGCTTTCCCCGTTCAACTCTCTAGCAAAATAAGAGGTATGACCTGGGAAGTTAAAATCCTCGGACTGGATGGTCTCTTTGTTAATAGGGGCGGTAACCAAGGCATCAATCTTTCCTTGTTTCAGTGCAGTCGTTGCTGCTTTAATCGCCTCAAAAGCTAATGATCCCGCTACTTTTGATGCCTGACCAAAAACTAACTCGTCAGCAGGCATAGGGATATTGTAAACATTCAGCTTTGCTCTATGGTCTTTTTTTTTGTCTTTAACTAAAAACAGATTAGTAGTTAAATCGAAATGATTTTTTTGTTTTTCAAGCAATTTGATTGGAGCAAAAATTATGGGGGTAAAGAAATCAAACATCCTTTTATCCTCAAATATTTTTAAAATAATTTCAATGCCAATCCCATTAGGATCGCCCATCGAAATTCCCAACTTTATTTTTCCGGACATTAATGTTGCTTTTTATTCCTAATTTTACACCGTAAATGTAATTAAAATCTAGCTGATGTTTACTGGAATAATTGAAGGGTTCGGAGAAGTGATACAATTAGAAAACGATAGAGAAAATCTTCACATTACCTTAGAAAGTTCTCTGTCCAGAGAATTGAAAATTGACCAAAGCTTAGCCCACAATGGTGTGTGTTTGACCGTGGTTGATATCAGCGAAAATAAATATACGGTTACAGCGGTTCACGAAACACTTCAAAAATCTAGTCTAGGAAAATTAAAGTTAGGAGATCTGATCAATTTAGAGAGGGCAATGAAAATGAATGGAAGATTAGATGGTCACATTGTTCAGGGTCATGTTGATCAAGTCGGCACTTGTGTGGGGGTCGAGTCCAAAGATGGTAGTTGGATGTTTGACTTCGAATACGATTCTGACCAAGGTAATATCACCATAGAAAAAGGATCAATTACCATCAATGGGGTAAGTCTGACAGTTGTCAATTCAGGAATTAATACTTTTTCAGTTGCCATTATCCCTTATACTTATGAGCATACAAATTTCCACCTTCTAAAAGTTAACGATGCCGTAAATTTAGAATTTGACATGGTGGGGAAATATATTAAAAAACTTCAATCCGTATTTTTTAATTCTTAATTCTTTTATTGAAAATTTTTGAAATAATTTATTCGATATAAATTTCTCTGTTTATCTTTGAGTTGGAAATGTTAATGCTGTGACAACAGCCATGTCGAATTTAATATAGAAAGGAGGTGTCATATGTCTTACGAAAGTAATTTAAGGAAGTTAGGACAGCAGATACCCACAAGTATACTGTTCTAAACTATCCTTATCTATAGCTACAAATGCGGGTCGATGGGCCCGTATTTTTTTTTGTTTAAAATCAGTGGATCGATTGGATAAAAACTAGCTGTTAAACCCCAAAAAATAATTAACTTAGACAATACCAAAAACTAAATTTAGTCCACTAAAAACCGATTACTAAATGCTTGGAAAAAATTATTGTTCAGTGTTTTTATGCTGTCTATTCTCCCTTTCCTTATTTGGGCAAATTACTGGAGTTGTTTTAGATAGTCAAACAAAGTCGCCGATTGAATATGCTGCGATTTTACTAAAAAATGGGGAGCAAGTAATTGACGGAACCATTTCAAAGCAAGATGGAACATTTCAACTAATTGCCGGAGCTAATAAAAATTATGTCATTGAAGTTTCCTTTTTGGGTTATGAAACCCAGGATACTCAATTATTTGAAATCAAGGGGAATAAGCGGCTTAAATTTGGAGAGATTCTCTTAAAGCCAACTCAAACATTTTTGGAGGAGGTCGTTCTTAAAACCAATCAATCTAGTATTCAAAATAAAATTGACCGTCAGGTTTATGCCGCTAGTGAATTTTCAATTGCTAAAGGAGGTAATGCTTCGGACTTGATCAGAAATATTCCTTCGATTACTATAAATGCACTAGGAGAAATCAGCGTAAGAGGTAGCAGTGGGTTTGTGATTTTACTCAATGACAAACCCATACAGTCTGATATTCAAAGTTTATTAAATCAGATTCCCGCAAATAGCATTAAAAATATAGAAGTAATAACGGCGCCGTCCGCAAAATATGATGCAGAAGGCAAGGCTGGGATTATCAATATTTTAACGCTAAAGAATGTTGCAAAAGGAGATTATTTTCAGGTCAACACACTAATAGGAGCTCCTTCAATTCAAGATTATGACAATGCCGAAGTAGCACAGCGCTATGGTGCTGACATCACTTATAATACAGTAGGTGAAAAATGGAATTTCTCCACTGGATTTAGTTTCCAACGCAATGATATTTCTGGGAGAAGAGAGGGAGATGTCTATACAATCATCGGTGATAAATACACCCGTTTCCCCTCTGATGGAGAGCGAAGTTTTGATGAAATTAATTATTCGGGTAGATTGTCGGCAGACTATCAGCTAACGGATAAAGATTTATTTTCACTTGGTTTTTTCGCTGGAAAGAGAACCAAAGATCGAACAGCAGATATCCTTTATTATGCCAATTATGCGATTGTTTCTGATATTGAATATGAATTCCAATACTACAATGAGAATCTTAGAATAAGAAAGAGTGATTTTATTTTAGGTAGTTTGGATTATGATCATGAGTTTAGCAGTGGTGCTGAATTCAATTCTTCCATTTTATATGAATATACCTTGCTTGGTGGTCCGACAACCAATAGAAACTTAGGTCACCCAGATAATTCAATTGTTTACCAAGATGAATACAACACTAATGACAACCCACTTTATGGATTGAGAATCAATTTGGATTATCAATTTAAACCCCTCACCATTGGTACATTGGAAATGGGTTATCAATATAGAAACCTTGACCATACAGGGGATTTTGTTTACGAAAGGAAAAACAATACAACACAAATTTTTGAATTGGTTCCAGAATTTTCAAGTGAAGTAAACCTCAAGCGATCCATCCACGCAGGATATTTACAATACAATGGCAGTTTTAAAAAATGGAGCTTAGCCGCTGGATTGAGATTGGAAAATATGCAGCGCAATCTGTCACTAAAAGACAAATCAGGAACTGTTAATGAAGACTATTCCCTAAATTTTACAAAGCTATTTCCCTCATTAAGTGTAAATTATAAACTTAATGATCAAACGAATCTAAAGGTGGCTTACAGCAAAAGAATCGAAAGAACGACTACCTTTAAAATGAACCCTTTCCCAGAGAGAGAACACTCAGAAACCCTAGAGCAGGGGGATCCTAATTTACATCCAGAATTGATAGATCAAGTTGAACTTGGCGTTAATTATAAAAATAACTTGGGGAATAGTTTGTTCTCAACGATTTATTATCGCAATGTGGATCATTTGATCAATCGGGTTAATACGGTTTATAACGACACGATTTTGAACCGAATTTACTCAAATGTGGGAAATGCAAAAACTTTTGGTGGCGAATTAGGTGCAGAATTTAGTTTGGGCGAAAAACTAAAGACGTTGGCTTCAGCAAATGTCTACAATTATAAAATTGATGGAGAATTTGATAACCGACCCGTCACCTCAGAGGGTATAATTTATAGTTTTAATGTGAATAGCACCTATCGGTTTTCGGAGACCACTACCGCACAATTTACTTTTAATTACCTATCGGATCGGGTGACAGCACAGGGGGAAGACTCAAAGTTTTATTCTCCCAATTTGACCTTGACAAAGCGCTTTTGGAATAATCAATTGACGGCTTCCCTACAATGGAAAAATATAGATATGGGGATGATGAATACTAACGAACAACGTATTACCACCCAACGACCAGACGAATTTTATACGACCACCAATTATGTCTATGAGGTAGATATGGTTTTATTGAGCCTCACTTATAACTTGAATAACCGAAAGAATAACGCCAAATTCATTGAAAGTGAATTTGGAAAACGAGAATTTTAGCGCTTATTGCTCAATTTTGTGTGAACCATCACAAAAGGGCATGTCTTTGGATTTAGCGCAACCACACAAGGTGAAGCGAACGCCATGCTTGATGGGATTGCCTTCCATATCAGTCAGGTCGACTTTTCCCTCAACGACAATTTGCCCCTTTTGCTTTCTATAAATCTTAGGAGTCCCCATTTCTTATGAATCTTGAGCTAAAATCAAAAACCTAGTAATCAGTTAAAAAATCCATTCTCCTATTCACAAGATCATTTTCTACATCGTACCATTCGGGAGGAAAGATCTCTTTGGAAAAGTTAAATTTAACGTCAGGCTGATATTCCTTGATTAAACTAAGACTATTAAGCATAAGATTAGCCTCAGTCTCCGAATTTACATTTTTCATCAACTCGGTAATAATATTCATATCTATAGGAATTTTATTTAGCATTAAATATTCGGCGGCACGAATCTTCACTAAGTTTTCCTTATCCTCTATCAGAAGTTTTTGAATTTGAGATTTAAATCCTTTTGCTTCAGCCCCAAATGAAGAACAAACAATCAAACCCCAATAGCGCTTCCAGGGATTCTCATCATTGAGTGCATTTTTGATTTTTGCCTCAACCTGAGGAAAGGATTCTAAATTTAGATCTGCAATTTCGATTAATGCTTTTATCTCTGACTTATTTTTCTGACCAAATGCTGTGGGATTATCTAGTGCATTTTCGACTAAATAAGGCTCTGGATAAAAGCTCAAATCAGGCATTCCAATGATTCTATCGTAAAGCTGCTGTCTCATTTGTGTAAGAATCTCCTGATACTCTTCCGAGTCTGACAGATCGTTAACCTCATGTGGGTCGTCTTCGATGTTGTACAATGCCTCTGGGCTTTTGGCTTGAAAAAATTGATTTTGGATATCATTGAGTTTTCCCTCTCTGTAAAGACTAGACCATTCTTTGTAAGCCAACATTTTATATCGATAAAAATTAAATAGCCCATCCATATTGAAAGGCTGATAGTTTCTGATATACTTGTACTTTCCAACTCTTAGTGTTCTAACTAAATCGTATTTTTCATCAAATCTGTCTGCATGCCCGAAAGCGGTATTTTTATTTTGAATCTGTGATTTTTTTATGGTTTTACCCATAACTGGCTTTCCGTCCATACCTTCTGGTGGGGTGATTCCAGCCAATGAAAGTACGGTGGGCGCGAGATCTATAAACTCCACAAACGTCTGGCTTCTGGAGCCTCTATCATAGGGGAATAAATGTTGCCATTTTTCAGGAATATAAACTACCAGCGGAATTTGTAATCCACTTTCATATGCGTAGCCCTTACTTCTTGGCAGAACCCCGCCGTGATCACCATAATAAAAGATAATGGTATCTTCCATAAGTCCTTGTGCGTCGAGATCGGCCAAAAATTCTCCCATCATCTTATCAGCTACTTTATGTCTGTTGTGAAGGTGATAATAGGAGAACCTGAATGTTTTTGTGTCGGGATGATAAGGAAAGACTTCAATGTTTTGTAGTTCTTCGTTAGGGGTGTCATCAATCGCTTTTTGATTAAAATGTAAATTCCCCTCATGAGTTACGTTATAGTTTTGCACATGGAAAAAAGGTTGTCCTTGTTTTCTGTTTTTATATGTTGCTTTATTAGAAGATTCATCCCACACCTCCTTAGGTAAAATAAAATTGTAATCCTGCTTGGAATTATTAGATGTATAGTATCCTGATTGTTTTAGATAATAGGGCAAAGGCATGACGTCCTTTGGCAACGGAACATGTTTGGTCCGTCGGTGATATTGCGTAAAAATTCTAGGCGCATAACATCCAGTGATAAGAGTACTTCTTGCAACGGAGCATACAGGCGCATTAGAAAAAGCATTGTCAAAAACGACTCCCTCAGCAGCTAATTTTTCGATCGCTGGCATTGCTGCCCCATTTTGATCATACAATTTCATGTGATGACTGGAGTTGTCCTCGGTTGTTAGCCAAAGAATATTTGGTCGTTCGTCCTCGGCATGACTACAGGAAAAGTTTAAAAGCAATGAAATGCTAAATAATAAAAGTATACGCATAGAAATATTATAATTGTGAATAAGGCATGGGTAATAAATATACCCTTGTAATACTCGAGCAGCAGCTGTCTTTATAGGCTTCGTCGTTTTTTAATTGTTGCCACTTAGGATGTTTTGGAAATAGTGCCCAACTATTGTTCCTGTCTTCCAAACTCTCAAAAGCGAGCATATAAGTTAAACAAGGCATTCGGTCACCAGAAATTTTTTCTCCAAAAAATACTGACCCAAAATCCAACTCATCAAACAAATCAATTTCGCCCTCATTAAACATGTTTACCTTTCTTCGATAGGCATCCTCGGAGTGGCTTTCATATGTTCTCAGCTCAAAAAATCTTTTCTGCGCTTCGGGCTTGACCATTTTTGGCAAACCATCGAATGCATCATAGAGAGAGGTGTCATATCGATTAAATACTGGTTTTTCTTTTTTATTTAATCGGACTGAAGCGGCTGAATTTTTGGGGTCATTTTTAATTGAATGCTTCACCGATTGGTAAGTTGTCATATCTGGATAAGCTATAAAAACATAAATCTTTCTTGGAAAATCTTCAGAGGCTTCTTTGAATACCCCGATGTTATTTATTCCATTTTGATTCATTGCGGGAATGAAGTAATCCTTGAAGTAGGAATTGAAATCTTTAAAATTCGAAGTTTGATAAAGCTCATAAGTCCTCAATTCGTAAAACTCCTTCTGTGCAAAAAGATTGATACAAAATGAAAATGCAATTAATACGGTTAGTTTTTTCATGTCTAAATAAATTATGGTCGTTAAATATAATTTTTTTTTTGAAGTAAATCCCGCTAGAGAGAATGAATCAAAAAAAGGGAAATGAAGTTGATTTTTTCTAAAAAACCCTGTTTTTTGATCAAAAAAGGGTCAAAATGATTATTTTTTAGTGAAAAATCACTCAAAAAAGGCAAAAAAAGGTTAAATTCTATAAAGTCAATTTGTCAATTTCTTCGGCTAGTTTATAGTCCAGTTCGGTGATGGCGTTTTGATCGTGCGTCCACAACTCCAACGAGACTTGGTTATAAATGTTGATAATTTTGGGATGGTGATTGAATTGCTCGGCTAATTCTCCCAGCTTATTTATAAAACTTAGTGCTTCTTTAAAATTTTTAAATTGAACAGATTTTACTAATTTACCGTTCTGTATGATCCAGTGGTTTTCCATTTTGATTGTCCTAATAATATTAAGCTAAATTTAACGAAAATCCTTTGAAAAAAATATACCATTATACTGTTGTATTCCTAATTACCATTTTTGTATCCTGCGAAGCGGAAAAAAAGGAAACGCCCCCCAATATCATCTATATATTGATGGATGACTTGGGCTATGGTGACGTACAGCCATTTAACTCTGAAAGTAAAATTAAAACGCCTCATTTAAGTCAGCTCGCTCAAGATGGGATGATTTTTACTGACGCTCATACCTCTTCTTCTGTTTGTACTCCCACACGCTATGGTATTATGACAGGGAGGTACAACTGGCGATCAGGTCTCAAGTCTTGGGTTCTCGGTGGAAGTAGTCAAGCATTGATTCCAAAGGAAAGATCTACTGTTGCCAATGTCCTAAAAAACAACAATTACACAACTGGGTTTATTGGGAAATGGCATTTAGGTTGGAATTGGTCAACCAAAGACACAGCCTACCGAACCGATGATTCATTGATTAAAAGAATTGATTATGATCACATCGATTTTACTAAGAAAATATCGCATTCTCCTAACGATTTAGGTTTTGATTATGCTTTTGGTCACTCAGGTTCTTTGGATATGCCCCCTTACGTTTATGTAGAAAATGAAATAACAACTGACAAAGTGGATAGTATCGGCTCTTCACCTTCAATTAATAACTGGAATAGAGATGGCCCAATTGCCGATAATTTTATTTTTGATGAAGTGACCCCCCATTTTTTTGAAAAGGCTGCTGATTTCATCAGTGAATCGAGTAAAAAAAATAAACCTTTTTTCTTATATCTTCCCATTCCTGCTCCACATGCACCGATTGTTCCTACTAGTGAATGGGTTGGAAAGAGCGGACTGAATCTTTATGCTGACTTTGTGATGCAAATGGACCACCATGTCGGAGAACTGGTCTCAAAAATTGATGAATTAGGAATTACCGAGAATACGATGATTGTTTTTACCAGTGACAACGGTTGTTGGTGGATTGCTGATTTTGATTTTTTGGAATCAAAAGGACATTCCCCAAGTGGTATCTTTAGAGGAGAAAAAGCAGATATTTTTGAGGGTGGACATCGAGTGCCATTTATCGTTAAATGGCCAAAAAAAATCAAAAAAGGAAGTGTTTCGGATGAAACAATTTGTACAACTGATTTCTATGCTACCTGTGCTGATATTGTAGCTATGAAAATGCAGGATAATGAGGGAGAGGATAGCTTTTCGATGGTTCCCTTGTTTGATCAATCAACCGCACAAAATTTTAAGAGAGAAAACACGATTCACCACTCCGGTCAAGGTTATTTTTCCATTAGGAAAGACAATTATAAATTTATTTTTTTCAAAGGCGGTGGAGGTTACGGAAATAGAGAGGTGAAAAATTTAGATGAACTTCCAAAGTTTCAACTCTACGATTTGGAAAAAGACCCCGCAGAAACCAATAATTTATATGGCCAATATCCTGATTTAGAAAAAGAATTAATTGCCACTTTTAAAAATGTGGTCAGTAACGGACGAAGCACAGTGGGAAAGGTTCAAAAAAATATGACAACCTCCACGATTGGTTCAAAGAGAAGCTGGAATCCTCTGGCTGTGTTTGATCCAGAGCGATAGCTTTAATCGGATTTAAACGTGGGTCTTTTAATGTTACTGGAAGAGCCTTTAGAATATCTTTTTCTGTTGTAATCCACAACTCATAACCCTTTTTATTTAGGTGAGTTCCGTCTTCACTCAGTTCTTTTTTCAGAAAGCCTTGTTCATCAGAAAAAGCTTTGTTGAGGTCAATCAACTGGAAAATATCATCGTCATGTTGAGCCTTAACTAGTGCGTTTACTTGGTCGATATTATTTTGCATAAAATCTTTGTCTGTAGGTAGTAAAGTCTGAACATAAACTAGGGTAGATGGAGATTTTTGTTTGATGATATGCGCTATTTTAAGGATGTTCTCTCCAACGTATTTGGCAGATGGAATTTGTTTTTGATAATAAAGATTAAAAAGGTCATTGATGCCGATAAGCAAAAAAACAGCTTTGGGTTTAAAATAAATAATTTCTCCTAGGCGTTTCAAAACACCATCCGTAACGTCTCCGCTGATGCCTCGATTTCGAACATTGGGAAGATTGAATTTTTCAGACCAATTTTTACCTCCCTCAGTGATGCTGTTTCCAATAAATACGATGTCACCAAATTTTAGAGGATCCTCTTTAAATGCCGCAATTCTTTCTTTATAATGATTTTTTGTCCATTTGGTGTGATAAGCGATGGTTAAACTGTCCGGAGGGTATAAGTCAGCATTATCCTGCGCATAAATTAAGATGGGAAATAAAATAAAAAAAAGTTTTTTGATCATGTTTTTAATATTTATTTGATGAAAATAATAAAATCATCTCTCAATCTTTATTAGTTTTAAATATCAAAATTAATTTCTGATGAACAGAAGAACATTTCTCAAACAATCAGGTAAACTATCAGCCCTGTCATTTTTACCGCTATCCAGTATTGCTTCCTCCCAGCAGCGTTTTAAGTTAGGATTACAGCTCTATACTGTCCGAGATGCAATGGAGAAAAACCCCGTCCAAGCACTAAAATCTTTAAAAGCTATGGGGTACGAAGATTTTGAAACTTACGGTTACAATACAGAAAGTAAAACTTATTATGGCTACTCCCCACAAGAATTTAAAGACATTCTGGGTGATTTAGGGCTTTCCTCTTCTAGCGGGCATTATGGGGTTAACAATCTGATGGAGTCCTCAGATGATGAGGTAAACAGATATGTTGATTCATGTATTGAGGGTGCTACTATTTTAGGAGACAAATACATTGTTTACCCTTCCCTGCGTGAAGCCTACCGCAATGCTTCTGGCTTTGCTAATTTGGTGAGACGACTCAATAAAATGGGTGAACGTATTCACAAGGCTGGTCTAGGTTTTGCTTATCACAATTTTGGGTATGACTTCGACCTTTATGACGATCGAAGCGGAATGGACTGGGTTATTCAAGAAACCGATCCAGACTGGGTCAAGCTACAAGTAGACTTTTACTGGGTAATGCATGCGAATAAGATTAGCCCAAAGGCACTGATTAATAAAGCTCCAGGTAGGTTTAAGCTATGGCACATTAAGGACATGCACAAGGTTTCTAGAGATTATACCGAACTTGGTAACGGTTCGATAGATTACACAAAAATTTTACCAGACGCTAAGCATTCAGGGCTGGAATACTATTATATAGAACAAGGAGGAAATTTTGCAGTTAATTCCATGGAAAGCGTCGAAGAAAGTGCTCGATTTTTGAAGAAAAAAATCCAGCATCTAATTTAAGACTACAAAAAAGAAATTGTCTGAAGCGCATGATTTATCCACAGCCATATGATGAAACAGAATAAAAATTGTAAATTAGTTATAAGCAAAAATATTGTGGAAAAATTGATTTACGACTTTTTAATTGCACACTAAAGATTTGATCAGATGAAGACAGTAACTAAACTATTATCCATCTTAATTTCGATAACTGTACTCTGTGCTTGGACAATTCGCCTGAAGATGCCGTCCATTTTTAGAGGCGGTGAAACAGCTACCATGGTAGATGAGTTTGCACTCTACGGACTAGACAGTAATATAATGGTTTTGGTGGGCGTGGTAAAAGTGCTATTGGCTTTTCTGCTTTTATTTGGCGCTATTAAGTTTCACTCGCTGGTAAAACCCTCGGCAGGAATTATGGCACTTTTTATGATTGGCGCTGTCTATTTTCATATAAGTGTAGGGGACGGAATAATTCCTACCCTTCCCGCCGCATCCTTGTTATTGTCTTGTCTTTTAATCCTATTTTTAGAGTCCAAGATTTTTCTTAAATCAAGTCCAGATTCATAATCGGAATTTTCTTTTAATGGTCAAATATTTGATTGGTTTTAATTTGGCAGTCAATCATAAACGATTTTATTATGCTATTGAATAGTTTACTGCTGTTTTCCTCAATCTCATTCTTTTTTTATGGGTTTAATTGTTTTTTTAGCGGTTTTATCATTGAAGAGTTTAAACGATATGGCATCCCGCAATTCAGAAAGCTAACTGGGTGGCTTCAATTGATGGGAGCAATGGGAATTATCATTGGTTTTTGGATAAATAATTTACAAGTCCTGAGCACTTTAGGGCTCTCTTTGTTGATGCTGTTTGGAGTTATCGTCCGAATCAAAATCAAGGACAATTTGATACAAATTCTACCGGCACTAGGCTATTTTTTACTCAATGCTTATCTGTTTTATATGTTGAGTTTTGGAAATTGTGTTTTTTAATTTTTAATCGTTTTTGAGTG
>CENJ01174042.1_pt1 | contig 20596 bp, 16 predicted proteins | sample 356161 | NCBI WGS metagenome assembly CENJ01 (sample SAMEA2619531, study PRJEB7988) | marine metagenome | biome: marine biome (ENVO:00000447); feature: surface water layer (ENVO:00002042); material: "saline water (ENVO:00002010), including plankton (ENVO:xxxxxxxx)" | depth 5 m
GTGTTAGCATAACTGCTCATATTTGTATACCGTCCTAGCCTAACGGTTGCGGTTGTATCAAGCCTACTCAATCTGAGGGTGAGATAACTCATTTAATATTATTAAGATACTATGTGTTGCCTGTGTTGGTAAATGTTAGCCTATATGTGTTTAAAATGGCGTCTTATTCCTGTTTTAAGCGGTGTATAAACGTCATTAATAGTATTTTAGTATAACTGTGCCATAAAAGTCAAGTATTATATTTTTATTTATCATCTTCCAACATTTTTGTTGCAATAATACGCCACAATGTTGTATAATATAACACAATGTATAAATATAATAAACTTAACATAACTGAAAAGAGGATAAAAATATGGCAACACTAACAATATATTCACTTTCATCACAAGAGGACGACAAGAACTACACAGTGGCAATCACTGGTAATGTGAAGAAACAAGTGACATCAAAGATTGATGGAGCAGTGGGTGAAGAATCATCTCCTGTGTCGCCCATCAAAAAGACAATCAAAACAGAAGACAAAGTCAAAGCAAGGTTTGAAACTGTATTGCTTGGACTACAACACATGGTTAAACTACAGGCAACTGCTGGAGACAGATGTTTTTATTGGGGCATTGACAAAGATGTGATTGAACTGATAAACACCAACTCACCATTGAGTCTCATCAACAAAATGAAATCAATGGGTGTTGATGAAAATGAAGCACCAGCGATAGTGCAAAAAATATATGACATCAAAATCAAACTGGGTGTGAGATTGGGCTTCCAAGATCCAACCAAAAGAAACAGATTTGTTGATACTGCCAAACAGATGTTGGCAATGGAATCAGCACCAGATGTTCCTTCGTTTGAAGAAGCAATGTCACGTGCCAGAGCACAAGCCAACAAGAGTGTTCAAAAACAAGAACTTGAACAACTTTCAACTCAACTTGAACAAGAAGATGTTTGATTTTAACTATCACAAAATACCATTCAATGATAACTTCTACAAACATGAAGGCATTGAAGGCATACAAAATGATCCTGACATAAAGTGTTGGGCAGAAGATTGGCACACCCAAGAACTGCACGAACATTTATCCAATGGTATCAGTGATATATTTGAATGGTTCATAAAGTTTGGTGAAAAGTTTTTGCATGACAAAAAGTTTTTGGCACATGCCGCCAAATCAAACAGGAAGAATGGTAGGAAAGAATGGGCCAAAAAACCAAGCAAACATTCTTTCCGTCATTCACCATTTGAAAAGGTAAGAAGATTCCAAGATAAAACATATCAAGACATTTTCAACAAATGGTTTCCAAAAGACAACTTTGATTATTATGAAGTTGGCAAGAACTGGACCATTGCAGAAATACTTGCCAGCACCAGTCGTAAACTAAATCTATACATCAATGATAAAATAGTGCATTACAATATGCGTGAACTAACCAGATGGAATCAAATGATTCAACATTGCAACAACAGTGATAGATTAAAAGATGCATATGGTAATCCATTCAATGCAGATGCATACAAGATAGGATTGCATCAAGTGTTTCAAAAAGATAAATCTAATGAAGAATGGCAAAACATTTTGCCTGATGAACTTAAATCAAAGTTTGAACCAACACAAACACAAGACTTATAAGACATCCAACCAGTGTTGAAAACGTCCACCATAATGTTTTTTTAACACTGGTTACGTCATCTTGTAAATGTTTAAGATGATTGTTGGCAATGGTATCTACTTTGGTTGACAGCACTGCTGTTTGTGTGTCTAATCTAGCAACACCTATTTCAACTTGTGTTAATCTGTCTTGTTCTTTTTGATCCATTATACTGATGTTCCACTAATGTATTTCCAACCACTGCCATCATGGTATTCTATTCTGCTTTCTGTGGTATTGAATATAGTCATACCAGCAACTCCTGTGAGTGCATTTCTTTCTGTGGTTGTTAAGTTTGCCAACACTGATGGTTTCAATGATGTATGCACATCTCCCCAAGCAGTGCCATTGTGTATTATAAAGTTGTCTTTGACAGTGTCATATGCCAATGAACCTTCTGTTAAGTAGCCTCTGACTTTTCTTACTGTTCCGCCTGATGTGTATGTTGAAAAACTATTACCATTCTCCATCAACTTAACATTGGTTGGATACTGTCTTAATCTAAACTTGTCTGTGCCATCTGCACCTGTGTCAGCAACAATGTATTGATTGCCGTTCAACTGTGTCATACCACCAACATCATTGATTTCAATAATCTCACCTAAGGAAAAGTTGTGTCCTGGCACTGTTAATACTATGTCTTGGTGTGGTGATCCATCTGCTTCAGTGCCATCTATTATAGCGGCTTTGGTTGCCGCTGTTATGGCAAAATCACCAAGTTTTTCCAACACTACAGGAGCGTGGAACTCAGCAACTGGTGTTCTATTTTTTAGATTTGTTAAACCACCATTTGCTTCTTGGTTGGTTGAATCATTAACATCCCAATATGTGTTGCCATTTGTTGCTAAGGTTTCTGGCACACCAAATGAAACAACATCTTCATTTCTTATTTGATATCTTGTGTTTGTGCCATCATCCCATTTTTCACCAGTTCTTCTGGCTGTTCTTACAACAACTCTGCCTTCTGGTGTGTAAGCATATCTTGCCCCAACACCTGTGTGTGTTGCCCAAATATTACCATCATTGTTTTGATCTCTATCAAAAGGTTCATCACTGCCTGTTGTGCCAAATGAACTACCGCTGTTTACATTGTAATAGAATGAACCCATTGGAAATGCTGACAGCACCATATCGTTGGCGTGTGGTATTTGAAGTTCAGTTCTTTCTCCACCTAAACCACTATTTTGACTTGTGTTGTTACCAAATAGTGTATCATCATCTTGTGAGCCTTTGAAAAACTCTGTGGTTAACAAACCACCATATTTTGAAGCACTGTCTTCACCGTCTGAACTTGAACGCATAGTTATTTTTGCATCGCCAAGTCCATAATCTAATGCATTGTTTGGTGTTGTGTTTTTGGTTGAATCAAAATAACCATCTGTGTGATTTTGTCCAAAAATGATTTCTGCTGGTTTGTCTCTGCCCCAAGTTTGTGAAGTTCCATCTGTGTCAATGTGTTCGAGTTCAAATCTTACACTTCTTGCGTGTTTGATTTCAACATCACCTGGTTTGTCTTGCTGTCCTGCACCAGCATCTAAATATCCTGCTGATAGTTTTAGATTGTGGTTGCCTTCGTCTGATGTGCTTACACCAACTCCGTATGCCCCATCTGCTTTGATTGTAAATCCAGCAGTGTTTAAATCTGCTCCCATAGTTGCCAATGGGTTTTCACCTAACACAAAGTTTGTGCCATTCCATTTTAAGAAATGTCCAACTGTGAGTGTGCCACTCAAATCAACATTGGACAAGTCACCTATTGGTGTGCCTGATAAATCAAATGCACCAACTGTGCCTGAAAAAACACTTGATGTGTTTGTTGAGTCTGGAATGTATGTTATTTTGCCTGTGGAATCATCGTAACCTAAAAATGCTACTTTGGCTGACCCATCATTGTATTTTATTTCAAAACCTTTGTCTGTGTTGTCATCAGATGCATTTTCACCAATCTCTAAAGTTCTATTTTTAAATGCTATTTTGTCATTTACTGTGCCTGCTGTTTCAACTGTTACTGTGTTACCTGCATATGTAAGGTTAAGTTTGTCATTCATCAACTTGGTTGATGTTGCTCTAAACTCTGCGGCTGATGTTGTGTCAGCGTATGAGGATCCGTGTCCACCAGTGTCAAATGTTCTGATTTGAACACCGTTGTTTGTGGGTCCGCCTCCTCCATTTGTTATGTCACCACCATCACCAATGAGACCTTGTATGAATGCTGGATACACATAACCTAGTGATGAACTGTTGTCACTGTATGCCGCCATACCAAATGAACCTGCTGTGCCTCCTGCTGTGAAGGCATTGGTTGTGTAATCATTGGCAACTTCTATTGAATAGTTGCCTGATGTGGTGCTTTCTCGTCTTGTGTGTAGCACATCTAAAAAGTTATCACCTGCAACTGTCAAACCTTTTTCAACTTTTACACCACCATTTGGACGATATGAGTTGTTTGTGGAGTCATATTCACTGCCACCCCCTAATACTACTTTGCCACCACCACTTGATGCACCACTACTTGTGCCGTCTGGTTTTATATCAATGTTGCCGCTTGATACAGAAATAATGTCTTGTCCATTAACATCTAATGATGTGTTTAGTTCAATGTTGTTGTCAATGGTAAGTCTTTTGCTACCTGCATAACTTTGTGTGCCATTGTCTACTGTGTGGAACTCAATCTTACCACCACCTGCTGATGATGAGTGATTTTCTGATGCTTTCAACTCAACTGCGGCTGTTTTTCTAAATGTTCCTTCACCACCACCTGTGTTGCCATCATACGCCGCTCCAAAGAATGAGAACACAATGTCATCACTGTTCAAAAAGTCTTTGTTGCCACTGCCATCATCTCTTGATCTGTGTGCCCACAAGTTTGGATATGCAGTTGCACCATTTGATTTGTGTGAGAACAATGAAAGTTGTGGACCCGCACCAGTTTCTTCAACATGTATGCCTGCACCATATAATGCACTGTGATTAGCACCACCACTTGTTAAATCTAAATAAGTGCCTTGTGCACCGTCGTGTATGATTAAACCTTTGGTGCTGTATAGTTCAGTAATATCTGTATCTATTCTAACTTGTCCTGTGCCATTTGGTGTAACATCAATGTTACCGTTTGAACGTGTTGTTAGTGTCATGCCACCTGCATCAGCAATGTCAATCTGTTTGGTGCCATTGGATTCAAGTGCTATCCTACCTGCTTCTAAATGCAGTTCTGGTTCTGATGTTCTCATACCATTTGTGTTGAGCACATCTCTTGCACTGAATCTTGCAAAACCAATGTCTGCTAGATCTGATGTTGTGGCTGTGCTGTTAAAATCTGTGTCATATGTAAGTTCAACTGCATTTGTTCCTATTGAGTTTACTGCTGTTACTGTGCCTGTTACAACACCTGTGGTTGCTGTGCTTGTTGCAAAACTACCACCACTTACACCTTGTAAATAAATCTTTCTGTCACTTGCTCTAACATCCAATAGTTTACCTGTGACTGAACCTTGTGTGATTGTTGAACCAGTGTTGCCTCTGTATGGAACACCAATGTCAAATGTTGTTCTTGTTTTGGTTGATTCACCTCTGTCTCTGATTTGCATGTTCAATGGTGAATAAATCAAACCTGAACCAATGTTACCACCACCGTGATCCACACCTGAGTATGAACCATCTGTGTCAATCACAAAAGCAAGATTTTGTTTACCAACATCGGAACCTGTGCCTTGTTGCATAATGATTGCGTGATCCTTGCCTGCTGTTGGACCTTGTAATCTAACTGCTCTTGAATCTGATGAACTAAATCCACCATATGAACCTGTTGATGGTGTTACAGTTGTTCCTGTCAGTGCATTTGTTTGTGTGTCCAAATCCCCACCAAGTTGTGGTGTTGTGTCTTCTACCACATTGTTGATTGATACTGCTTGTGCCCTTGCATCTGTGTAGTATAAGTTTGATGAACCTTCTGTTAAGTTGTCAGTTGTTTTGGTTGCTAATCTTGTGTCAAAGTCTGCATTACTTCTTGCTGTGGTATAATACAAGTTTGTGCCTTCAACAACATTGGTTGTTGAAAACTCTGTAAAGTCTAATGCTACATCACCACTTGTGATGCTGATACCAGTGCCACCTGTGAAGTGTGCTCTAACTTCTGATGCTGATGGTCCTGTGTATGTAATAACACCTGTGCTGTTGTCGTATGCTAATGATCCATCACCTCCTGAGTCAGTAACTGATATGTGTGCTCTTACTTCTGAAGCACTTGGTCCAGTGTATGTAAACACACCAGTTGATGAGTTGTATGCTAATGATCCATCTCCACCTGCATCATTAACTGAAACTGCCGCCCTTGCTCTTGCATCAGTATAGTATAAGTTTGCACCTTCCGTTACATCATCTGTTGTCAATGCATCAAAAACTACTGTTGAACTGCTTTCGTCAACTTTCAAATATTTGGCATCTTGTCCTACATAAGTTGTTGGTGTGTCTGTCAATGCTGTGAACAAACTCAAACCTGCGATACTTCTAAATGATAAGTTACCTGATCCATCAGTTGATAAAACTTGTTCATTGGTTCCATCTGATGTTGGATATGCTAAACCAGCCGCTGTAAAACCTGATGTAAAGTTTGTTGTGCTGAGTGATGTAAGAGTTGTAAATGCTCCTGCCGCCTGATTAACTGAACCAATAGCGGTGTTGTCAATAGCACCACCGTTTATATCTGCTGTTGTGGCTGTCAAACTTGTGGTTGTCACTGCCGCTGGTGTCGTTCCACCAATCACAGTTCCGTCAATAGTTCCACCATCAATGTCCACAGTTGTGAATGTTGATGTGCCTGTTGATGATATGTCACCAGTGACTTGACCTGTGATGTCACCAGTTATGTCGCCTGTGATGTTACCTGTTACATTTCCAACAAAACCTGTTGATGCTGTGATTGTTGTTCCTGTGATTGCAAATGATCCTGTTGTGAGATCATCTTTCATATCTATTTCACCTGATGAGTTGAAACCTAATGTTTTGTTGCCTCTAGTTGCCGCCGCTGGTAAAGTTGTTGTTGATAATGTTTCATCTGATGGAAACTTGATAGCACTTGCGGCTGTGTCAAACTGTGTATCTTGCACTGCCATGATAACATTATCAAACTGTGCGTTCAATGATTTGGCTGTGAGTGCACCACCTGTTTGGAAATCTGTTGTTCTTTGTAGTGTAACATCTCTAATGATAACCACTGCGGCACCATTGCTTGGTGCTGAGTTGAATATTACTGTGCCTGCCTTATTGGCATCATCACCCAAGTTCAATCTAACTGTGTAATCTGTTGTGATTGTTTTTTGTGTTCCGTCCACAAACACCAACAAGTCTGTGTTGTTTTTTAGTGTTGTGTTGAACGTGCCAGTTGTGATTGAAATGTTTGTGTTGGTAACTGCTGTTGAGGCACTTGCATTCAGTGTTATTTGTGTGGCTGAATCCACTGACAAAATAGTAGTTGTTAAGTCCGCTGAACTAACACCCGCTCCTGTTACTGTGATTGCTTTGCCTTGTAAATCTGATGTGTAAAATAATCCTGCTGTATCCACTGTAAGCACAGCAGAACCTAGACCCATATCTGCTGTTGCGTCTGTGATTGTGCCTGTGGTGTCTGTTGCTGGCACCACAAAGTTAAAAGCAAAGTCAGTGGTTGAGCCATTTGCTGTAAATGATATTGAAGGTGTTGCTGATGTTACTGCCATAATATGTTATGTCCTTGTGTAGTATTTATTGTATTATATCCAATATTCCCCTTTTGACAATGTTGTTAGTTTCTCCACCAATCCTGTTGTCTTTGGCTATCTTTTTCAATCTTTTTTGGCTTCTTCTGTATCCTGCTGGATCAGTTCTTGCTTTGATGTAATCGTGTATCAACATTCTTTTGAACATTGTGAAATACCATAAGTTTTGGAATGGAAGTTGATTTATCAACATTTGAAATGTTTTAGACGAATCTTTGAACCACGAATCATCATCTGCTGATGCAATGTCAACAACACCATCAGATATTTTTAGTATGTCTGACACAAATGGACCCAACAATGCTGATGCTTTTTGTTGTGAAGCAAAAAAGCCTTGTGGTTCATCTGTGTATGATGACAACACTTGTGATCCAACCAGTTCAAGTGCCAAGTCACTGAATAAACCAAATGCACCACTTTGTTCTGCGGCTCTAATATACAAGTTTGCATCATCCATTCTTTTAGGTTGATTACCAGCAAGTATCTCTTTGAGTTGTGTCACTGCCACTGCCATCAACATCATTTCTGTGCCAAGTATTGTCATATTGGTTGCAAACTCAATGTTTGACTTTCTGCCTTTGAAACTTCTTGCTAAGACTTTTCTTGTGTATGATATTGGATGTGCTTTGAACTGCAATAGTGTTTTGAATATTTGTGTTCCAACTGTGCCTGGATCATTAAAAAATGCACCTGCGGCAATGTCATAGTCACCTGGTGTCATAACCATTGTGTCAACAGCATCATTGAACACTGCTGATACTTTTTGTCTAAGACTTGCTTTGCCGTAACTGAGTTCTGAGTCCAGTTGTTCTATTTGAAATATGTCAACTCTGCCATTTGCATCCAATGGTTGTTTGCTTGTGAGTGTTGCCCAGTCTGTTTTTGCTATACCAAACTTTTCTAACTGTTGTCTAAATGGTGCACTCAAGCTATCCCATTCAACACGGTTTTTGATTTGGTTGCCAAGTTCTTTACCATATATGCCCAGTGCCATTGCTTTTCTACCTTCTGTCCAAAAGTTCAATCCACTCCATTTGAAAACTTTTTCAGCAAGTTTGGCACCACCTTCTTCTACTTGTCCTGACACACCATTACCAATAACACCAAATCTGTTGTTCATTTGATTCAAATATGTGTCAACACCTTCCAACATATACTCTGCATATCTGGTATATTCTGCTGGTGCTCCTTTGTATCCATATTGAAATATTGATCCTAACAATCTTGTGCCACTCAATCCAAACAAATGTTTGCCTGAAAATATCATTGCTGGTATATCCATCAATGCTGTGATAGTTGCTGAACCAAGTTTGGTTGATGCTAGATAACCTCTTATACCTGTCATCACTGATCCTGTTGCAAAATGTTCTAGGTTTTCTGGATCAGCATAGTTTTTCAAATATGAAAATGCCGCCCTTGCTTCAGCACTTGATCCAAGTTCACTGCCTATTTCACTTTCTAAATCTCGCAATGCTCTTTTGTAATCAGCACCCAAAAACTGTATCAATGCATCTTCTCTTGACTGTTCTTCAAACTGCAACAACAGTTGTCTACGCAAATCAACATCTGAATACTTGCTGGTTATGTCAGCAAGTTGACTACCATCTTTGAATGCGAACGTTCCTTTGTTGGTGTTTACCCATTGTTCATCTGCTCTGATGTTTTGATAATCTTTGTCACCTTGCTCTCTCCATCTGCCTTCTGGCTGACTCATGTTTCTGTGTAAATCTTCAGCAAGTTTTTGTCTTCTAGCCAAATCTCCGTGCACCTCTGGGTCTAATGCATTAGCAATCTCCTGTATAAACTCGTCTTTATTTGCCTTTTTTATCTTGTGATGACTCCATTTAGGACGCAATCTAAAGTCTTGTAATACTGCTGTTACACCATTTGCTCTGCGTTGTTCAACCATCTTAAACTGTGTGTCAAACAGTTCTTTGGCTACACGGAATGCTTTGGTGTTTTTGGTTACACTGTTGGCATTGTTTGGGTCTTTGAAAAACTGATTGTATTCTGTCATTACATCAGAATAGTTTTCTCTTTTGTTCAAATAATCTATTGGATCTTCATCATCTAATATTTTTCTTGTTCTTTCTAAGAAGTCACCCAATGTGTTTTTCAATCTTGTTTTTCTCATTTGTTCAAATGGTAATGTTCTTGTTTCATTGGTGTTGAATACCATACCAACAAATCTTTTGAGTTTGCTTTTTTTGTTTGGTGAGTCTTGTGTTATTCTAGCAAGTTCATCTAATCTTTCTTCAAGTGCTTCGTCTGATGAAAGATTTTTTAATGCGTTTGCTGTTGAACGTTTCTGATCCTGTCCAAGTTTTTCTTCAAGTCTTTTGAATACAGCCAGTTGTCCTTCTTCTGGTGTAGCAAATGACTTGCCTTCTTGTGCTAGTTCATCACGTATCTTACTAACTTCTGCTTCAAGTTCTTGTTGTCTTAGTCCACGTCCTTGTAGTTTTTTTCTGTAATCTATAAAACATTGTTGTGACATTATAGTGTCCCTGCCCCTCTTCTACACAAAACATATTCTTGTCTTGCTTGTAAATCTTGTTGTCTAAAATCGTTGCCTCTTTTGAAATCTTCTATTCTTGTTCTCACTCTTTCACCACGTGGTGTTACTTCTGCTTTGAGTTGTGTAACATCAAGTCCTAAATCTTTTGCCACCCTTTGTTTTACATCTGCTGGTATGTCATCTAAACTTGTTTCTAACAAATCAATCAAGTTGTTGTCATTGTCAACTATGAAACCTGCACGATATAATGTTCTTGTTGATACCACTGTTTCTGCTGTGATGGCTTTTACAGCAGTTTGTGGATTTGAATGGTTGTCTTTGAACTCTTTGCTTTTACCACCAACTGTTGCATCTGCTTGGTTGGTTGTTTTGTAATGCACTTTGTTTTGTAACAACTTGTCTTGTTTGTTTGTTTTTATTGTGTCTGTTTGTCTTTGGTTTGGTGCATTTTCAGTTGCCTCAGTTGCTCTTGTTTGTTGATTTCTTTGATGTGCTTTGATAATGTTTTCTGCTTCTTGTGGTTTTTTCTTTGCACCTCTTTTACCATTTTTTCTAACATTGTATACAACACCAGTGACATCACCATTTTCATCAACTTCTATTTCATACTTCTTGCCTTCAAGTTCAACGGGTCTGCTGGTAATCATTGGATCCAAATCAAGTTCTGCTTTTACTTCTGGCACAAGTTCTTGTATGGTTTGTTGTGCTGTTTGTATATCAGCGGCGGTGGTTGATACTTCAACACCTTCTTTTGATTTGATAACAATGTTGTTGTAGTTGTCTAATCTAGTTGACAGTGCTGGTAATATTTTTACCAAGTCAGCATTTGATCCTGTTATAACAACAGTGCCATCTTTGTTGTTGGTTACTTTCACTGTGCCTTCATCTGCTACTCTGCCTGTGGTTGTGACATTCACACTGTCAATGGTATTGAAATCTGTGTTGTCTATTCTTGTGATTATTGATTGTCCACTCTGTCCTGATTGAAACTTCATGTTTGCTTCAACATCTCTTGAATATGAATCTCTTGCGATTGATGGATTGTCTTGTGGTGTTGAACCTTTCATTCTACCTGCTCTTGTCATTTTGAATAATCTGCCAATGACATTACCACCCACAGGAAATGCCGCACCCAGTGCCGCCGCAAATCCCAAGTTCAATGCCGCATCACCAACGCCAAGTTCTTCACCTCTTTCTCTTTGTGTTGAATAAGCAACAGTTTGTAGTGCACCTTCTGCCACAAAGTTTGCCGCACCTGCCATTGCCATCTTGCCCAACAAGCCTGCTTTTACATAAGCACTTGCTGGCGCCGCCACAAGGTTGATTGGATCTAGCATAGCACCTGCAAACAATCCCATACCTCTTGTGAACATACCGCCACCGCCACCACGTTCTACCAACTTCTCATAGTTGGCGGCTTCATTTCTTTCAAAGTAAATGTTCCTTGCCACTTCTAGTGTCAAGTCCTGTTCCCATTCAATATCATCTTGCCAATATGGATGTGACTCATTCCAATCTGATTCTTCAATGGCATCTAATGGATTCATACTGCGTCTTGCTTTCAAACCTAAATCTGATAACAATGCAATACTGGTAAAATCTAAACCTTCACTGAATCCTGCACCTGCTTGTTCCCAAAATCCTGCTTTTGGAACATACATGTTTTGTCCATCTGCTTTAACCAAACGTTCTTTGTAAGGATTTAAAAAAGCATCTTCATTGACTTTTGTCATTAGTTGCCCTCGTTAATGTAATCTATTGCTTCTTGTTCTGTCAAACCACCCATCATCATCAACACTTGAACTTGTGCGTCCAACACAGTTTCTTCTTGTGTTGGCTGTGATGCTGTTTCTAAGTCTCTGACATAATCATACAATGCTTGTATTGGTGTCATCCTAGTTGGTGGATTTGTTTTGGTTGTTCTGTCCATGTTGTCCTTCCAGTTCAACATGACTTCTGATGCAATGTTGTCATCTTCTAATCCTGCGAATGCTTCCATCTCAATCAACATTTGGATAATGCTTTCTGACATCTGCCCATTTTTGATATAAACACTGACGGCGTGTAATGTGTCTTGTTGTGCACCATCTGATGTGATTGTGCCTGCATAAGTGTCTATTGGCGGATTGTCTAGTTTCTTGTATTCAAACATCAAGTCTTCTATTTGATCGTCCACAGTATATGGTTCTGGTGGAGTAATATTTTCTTTGTCAAGTGTTTCTCTCATTTCAGTAAGTTCATCACCCATGATGTTGCCATCACCATCTTTGTCAAATCTTTCGATGTTCTTCTGCATTCTTTCATAAAAGAAACCAGGAGTAAACTCTTCTTGTTGTTCATTGAATGCTTGTTCTTGTTCTTCAACTTCTTGCAGTTTTGTTTGTGTTGTTTCATTTACTTTGTCAGCAAATGATATACCTTGTGTGGTTTCAACTGACTGTGCTTCAAGTTCACCTGTTGGTGCAACACTGTCAACAAACACTTCAACTGGCACTGTTGAATCATATTCCCAAATGTCAACAACATCTTTGGTTTCATTTGTTTCAACATTGTCATTGTTCTCCAACAAGTTGATGTTGTTGGTGTATGTTATTTCTCCAGTTGCTGATGGTAATCTTTTGAATACTGTTGTGTAGCCCATGGCATTTTCTGGATTGATTATTTTGATTTGTCCGCCATCATATGCCAACGAATAGTTGTCAAATGTGTTGTCTTCAATATCTTTTTTGAAATCATTTATGTCAAACAATGAACCTGTGTGTATGCCATACTTTTGTGGATTAGCAATAAAGTCATCAATGTTGTTGGTTATTTGTTGTGCATTTACATTGTATGGTAACATCAACTTCATACCTTTGTGTTCATACTTTTGGAATATTTGGTTGTAGTTTTTTATCACTGCCTGTTGTGCTTTTTCTACATCACCTTTTATACCGTATGCTTGGACAAACAATGCATTGGCTGACTTGACGATGTCAACTGCCATATCTGAGTTGCCCATGTAAAACTCTTTGAACTCTTCTTCAAATGCCAATGTGAATGTTGATAGTGCACCTTCTTCTCCAGTAAACTCTGAATCAATCAGTTTTTGCTTTGCAACATTGCTGTCATAGTCTTGCAGTGCATTATACATTTGATTTGAATATGCTGGATTGATGTTTGATGTAATAGCAACTGTTTGTTGTCCTGTGTTGGTTAGTCCAGCATCTGCAACAAACTTTTCAAAGTATTTGCCATACTTGTCTTTCAAACCACCTTGTCCATATATCGCCGCAAAGTCACCTGATGCAAATATACCAGCATCTCTGTCTAGTTGATCCTGTGGTGCTACTTTCATGTTGTCTGCACTCAAACCAAACTTGTTCATAATGGTTGTGTGATATGCTGTCAAGCCTTCTGGTGTGTTGGTATCATATTCAATGCCTGCCATATCCAACAACAAGTTTGGATTACCTTCTTGTATTGCTGTGACTTGTTGTTCATACACACCTGCTATACCATCAATCTTTGCTTTCATTATACCAAGTTCTATTCTGTCTTCTGCTGTTTTGTTTTCTTTCACTGCCAACAAGTTGTATTCTTTGTTGAGTGTTTGTAAGTTTGTTTTGTTGTCAATGTATGACGATGTTTTTGCACCAATGATGTCTGGATATATTCTTTCAGCAAGTTCAAACTGTATTTGTTTTTTAGCAATGTCATTTTCAGAAAAACCTAAGTCTTTCATTTTTTGTTCATTGAATACATATCCTGGATCAACTCCTCCTTGATACAATGCCATTGCTTGATTGAAATCATTTGTCCATTCTGTTCTTTCAACAACCATTTGTGATTTTTCATTGTTGAGTTGTGATTGTAAAGTTTTTGCAAGTGTTTTGTATCCACCTGGTCCGTTTGCTTCTAGTTCTTCTATGGTATCACCGTCAAAGAATGATTCATTTATTTCTTGCATCACTGACTTGTATATGTCACCGCCTGCTTCTAAGTCTTTGATGAATGCTTCTTTGTCTTCTGCATTTTTGTAAGCATTTTCTAATGCTCCAACTTGCATTGCTGTTTTGATTTTTTCTTTGTAAACTTGTGCTGTTGCTGGCGATAGTGTGCCTAAGCCTTCGTCAATAGCCGCAACAATATCTGAAAACTGTGCTTCTAAATCTGCGTTGTTGTTGTATCCACCATCTCTTATAAGTGCTGGTATTGTTTCTAATGCTGTGTCTACCCTACCTGCGATAGTGGCTTTTATCTCACCAACTTCTAAGTTTCTTTGATTTGCAAAAACTTGTTCACCATATCTAAATGCTAGTGAATCAAAGTATCCACCCAAGTCACCTTGCAAGTGTGATGGTAATGATTGGAAGTAATCATTTCTTATTTCTTCTTTTTTTTGATTGTATGTGTTTATTCTTTCTCCTATTGGCACTGTGCTCAATGGATCATTTATTTCTGTTGCAAGTGTTGTTAGTTCTTGTTCTGCTTTGGTTTTCATACCAGCAACATAAGCCGCGTTTGCACCTTTGTTGTATGCTTCACTTCTTAACGTGTAACCTTCTTGTTCTAAAAAACCTTTGCCTTCTTCAAGTGATTTTTGTTGTTCAACCTTACCTTGTTTGAATCCTTCATCTATTGCTTTGGCATCAAGTATTTTGTTTGATGCTTTCACTAAACCTTGTGCAATGTCAACTGTGTAATCTGGTAAGTTTGGACGAACTACTGATCCACTAGGTGTTCTTCTGCTTTCATATGTTGGTATCTTTGCCATTTATGTCCATGCCTTTCTGCTCCAGTAGTTTGCACTGAGAGTTTTTTGTCCTTTTGTTTTGATGCCTCCACTCCTTGCAAGATAACTTTTTCTTGCTTTGGGATTGTTTTTTCTAATCCTCATGTTTGGATCACCAAATGTAACTTTATTTACATTGCCTGTTTTGTTGTTTCTAACATACACACCAGATTTTTTTGAACTGCCACTTGGCAACCTAAATGGTTTGTTCAATGTTACTTTTCTACCTTGATAGGTGGCCATTATTTGTAACTCCTGTGTGTCTTAACAGTTGAAAACTTTGCAAGTTTCACAGCACCTTTGTGTGGTTTGTATGCACCTTTCATAAGTTTATAACTGGAACCTTTTTTCATCCAGTGAAAACCTCTTGGTGCTTTGACGCCTTTTTTCATCATTAACTCCTTGCCGTTTTGGCACTTCGTTTGATTGCCGCCTTTGTTACAAAACCTGGCTTGCCTCTTTTGATTGGTTTCTTACCTGCCGCTCTTCTTTTGTTGGCGTAGTAATACAAACCTTTCTTAGCCATTCTGCCACTTTTTGTTTTATGAAAACCTTTTTTCATTTTTTCAACCCTTCTCTTATTTTAGAAAGCAAAGCAAAGTCCTGTTGTATCAACACTGGTATTGGTGTGCTGTGTCCTCCATGCTTTGGATGTGAATACAACCATTCCTCATCTTCTCTTTCTTTGTTGAACTGTTTCATCAACTTGTTCAACTTGTAGTCACTTGCTGTTGGATATGTATAAACACGGGCAACATTGTCACCCAACTGTTTTATTTCATTTGTCCAATCACAAATGTCTATTTTTTGTTTGCTCCAATATGCCTTGCTCCAAGGACACACTGAAACTATTGAAGCAAAATACTCGCTCCAATCAATATTATTTCTTTTTGCCGCCGCGTTTGCCGCCTTTTTTGCCGCCACGCTTACCGCCTTTTTTCTTTCTCATCATTTTCATATTTCTCATCTTTCTGATATATCTTGTATTCATCAAATAACTTTGTGATAGAATACCAATCAATATCTTTGGTTTTTATCCCCTTGGTTTTGTATAACCATTCAACAAAACCCAACACTAGCCTCTCATTCCCCAACTAATGCCAAAATCTAACAAGTTGCCAACAGCCTTTTGTCTGCCTGCTCTTCTGTAAGCATCTGCTTCCATATACTTACTGCCAATGTTTGCAAGTGTATCAAATCTGTCTGTGTAATCTTCGTATGCAAACTCTTTTGCAGTTTGTTCAAACACATCTGTTGGTGTTCCTTCTAGTCCAACACCACTTGCTGAATACAATGCTCTCTGTGCCCCCACTGTTTTTCTCAATCTTCTTTTACGTTCAATGGCCCTTTCAGCCAATGCCGCTCCTTGTTGTTCTGCTTGATATGTTGATATGGCGGCTTGTTGTTCACCTTGTTGAACATTTTGATATGCTGAATACACTGTGCCTGCCGCCGCTATGTAAGGTGCGGCTGTGGTTAGTGCTGTTCCTATTGACGTTACTGCTGGTATTAACTGGGGCATTTCATTTCCTTAATCATAATATTTATTCACCAAACTTCACTTCTGTTGTCACACCTAAAACTGTGCATTGTAATGGTGTTGACACTGTTAGTTCTATCTTTGGATCTGTTGATACACCGCCCACAAACAGTTTTTTCGTGCCAGTAAATGGATTGATTGCTGAATCTAAACTTTGTCCTGTGAATCTAAAACTTATGTCTGAACCATCAATAGCCAATGCTTGTGTGTTGTTGACGTTTACCAATGCTGAAACTTTGGTTATTTGTTCACCTCTGTATGGTTGTCCATTTGCTTGAACTGGTAAAGTCAGTGATGTTAGTTTTGATGTGTAGTTTTTGCCAACATTTACTGCTGAAAAGTTATCATCCAAAGACAATGCACCTCCTCCAGCGAATGTTCCAATGGTTTTATCTGAGTGAACTATACCATCTGCTTCAATGTTCACTGTTTGATTGGCAAACAATGTCAATCCTGTGATGGATGCATCTGCTGGTGAGTTGCTCACTGGCACATAACCATCTAAGTAAATGGTGTTTTCTGTTAATCTTTCCAAATGATAGCAAGTTATTGCTGTGCCATCATCTTTTGTTCTAGTTCTTTCTACTAATGCGTATAATCTTTGTGTTTCTGGGTCTGTGTCTGCATCATTCACTGCCACAACCTTCTTGAACTTGCCATCTGTTGTAAATCTACTCCAACCTGCCACTTGTTTTTCAACATTGATACCAAATACTGCCAGTTCTCCATCGTCATTTACAATGAAAACATAGTTTTGATTGGTATTTTTGTGTGCTCTAACAAATGCAACGTCTTGTGGATTGTTCAAAACATCATGACTTACAATGGTATAGTTCTTTGCATAGTAACCATCTGAGTTGAAATCAAACACAAAGCCTCTAAGTTCTCTACCATTGGCAGATATAAACATGACTTCGTTGTCAACTGTGGTTGGAACAGCACCATTGTCTTGTATTCCGTATTTGGTTTGTAATCTAATGTTTACATTGGTTGGTGTAACTGGATTACCAGTCATCTCAAACTCACCATCTGATGTAAAAATGAATAGTGTTTGTTTTGAAACCACATGTCTTATGATGTTTGCACTGTCTGAACCAATGGTAAATGTAAATGCTGTTGAATCATTTACCTGTCCAACTGGATTACTATTGCTGTCAATCACAGTTTCTGTGGGTTTGAAGTTGAATAAATCTCCCGTTTGTGATCCAAATATGGTTTGTGGCTTGCTTTTGCTACCACCAAACACCAATCTGTTTTGGTGAAATGTAACTGATTTTGGAAAACCTTTGGCTGTTGAGAAAGCAGTTTGACGGTATTCTGGTGACAATGCTTCAGTGGCTGTTGACAAATGTTCTTCTGTGGTAACATTTATCTGTGTGTTGTTGGTGCCTGAGAATGATGTAATCTTGCATAATCCACCATTGATTTGAATATAATCACCAACTGTGAAATGACTTGTTGGATCTGCTGATGCTGTGAGATGCGTTGCCGCGGCATCTTGGTTTGGATTCAATGTGATGCCATTGTCAAAGTTTACCAATGGTAAAAATGTAAATGAAACTGTTGCTACACTCCAACTGGTGTGACTGGTTCTGGTTATTTGTATTGGTTCATAATCTTCATGCACCAAAATCAATGTGTCAAATGTTTGTGCGAAACGCCATTCATTGATGTTTGAAGATGTAAAGTTGTTGAGCAATGAATCTGTAACCACTGCCGCTTGTAGTCCATTTCTAAACACAGTGAACTTGCCTGTTTCAAACACCAACACATATTCTTGTTCCACTGAAAATCTAAATGGAATCAATCTTGAGTGTGATGAAAAACCTGTTTCTGCTTCTGTTGATGTAACACCAGCGATGTGTTCAAAACCACCTCTTCTTAATAGTCCACCTTGTGGTAATACAAAAAAGTTTTCAATGGTTTTGGCACCAGTTCTGTAAATATCTAAATCTTCTCTGGCATCTAGATATGCACCAACTTCGCCTGATGTGAATGAGTTTTGGATAACTTTAAGTTGTGCCACTGTCTAACTCCTTGGATAAATCACTGAGTCAGTGTTGCCACCTCTTGCTCTTATCAATCTACCTTCATCCAAGAACGCTCTTGGTGGATTTTCTTGTCCATCAACTGTTCTTGCTGTTTGTAGTTTACTTTGATAATCTCTTGCAAGTCTTTCTTGTATGGTTCCTACACCTGTGACAGCCTCACATATTTCATATGCCAGTTTTGCTATCAACACTTCTGTGAAGAATGGTGGAAAGTCTGATTCTGATTTTTCTTGGATGTATTCCAAGTTCAGTGGTGATATGTTTGCAAAGATTTTGTTTTTTTCTACTGAATAATCTGTTCTCTTTACACCACTGGTGTCAAATATGCCTTTGACCCTGATGTAATCACCTGGAAGTTGATAAACGTGTTGATAGTTTGCATCTGGTGATGTTTCTGAAAGTTTTGCTAGTTCTGTTTTTTGTGTTGCAAAGTTCCAAAATGTTGTATACAACAAAGACTTTTTGGTGTCTTCATACATATTTGAAACCACAACTGATTCTCTGTCTGTGCCGTCAAATGTTGAAATGGGATTGCCACCTATTTTCAATAATGCCTGCGTTGCGATTGTAAACTTGGTTGTTGCCATAATGGTGATTTCCTTGTATGTTTATTTAGCCACGAAAAAAGGGCGAAGTTGCCTCCGCCCTTTTCAACACATATATCTATTTAGGAATGTAATAAAATGACTATTACACTTCTATTTATCGTTATACGATGATTGATACTGACGCTGTTGGATCAATAACCACTGAACCCGCTGAGAACTCTGCCGCAATCAATGTTGAAAGTTTTTGCGGAACATAGTTCACCATGGTTGTGATATCTTTACCTACTGCCATACCAACTGCATCTTTTTGGAATGCATAACATTGGAAGTGAGTTGAACTTGCTGTAAGCAAGTTTGACATCACAATGTTAAAGCCTAACACGTTTGGTAAGATACCAGTTGCTAGTGCTTGTGATAATGGACCATCTGCGTTGCCAACGATGTCAGTGGCACCTAAGATGTCACCGTATGTTGTTGCGTCAACCACAAGATATCTGTCGTTCATTGGAACTGATTTTGAGTTTAATGCATTGTGGATAGATGTGATATCCGCTCTTGCTAGAGTTCCAGTATTACCTTCTGTGATTTCTGTCATAGAAGATCTTGCTGTGTCTAGTGCATCAATGATTACTTTGTCATAAGCACGTGACATTGCTGAAGCAATGCTGGTTGCGTATGCTGAACGTAAGTCAATGTTTGTTTTTAATGCATCAAAATCGTCAACGTATTCACCTGTTGAATAGTTGTCCAAAGTTGCTGTTTTGTTTGTGTGGTTCATTACATCAACTTCTGCCGCTGTTGTGCCAGCGCTGTCGCCAATGAATGTTCCTGAGTCTAAATCAAGAGTTCCTGAAGATCCAGTATTGATATCAATCAATGATAATGCTTCAATGTCTTGTTTAGCTGTTTTGTTTTTGATAACACCCGCTTTACCCAATACTGGGAACCTGTATGTGCTACCTACAACGCCTCTAACTGTTCTTACTGCACCCTGAAGGTTTGAAGCCTTCTGTTGTGCGATGTGAGTTACCTCATCACCAAACATAGTAATGAAAGCGTTGCTTGACAAGTTGTTTCCTACTGCTGCCATTTGATTTTACCTTTCATAATACGTGATTTTGCATCACGGTTAGTTGTTGAGCGTTGATGAGTTATCCTTGTGTTTGAGGGCCAGTTTGCAAACTGGTTGTCCTCTAGACTTGGGCCCGTCTAACTGTTCAAGCATCTGCAGAGTTGTCCTTGCGGGCTCTACTGAGTCTTGTATGTGATTATTTATCTCTGGGTATGCGACTTTTTTTGAAGGTGCCCCAGCGACCCTTGGACTTGGCATCCCGCATGTTCTCACGTTGTGTGCCAATGGTGAGGTGTGAGGGGTTACAGCATTGGGGCGTGTCACATGAGTGTAGCACCACATTGGCGTCAATGTGTCGATAGTTCTTCACACGGTAGAGCACACACGCGAGACGGTGAGCCATCCAGTGACGGCCACAACACACTGCCACACCGTAGCCTGAAGTGTTGCGAGCCCGTTGCCACAACCAACATCCACTTGGGTTGACTTTGACATACTGTTCAAACCTTTGCTTGTCATAATGTGCCATCTCAGTTATTTACAGTGGTTGAATGGTGGCATTATGTGGTGTGTGAATGATGAACACTGTGAGAATCGTGAATGCTCGTCGCGGGCTTTAAGCAAAAATAGGTGAGATTATTTTTGCACTGTGTATACTAGTCCAGTCCAACATTTTTTTGGGTAGGCCTC
>CENJ01049939.1_pt1 | contig 20585 bp, 15 predicted proteins | sample 356161 | NCBI WGS metagenome assembly CENJ01 (sample SAMEA2619531, study PRJEB7988) | marine metagenome | biome: marine biome (ENVO:00000447); feature: surface water layer (ENVO:00002042); material: "saline water (ENVO:00002010), including plankton (ENVO:xxxxxxxx)" | depth 5 m
CTCAACGCTTGGCCACGCTGCCCAATCTTGGATTTCCCGTCATGCTTCACCTGGGCGATGCTCGGCAGGTGTTGACGGCCTGTGATCTAGCATTGGTCAAGTCTGGAACGAGTACCCTGGAGGCTATGTTGCTGAGACGGCCCATGGTCGTCTTTTATCGCCTTGGATTCTGGACCTATCGTCTTGTTCGAGCCCTGCTGAAAACGCCCTATGTGGCCGTGCCCAATATCTTGGCAGGACGGCCGCTGATTCCCGAGTTCATACAGGACGCAGCCCAGCCTGAAAGGATGGCGGCGGCGTTGCTGGATCAGTGGCGACGGGCTAAACAGGAGGCTGATTTTTATCGCGAGCATGAGAGCCTGCATACTCAGCTTCGTAGTGGTGACCTGGGCGGCGGCGCCGATTGGGGTGCTGCGCAACGGGTGATGTACTGGCTGACGCGATGACCCCGCCTCGACGGGATTATTCTTCAACGTAGATCTGTAATCTTGGCGTCCTAGCACCTGCTTCTGAGGTATCCTCTTAGAAGCGATCGCGGGGTGGTCGTGTTGCCAAAGGATAGCGTTAAGGGTCATCGGTGGAGCGTGGAGCGAAAGACTTGATAGCTGGGGTTGATGAGGTAGGGCTGGGGCCCTTAGCGGGGCCAGTTGTGGCTGCCGCCGTCATCTTAGACCCTGGCGACCTCATTGAGGGCCTAGCGGACTCGAAAAAGTTAGCGCCGCGAGCGCGAGAGCGTCTGGCGGTAGAGATTTTTGCGCGCGCCAAGGCCTTTGCCGTTGGCCGAGCAAGCGCCCTAGAAGTGGATATCTTTAACGTTCTCGTGGCCAGCCATCTTGCAATGCGGCGTGCTGTTCAGGGGTTGAAGACTCTGCCCACGCAGATCCTAGTGGACGGGAATAAGGCGCCCGACCTATCGGTGCCGGTAAGAGCCATCGTAAAGGGGGACCAAACCATTCCCGAAATTAGTGCGGCTTCGATCATCGCCAAGGTCGTGCGCGATCGGGAAATGGAGGTGTTGGCCGACCGTTACCCAAGTTATCAATTCAGTCGGCATAAGGGGTATCCAACCCCCGCGCATCGAAAATTGCTGAGGCAACTAGGCCCGACGCCTATCCATCGACGGAGCTTTGGGCCGGTGCGCAAGGTAATGGAACAGACCAGCTTCGTCGGGGACGTTGGGTAATGAGCACCGCCGCACACTTCGTACACCTGCACGTGCACAGCGAATACTCTATCGCCGAGGGGCAGCTGAAGGTTGGCGAGTTGGTGAGCAACTGCGCTCAGCGGGCGTTTCCGGCCATGGCCCTAACGGACCGGAATAATCTCTTCGCCCTGGTTAAATTTTATGAGCGTGCCTTGGGGCAGGGCATTAAACCGATCCTCGGCGCGGAGCTTTGGGTCACGGACCCCGGTACCGAGACGGCGTTGCGGGTTGTCGCCTTGGCTCAAAACGAACAGGGCTACAAAAACCTGATTACGCTGGTTTCATCCAGCTATACCGACGCAAAACGTCGGGCTGAACTCACTGAGGAACTCGTCTTTAGTCACGGCGAGGGCCTTATCATTCTCTCGGGTGGTGTGCGCGGACACCTATGGCCACTGCTGGTCAATAACGATATTGCTGCTGCCACAGTGCGAGCCCAGGCCTGGCAGAGGTGTTTTGGCGACCGGTACTATCTAGAGGTCACGCGCACCGGGCGCGAGCATGAGGAACGCGCCCTAGAGCGAGGGCTAACCGTGGCCAGCCAGCTTGGGATTCCCGTGGTCGCAACCAATGACGTTTGTTTTCTGAACGCAGAGGACTTTGAAGCTCACGAAACCCGCGTGTGTATTTATGAAGGCCGGGTTTTGGATGACCCCCGGCGGCAGCGACAGCATAGCGAGCAGCAATATCTTCGCACGGCGGAAGAGATGCGGGCGCTCTTTGTTGATCTGCCCCAGGCGCTGGAAAACAGCGTGGAAATTGCCAGGCGCTGTAGCGCGCCCCTGGCCCTGGGGACCTATTACCTGCCGGACTACCCCATTCCCAACGGCAAGACCCCTGAAGACTATCTTCGCCAGGTTGCCAAAGACGGCCTAACCAATCGATTTAGCAGCCGGGCATCTCATCAAGAATCTGCTGGGGTGCCAGAGGACTATACGCAACGACTAGATTACGAATTGGCGGTCATCAATCAGATGGGCTTTGCAGGTTATTTCCTGATCGTGATGGAGTTCATTGCTTGGGCAAAGGAAAACGGTATTCCAGTAGGACCAGGGCGAGGGTCTGGCGGGGGCTCCCTGGTGGCCTATGCTCTGGGCATTACCGACCTTGACCCCCTGGAGTATGACCTGCTTTTCGAGCGGTTTTTGAACCCTGAGCGGGTCTCCATGCCGGACTTTGATGTGGATTTTTGTATGGAGGGGCGCGATCGGGTGATCGCTCACGTTAGCGAGCTTTATGGTGCGGCGTCAGTGAGCCAGATCATTACCTTTGGCACCATGGCGGCAAAGGCCGTGGTGCGCGACGTGGCTCGCGTTCAGGGGAAACCCTACGGATTGGCAGATAAGTTATCGAAAATGATCCCCTTTGAGGTGGGTATGACGCTCCACAAGGCGATGGACCAGAGTGAGGAACTCAGGCGCTTTGTTGAGGAAAGTGAGGAGGTTGGCGAGATCATGGACATGGCCTTCAAATTAGAGGGCGTTGTCCGCAACGTAGGTCGGCATGCGGGTGGCGTGGTCATCGCCCCCTCGGCCCTGACGGACTTTGTGCCGCTCTACACGGAGGAATCTGGCTCCGCTCTGGTGTCTCAATTCGATAAGGACGACGTTGAGCGAGCGGGTTTGGTGAAGTTCGACTTTCTTGGCCTGAAGACGCTTACGATCATTGATTGGGCCCTGTCGGATATCAACAGCCTTAGGGCAGAGAGGGGGGAAGCGCTCCTGCGCCTTGAGGATATGCCGCTGGGCGATGAGAAGACCTTTGAATTGCTCCGCCGGAGCGAGACCACGGCGATCTTTCAGCTGGAAAGTCGAGGCATGAAGGATCTCATTCGTCGTCTGCTGCCCGATGACATCAACGACATCATTGCTCTGGTGGCGCTGTTTCGACCCGGGCCGCTCCAGTCCGGGGCCGTGGATGACTACATCGATCGCAAGCATGGCAAGGCGCCGGTTAGCTACCCGCACCCCAGTCTCGAAGGGGTCCTGCAGGGGACCTATGGCGTGGTGCTGTATCAGGAGCAGGTGATGCAAATTGCTCAGGAACTCGCGGGCTTCTCCCTGGGTCAGGCTGACCTGTTGCGCAGAGCTATGGGTAAGAAAAAGGCCGATGAGATGGCCAAGGTGCGAGAGCAGTTTTTGATGGGCACCAGCGCGCGTTCGGTAGATGGCAAATTGGCCAATGACATCTTTGATTTAATGGAAAAATTTGCTGGGTATGCCTTCAACAAATCCCACTCTGCGACCTATGCCCTGGTGAGCTTTCAGACGGCCTGGCTGAAAACACACTATCCAGCGCAATTTTTGGCAGCCAACCTATCTGCCGATATGCAGAACATTGATCGAGTCGTTGTCTTAATTGATGAGGTGCGGCGGATGCAGCTGCCGCTGCTGCCGCCCTCGGTTAACTGCAGCGAGCTGCGCTTTTGTGTTCAAGGGGAGGCCATTGTTTACGGCCTTGGGGCGGTTCGCGGGGTGGGCGAGGGTCCCGTTGGGGCCATTATCGAAGCGCGCCAGCAGGGCGCCTTCACCGGCTTATCCGATTTTTGTCAGCGAGTGAGCAGCAAACGGGCAAATAAGCGGGTACTAGAGGCGCTGATTCGATCTGGCGCGATGGACGATTTTGCCCAGGAAAACGAGGGATTGGATGAGGTTCGCGCCCGGCTTTTGGACAGCCTAGACAGCACCATGCGCGGCGCCGAGCAGGCCGCCGAAAATGACGTAGCCGGGATAACGGATTTGTTTGGGGGTGCCCTGGAAACCCAGTCTCAGCCTGACCCTCAGGGGGGGCGGGCGATGTCCACCATGGAGCGTCTTCGGGGAGAGAAAGAAGCGTTGGGGCTGTTTCTCACCGGGCATCCCATTGAAAGTTATGAACATGAAATCCGGCATTTTTGTCGGACCTCCCTGAACGGGTTGCGGTCAGGGAAGCAGGTGCAGTGGGTGGCCGGGATGGTCGTCAGCTATCGGGTCATGAAAAACCGCCGAGGTGCCTCCATGGGCTTCCTGGTGCTGGATGACAAGACTGACCGCCTCGAGGTCTCCTTGTTCTCGGAAGCCTTCGAACACTTCAGCTCAAAAGTCGCCAAGGACGAGCTGCTGGTGGTGGAGGGCGAGGTTCAGCATGATGAGTACAACGGCGGGCTGGCATTGCGCGCCAGCAGGGTGCTGACCCTGGATGAAGCTCGGCAGCGCTTCAGTCGGGGCTTGATCCTGGACTTTTCCTCTAGCCCCCTGCCCGATGCCTTCAGTGAAACACTAAAGAAGCTGCTGCACCCTTATCGACACCCAGAGGCCAGTTGCCCGGTGAAGCTCATTTACCAGGGGACCCACGCCCAGGGCCAGGTCAGTCTTGGTAGTCAGTGGCAGGTGAACGTTGACGAATCCTTACTGCATGCGCTGCGCCAGCAATTCGGCCCAGAAAAAGTGCGGCTGCAATACGCCTAGGTCCATGAACACTGCTCGTATGCGAATCATCGAGGCGTTGTATATGTCCTCGCCAGCCAAGGGCTTCTTATGAAGACGGAGCTTGTGGCGAGCTTACGCCAGGGCCTCGAGGGACAGGGGCCGACCCTGAGCGGGCGCTGGATAGTCGCCTACAGCGGCGGCGCGGACTCCACCGCGCTGCTGATGGCCATGTCAGAACTTTATGGGGAAGAGGGCACCTTGGTGGCCCTTCATGCCAACCACGGATTACACCCAGACGCACGGCACTGGCAGGCTCACTGCCAGGCTCGCTGTGATGTGTTGAATGTGCCCCTCGTGACCGAAAATCTGACCGTAGAAGCGGGTCCGGGTCTGGAAGCCAGAGCCAGGTCCGCACGGTATGAATTTTTCCGCCGGCAGATGGGGGCGGGTGATGTGCTGGTCTTGGCCCATCATCGGGAAGATCAACTGGAGACCACCCTGCTGCGCTTGCTACAGGGGCGAGGCATCATGACCATGGGGTCCATCCGGGGATTGGGCTCCGGGCACCTTGTGCGGCCGCTGCTGAACTGCAGCAAACAGGCCTTGGTTGACTACCTCCAGGATCGTGGTGTGGATTGGCTAGAGGACCCTTCAAATACTGATGTGACCCATGACCGCAATTATCTTCGGCACAGAGTTTTGCCGGGACTCATGCAGCGATGGCCGGATATGGCGAACAGCTTCGGGCGGGTCAGCCAGGATGCGCGCGCCCAGGAGGGGCTGCTGCAGGAATTTACCGCTTCTCTGGCGGATCGAACCCCAGCAGATCAGCTGCCAGAGGGAACTGGGGCCAGGCGCATTTGGCTTCGCCACTATTTGGCCCACAGAGCGCACTTTGCCGTCAGCGACAAAAAGCTCGATGAGTTTCTTCGACAGATAGCAGATTCGGGCCGGGGTAGGTTGGGGCTAGAAGCCGGCTATGCCCTGGAGTGTTGGCGGGGGCACCTTTACTACCGTGAGGGAGAGCCTAGGGGCGTTCCAAGGGCCAATACATTGGCCCTGGGAGAGCACGTACCCTGGGGTGCGAGAGCGCTATGGCTGGAGCCCTGCGCCCGCACCGATGCCTTCGCCTTTGCCTGTCAGGGTGCTCTATCGCTACAGAGCGTCGAGCAAGCCAAGGCGCTCGGCCTGGTCCTGCCGAGCAAGCTGAAGAACCGTTTTCAAAGTGCCGGGATTCCGCCTTGGGAGCGGGGAGAGTATCCCATTCTAATCAGTAACCATCGCGTGGTCTGTCTGCCAGGGGTGTGGATTAACCCTGCCTTAGGGTCTGTCAGCGCTGAACCTCATGGGCGTTTATCGCGCGGCGACGCTGGGGCCCAGGGAGAAGTGAGATGGGGGCGCGCCACGCTGAGGTGAGCCCAGGGGCTGGTGCTAAAGGGCAACGGAGATTGTGGTTATTGCGACGCTCTGTTACCTTTCAATTCCATCGTGCCTTGCACCGTCACGGGGATCGTCCTCTGTGAATTGGCTGTAAAGAGAGCGCGCTTGATCTGCAACAAGGCGACATCGATGGGGTTCCATGACGCGTTATATCTTTGTTACTGGCGGTGTTGTTTCTTCCCTGGGGAAGGGCATTTTGACTGCCTCCCTAGCGGCTCAGCTCGAGGCACGTAACCTCAGCATCAATGTCCTTAAAATGGATCCTTATATAAACCTCGATCCCGGCACCATGAGTCCGATCCAGCACGGTGAGGTGTTTGTGACCGCCGACGGTGCCGAGACGGATTTGGACCTCGGGCACTACGAACGGTTTTCCAATGCCAGGGTGACCCAATTCAATAACTTCACGACGGGCAGCGTCTACGCTGAGGTACTCCGCCGCGAGCGCAGAGGCGACTATCTGGGTGGCACTGTTCAGGTCATCCCGCACATTACGGACGAAATTAAGCGCCGGACGCGCCTGGTGGCGCAGGATGTTGATGTGCTCATCGTGGAGGTCGGAGGCACGGTGGGAGATATCGAGTCTCAGCCCTTCCTGGAGGCCATCCGCCAGTTGCGCATGGAGGCGGGCAGGCGCCGATCTTTGTTGATACACCTCACCCTGGTGCCCTACCTGCGTAAGGCCGGGGAGATCAAAACCAAGCCCACCCAGCACTCGGTCAAGGAGCTTAGGTCTATCGGCCTGCAGCCGGACATATTGGTCTGCCGCTCGGAAGCGGCAATTCCAGATTCTCAGCGCCGAAAGATAGCGCTGTTCACTAACGTGGAGGAGCGCGCGGTGGTGCCCATGGTGGATATCGACACCATTTATAAGGCCCCCATTGTGCTCAATGAGCAAGGTCTGGATGACTACGTGGTTGAGGAGCTTGGGCTGGAATGCCCCCCAGCAGACCTATCTGACTGGCAGCAGGTGGTGCACGCGCAAAGGCATCCACAGCACGAACTGACCATCGCCCTGGTGGGCAAATACCTAGAGTTGCTGGATGCGTATAAATCCCTCATTGAGGCCATTACCCATGCGGGCATCCAGACCCTGACCAAGGTGACGATCAACTACATTGATGCGGAAGACCTTGAACGTCAGGGCACGGATAGCCTGAACGGCGTGGACGCCATCTTGGTTCCCGGAGGCTTTGGAGAGCGCGGGTTTGAGGGCAAGATCATGGCCTCTGCCTTTGCGAGAGAAAATAAAATCCCTTACCTGGGCATTTGTTATGGGCTCCATGCAGCCGTGATCGACGTGGCCAGGCACTGTGCAAACCTCTCAGCAGCCCACAGCACTGAGATCAATGAGCAAACAGCCCATCCGGTTATCGCGCTGATAACCGAATGGAAGGACGAGTCTGGCAATGTCGAACAGCGTTCGGAAGAGAGTGATTTAGGCGGTACTATGCGCCTAGGGGAGCAGGTTTGTATGATCAACCCAGGCACTTTGGCGCAATCGATCTATGGCCGCGATACCGTTCGCGAGCGCCATCGGCATCGCTATGAGGTGAACGCTAACTATATCGAGAAGCTGGTGGAGAACGGCCTGGTTGTCGGGGGACGGTCTGAGGATGGAGAACTCGTAGAGATGATCGAATTGGCGGATCATCCCTGGTTTTTAGCCTGCCAGTTCCACCCAGAGTTCACTTCGTCGCCCCGACGAGGGCACCCGCTCTTTAGCGGCTTTGTTGAAGCAGGACTAAGACACGCGGGCGCGGTGGAGGAGTAAGACAGTGCATCTCGGAGAATGGGAAATTGGCGGGCAGCAACCACTATTTTTAATCGCTGGACCCTGCGTTATCGAGTCCGAAACGTTAATTATGGAGACCGCCTCGGCGCTCAAGGAGTGTGCGCAGGAAGTGGGCATCAACCTGATCTTTAAGAGCTCCTTTGACAAGGCGAATCGCTCCTCCATGCAAAGTTATCGGGGGCCAGGCATAGAAACCGGGCTGCGTATTCTGGAGCAGGTGCGTGATCAGCTGGCGCTGCCAGTGCTCACAGATGTTCATGAAGATACGCCCCTGGATGAAGTGGCGAGCGTTGTGGACGTCCTCCAAACGCCAGCCTTTCTCTGCCGCCAGACAAACTTCATCTTACGGGTCTGTGAGCAGGGAAAGCCGGTCAACATCAAGAAGGGCCAGTTTCTCGCGCCGCTGGACATGCTTCAGGTTGCGAAAAAGGCCCGGTCAACGGGGAATGATCAGATCATGGTCTGCGAGCGGGGCGCCAGCTTCGGCTACAACAACCTAGTATCCGATATGCGCTCTCTGGCGCTTATGCGTCAAACAGACTGCCCCGTGGTGTTTGATGCCACCCACTCGGTGCAAATGCCCGGGGGGCAGGGCACGACTTCTGGCGGTCAGCGTGAGATGGTGCCCGTACTTGCTAGGGCGGCGGTGGCGGCTGGCGTTGATGGATTATTTATGGAATGTCATCCCAATCCAGCGGAGGCACTGTCAGACGGACCTAATTCTTGGCCCCTGCATCTGGTGGGCGATCTCCTCAAGCAGCTCAAGGGGATTGATGCCTTAGTGAAGGCGTCACCTTGGCTTGAGGAGCAGGTTTAGGGCATGCCATGCTCTGCGGGGGAATTTCGGTGAACACACAGATATAGGTTAGAGGGCGATGAATTCTCAGATCAAGGCAGTTAGAGCGCTGGAAATTCTAGATTCCCGGGGCAACCCAACCGTTGAGGCCAGCGTGCTGACTGAAGACGGCAGCCTTGGGGTCGCAGCAGCGCCCTCGGGGGCCTCCACCGGCAGTCGGGAGGCATTAGAGCTTCGAGACGGCGATGCCTCGCGCTTTCTCGGCAAGGGGGTCGCTAAAGCCGTGGCCAACATCAACGGCGAAATGTGTGCCGCCCTGGCGGGCCATGACGCGGCGGACCAGGCGGCGCTGGATCAGCGTCTGCTGGAACTGGATGCAACCGAGAACAAATCCCGGTTAGGGGCCAACGCCATGTTGGCCGTCTCTTTGGCGGCGTGTAAAGCTGCTGCCCTGGCAGCAGGACGGCCTCTCTATGCCCACATCAATGCGCTGGCGGGTGCGCCGGCCATGAACATGCCGGTGCCCATGATGAACATTATCAATGGCGGTGCTCACGCTGATAATAATGTAGACATACAGGAATTCATGGTGCAGCCCGTTGGCTTTGCCTCCTTCGCCGAGGCGCTTCGATGCGGTGCAGAAATTTTTCATGCTCTGAAGGCCGTGCTACAGCGCATGAGGCTCTCGACGGCTGTTGGGGATGAAGGAGGCTTCGCCCCCAATCTAAGCTCGAATGCCCAGGCGCTTGAGGTGATTGCTGAAGCCGTCGCCGCAGCGGGCTACGAGCTTGGCAACCAGGTGACCCTGGCGCTGGACTGTGCGGCCTCTGAATTCTATGAGTCCGGGCAATACAATTTGGCGGGAGAATCTAAGCTCTACGATGCCCAAGGTTTTGTGAACTATTTGGCTCAGCTGAGTGAAGACTACCCTATTATCTCCATCGAAGACGGAATGGACGAGCAGGATTGGGCGGGCTGGAAGGCGCTTTCCCAGCGGTTGGGCTCCAAAGTTCAGCTGGTGGGCGACGACCTCTTCGTCACCAATCCCAGCATTTTGCAACAGGGCATCGATCAGCAGATTGGAAACTCGATCCTGATTAAATTTAACCAAATCGGCACCCTGAGCGAGACCCTGGAGGCCATTGCGATGGCTCGGGCCGCCGGGTACAGCAGCGTTATTTCCCATCGCTCGGGCGAAACTGAAGATACGACCATTGCTGACTTGGCCGTGGGCACCGGTGCCGGTCAGATTAAGACAGGATCATTGTGCCGATCTGATCGCGTGGCAAAGTACAACCAGCTGCTGCGCATCGAGGCCGAGCTGGGTAGCCAGGCACCCTATGCCGGCAGAGGCGCCATCGCATCCCAGTGAGGCGTGATTGTCGTTCACCAATCCCGAAATCGGGAGGCGGGTTGGAAATATGAAATGGCTGATCGGGCTTCTTATGCTGGTCCTGGTGATCATGCAGCACCAGATTTGGTTTGGGCAGTCTGGCTTTTTTGCACGGCAGGCTTTGGCTGCCCAGTATGAGCGACAGCGACAGCGTGTGGACGACTTGAGCAAGCGTAATCAAAAAATGACGGCGGAGGTGTTGGCTTTGAAGCAACACCCGGATGCCTTTGAGTCCCGTGCCCGGAGCGATCTTGGATTGGTTAAGCCAGGAGAATTTTTTTATTTGATCCCAGATGAAGAGCCCTAGCGGCGCTCGCACTGCGGAAGCTGCCAAGCCTTTTGCCAAGGCGATGATCAAGAGCAGCCCGGAGGACTGGATCGTGCATGAGCAGCTCCCGCTCGACCCCAGCCCGGAGGGAGAACATCTCTTTTTGCAAATTGAAAAACGCGAGTTGTCCACGGCCTTGGTCGCCCAATGGCTGGCGGACTATTTCTCTATCGCGCTGATGGATGTGGGCTATGCAGGGCTTAAGGATAAGCATGCGGTTACCCGGCAATGGTTTAGCATTCGCCTTCCTAGCGCCGGCGGCATCGCTCTGGGGTCGCTCTATGAGGGTGATGGCGGGGAGCGAATTACGCTTCTCGATCAGCAGTGGCGGCTGGCTAAGCTAAGACGCGGAGAACATCGTGCGAATCGATTTCAGATTAGGCTGCGAGAGGTGACGGGGTTGAGCGCTACCGCCCTTGCGCTGGAGGCTGCCATCACGGAACCGTTTCCCAATTATTTCGGGCCACAGCGCTTTGGGCGAGAAAATTTGGATCGCGCCCTCAACTGGCTTAAAAACCGTCGTCGTCGACGCGTTGCCAAGTCAGTAAGGGGTTGGCACCTGTCGGTCATTCGTAGTTGGCTGTTCAACGAAATCCTGCGCGTTCGCGAAGAGGCCGGCTGCTGGAAGTCGGCCTTGGCCGGGGATGTGCTGAATGATGGTGACGATGTTCCCACTGGGTCGCTGTGGGGGCGCGGTCGCTCGCCGCTAAGCGGTGAAGCCCTGGTGATGGAAACCAGGGCGTTAGCGTCCTTCGCGTCTGAATGTGATGCCCTGGAGCAGGCGGGTGTTAAGAGGGGGTTACGACCTTTGGCGATAAAGCCGCGCATCGATACGGTTGAAGTCTGTCCCGCAGGGGGGGACATTCGGCTTGCCTTTGAATTGCCGCCGGGTGCCTATGCGACATCATTCCTCGCCCAGCACTTTGACTTGACCGAGCCGAGCCGATGAAAAAATTCGATCTAAAGGGCATTGGCATGACTTCTCAGCGGACTCGCGATCGATTGGTTGCTCGCCTGCGAGAGCAGGGTATTGAGGATGAAACAGTCCTCAGCCTCATCGCCTCGGTACCGCGCCATATTTTTGTTGATGAGGCACTGGCGCATCGAGCCTATGAGGATACCGCGCTCCCCATCGGCCATAGTCAGACCATATCCCAGCCCTTTATTGTGGCGCTTATGAGCCAGCTTTTAACTCAGCAGCCCAGGGATCGTGTGCTGGAGGTCGGTACCGGTTCTGGCTACCAGACGGCGATTCTGGCCCAGCTCTGCAAGCAGCTCTACACCATTGAGCGAGTTGAAGCCCTGCTTCCCAGGGCACGAGAGCGGCTTGAGGCCATGCATCTCAAAAATATTCTGCTTAGGTATGGCGATGGTTATGCGGGCTGGTCGATCAAGGCACCCTTCGACGGCATCCTGGTCACGGCAGCACCGCCAGATATTCCCGAGGCGCTGCTGGAGCAACTCGCGCCTGGCGGACGTCTGGTTGCTCCAGTTGGAGATGGCCAAACCCAAACTCTGGTGACCATTGACCGTACCGAAGAAGGCTTTATAGAGACCCGTCACGAGCGGGTTCACTTTGTGCCCTTGGTGACCGGCACAGCCAGGATCAGGGACTAGGGTGTCTCATCAACCAACAGAAGCGCAGAAGGCCTGGCCTGCCTATCTGGCCCTGCTGGCGAAGGGCATCTGTATGGGCGTCGCGGAGCTGGTGCCGGGGGTTTCCGGCGGCACAATTGCCTTTTTGACCGGAATCTACTTCCGTCTTGTTAGTGCGCTGTCCCGTTTTAGGCCGGCCTCCATTCCCCTGATTCGCAAACCTAAAACCTTTTGGCATGTCCATGACATGACCTTTTTGCTCACTCTTGGCGTAGGCATGTTGATTGGCATTTTGGTCTTTGCTCAGCTCGTCTCTTATTTGTTGGCCCACACGGCACCCGTGCTTTGGGGCTTCTTTTTCGGGCTGATCACGGCCTCCTCTTGGTTTATGGCCAGCCAGCGGCAGCTCAAGTCGCTGCTCTCATTTGGTATTTTGGGCATAGGGCTGGGGCTGAGTTTTCTGCAGCTCCCCCAACAAGATTTTTCTGGCTCCTGGTTGATGCTCTTTTTTGCCGGTGCCCTGGCGGTAAGCGCCTGGATGCTGCCGGGCATCTCTGGAAGCTTACTGCTCTTGCTGCTGGGTTTATATGAGCCCCTGATCATCGCTGTCAAAACGCTGGATGTCCTCTTTTTGTCGGTTCTGATAGCGGGCTGCCTGTCTGGCCTGTTGCTGTTTGCCAGGAGTCTTCGCTGGCTAATGCAGCATTACCAGGACCCTGTGCTGGCCCTGCTGATTGGCTTTATGCTGGCGGCCCTGGCCAAACTTTGGCCGTGGCAGAATGCAGCATTGAACTATGGCTTGATGGACCGCCTGTTGTGGCCGGCTGAATACGCTGAGCTGATGACGGTGCCAGCCTTCTTACCTCAAACCCTTGTTGCAGCAGTGGCGGGATTTCTTGCGGTATGGACATTAACTCGGCTCGCAGACAAGTAAGGCTTGCCCTCATTGTGGGGCTTTGCTGCAGCGGCGGCCTGTTTGGCTGTGTCCCGCTTGGGACGCCAGTGGTGAGTGATCGGTCCCCGGGCAGCGACGCCATCAGACAGAGCGGCGTTTATACGGTGCGTCGGGGCGACACGCTTTACTCCATAGCCTGGCGTTTTGGGCTCGACTATCGGCAACTGGCTGGATTCAACGGTCTTTCAACACCGTTCACGATTTTCCCCGGTCAACGTCTGTTGCTGAAGCCCTCCCAACGACAATCTACCGTCCGTGTCGATCGCTCTGCGTCAAAGCCGCCTACCGATCTGCGGCCAAAACCCGCGACTGCCCCCGGGGCGAACACACCTGTCGTGGCAGGTCGTACTCAGCCTCTGCCCGCACAGGGGGCCGAGCGCTGGGTTTGGCCGTTGGCCCAACGGCCCAGCGCGGGTTATGGAGTGGGTAGCCAGGGTGTGGATTACGCCATCAATGCCCGGACTAACGTGCGCGCGTCTTACTATGGAGATGTGGTCTACGCGGGCAACGGCATTGCAGGATTTGAGCGTCTGATCATCTTGAAGCACGCTGGTGATCTGCTTAGTGCCTACAGCTTTAATGGCAAAATTTTAGTCAGCGAACAGGACCGCGTGGCCCCGGCCGCCCAAATTGCACAGGTCATGCCTAGACCCGGTGCCGAGCAGAAGCTTTATTTCGAAGTTCGAAGAAACGGAAAACCGATTAACCCAGAGCTGGTCATAAAGTAGATCCGCGCCCTCAGCGCTCTAATAAATCGAGCTTACCGGGCTTGCCGTCCCAGTCCTCCGCATCGGCTGGCGCATCCTTCTTCTCGCTGATGTTAGGCCATATCTCCGCCAGCTCAGCGTTGAGCGCCAGGAATTCCGCCTGGTCCTCGGGGATTTCGTCTTCAGAGAAAATGGCGTCAGCGGGGCATTCGGGCTCGCAGAGCGCGCAATCAATGCATTCGTCCGGGTGAATCACCAACATATTGGGACCTTCGTAAAAACAGTCAACCGGGCATACTTCAACACAGTCAGTATGTTTACATTTGATGCAGTTTTCTCCGACGACAAAGGTCATAGATCACCCTGTATTGATAAAGCGCGCTAGTGTAGCGAAAGGACCGGGCGTGTCCAGAGCGGAAGGGAAATCTGCCCCGAACGTTAGGGGTCAGAGGTGCTGGAGCTAAGGCTGTCCTTGAGTTCCGCCAATAAATCCAGGGCCTGTCGAGGCGTCATGTCATCAACGACGATACCGTGAATCCGATCCGCCAGCGCCTCCAGGTCAGCCTGCCGCTGCTGATGGGCCAACGGGGGGTCAAAGGATAGATTTTGCTGAGGGCTCGGCCGTGCCTCGTCCTCGTGCCGGTTCCGCTCAAGGCCTCTCAGCTTAACCCTGGCGGTGTCTAGAACCGCCTTGGGGACCCCGGCAAGTTTTGCCACCTGGATGCCGTAACTTTGGCTCGCGGGACCTTGGTTAACCTGATAGAGAAAGACGATGTCGCCACCGTGCTCACGCGCACTGAGGTGAACGTTGGCGACATTGGCGTGATGTTCCGGCAGGGTGGTCAGCTCGAAATAATGGGTCGCAAAAAGGGTCAGCGGTTGGCTGGTAGCAGCAAGGTGGGCCGAACACGCCCACGCCAGGGACAGACCATCATAGGTGCTAGTGCCGCGGCCAATCTCATCCAGCAGAACCAGGCTGTTGGCAGTGGCGCGGTGCAGAATTTGCGCGGTTTCGGTCATTTCAACCATAAAGGTGGAGCGGCCACTGGTTAAGTCATCTGCTGCTCCGATGCGGGTGAAAATACGGTCTATGGGTCCCAGGCGAGCGGACTTCGCCGGAACAAAGCTGCCAATATAGGCCAGCAAGCAGATGAGAGCGGTCTGTCGCATAAAGGTGGACTTTCCGCCCATATTGGGCCCCGTCACAATGAGCATGCTGGTGTCCTGATCCAGGCATACGTCATTGGCGATAAAGGCCTCACGGGAGGCAGACTTCACAACGGGGTGCCAACCTTGTTCGATATGAACGCCCCGTTGCTCGGTGAAGCTTGGGGGCGCCAGATCAAGGGTGTGGGCACGTTCAGCCAAACAAGCCAGTACGTCGGTGCTGGCCAGGGCCTCGATGGCATCGCGCAAACGAGCAGAATCCTCTGCGACCCGAATGAGGAGATCGCCAAACAGCCGTCGCTCAAGGGCAAGAGAGCGCGTTTGGCTGCGCAGCGCGTCCTCCTCAAAGGCCTTCAGAGCGGGGGTAATGTACCGCTCGGCATTTTTCAATGTTTGGCGGCGGATATAGTCCTCCGGTACGGATTCCTTGGCCGCCCGCGAGGTCTCTATGTAATAACCATGGACGCGGTTGTAGCCGACTTTGAGGGTGCTGATACCGGTTTTGTCTCGCTCGCTCTGCTCCAGCTCTGCCAGCCAGTCCGCGGAGTGCGAGGTCATTTGTCGGAGTCGATCCAGTTCTTCACTAAAGCCATCGGCCATGACGCCCCCCTCCCGAAGCGTCACCGGCGGTGATTCAACGATGGCCTCTGCCAGGTGGTTGGCGAGGGTGTCGAAATTTGTGAGGCGGGACCCAAGTGCCTCGCCCAGCTCGTTGCTGAGAACCTTTAGGGCATCCAGGATCGCGGGGAAATGGCTTACGGCATCCCGCAATTTAGCCAAGTCTCTTGGTGAGGCAGAGCCTAAGTTGATCCGAGTCAAAATGCGTTCCAGATCACCCAGCGGCTTCAGGGATTGACGGATTCCCTCGTAGTGGTGGCCGTTCAGCGCTTCCTGAATCCAACGCTGGCGGCGCATCACCAAATCCAGCTGACGACTGGGCGCATGCAGCCAGCGCCTGAGGAGCCTGCCCCCCATAGGTGTGATGGTCGTATCAAACAGGCTGAGCAGCGTGAAGTCGGTGTCCCCATTTGCCCGGCGATCAAGCTCCAGGTTCTGTCGCGAGTGAGCATCCAGGCTGATGTTTTGGTCGTTGTCCGTTGTACGAATACGCTGCAGAAAGGCGAGGTCCTGGCACTGGGTATCCTTGGCGTAGGTGAGGGCCGCATTGGCGGCGCCAAGACAGGGGTCTGTTGCACTCAGGCCTGTTTGCATCAACACGTCTTGATCAAAGTGGCGAGCCAAATCCTCTAGCGCGAGGCTTTGCTCAAAATATCTGTCATCTATGGCGGAGACCTGCGCTTTAGCGGAGACCTGCGCCGTGGCGCCAAGGATAGTGGTCAATTCACCCACATCCTGAGTCAGGGTGACGATCTCGCTGGGCTGGAGCTGACCGACCAACGCCTCAAGGTCCTGGGTCGATGCCAGTAAACGCACGTTGATATCGTTTGAGGATAAGTCCAGCAGCGCCGTGCCAATCCCTCGGGATGTCCGATTGACCGCCAGGAGCGCACTGTTCGTTTGGTGATCAAGCAAAGCCTCATCGGTAAGGGTGCCGGGCGTGACGATACGCTGCACCGCCCGCTCTACGGGCCCTTTGCTGGTATTGGGATCCCCAACCTGCTCGCAAATGGCCACGGTGCGACCCACTTTGACCAGCTTCGCCAGATAGGCATCCGCAGAATGATAGGGCACGCCGCACATGGGGATGGGCGAACCGCCGCTTTGACCGCGAGCGGTTAACGTAATATCTAAGATGTCAGCCGCTGACTTGGCATCGTCGAAAAAGAGCTCGTAGAAGTCTCCCATGCGATAGAACAATAGCGAATCCGGATGATCGGCCTTGATGGACAGATACTGACGCATCATCGGCGTATGGTCCGAGAGGTCGGTCTTGCTGTCGCTGGGTTTAGGATCTGTCGGGCTAGACATAGTTCAAGGCTGGCGGCATGAGTGGGTAAGTGAACTACAGGCGGGAAAGAACCGTCAACTCATGAACGCCACTCTCGACCATTGAATCAAAAAGGTGAGGTATTTGTGACGCCAACCCACCGGCTTGCTCGAGTTCTATGGCTGATCCGCATGACGTCCTGGAGCACACCAATTAGGGATTGAAAGGGGTACTGAATGAATATACAGTATCGGCACAGTACGAGAGGCCGGAACCTAAAGTGCTCTGATGCGGGGATGATACAGCCCGAGCAAAGGCAAATAAGGCGAGAAGTAAACCGGTAGAGAGCGGCTAGAGAGCGGTTAGAGAACGGCTAGAGAACGAGCAGACAAGGGGGAAATGAACGGTGGGGCGCATGCCAGGGAAGACCCAGGGAGGCGCCTCCGAGAAAAGAGTTAGATCAGGGCCCTCTTTCGGGGTGATTTTTTTTATCAGTGTGGGGAATAATGCATGGGTAACAAAGCAAAGGACAGGACGATGGCAGATGCAAATCCAGAAAAGGATCGAGCGCTAACCGCGGCATTGGCTCAAATCGAGCGTCAGTTCGGCAAGGGCTCAATGATGCGCCTGGGTGATCGCGAACTGGTGACGATTCCAGCCATTTCCACGGGTTCCCTCGGTCTCGATATCGCGCTAGGAATAGGGGGGCTGCCTAAGGGGCGCGTGGTGGAAATTTATGGACCTGAATCCAGCGGTAAGACAACCCTTACCCTGCAGGTTATCGCCGAGGCGCAAAAGGCCGGCGGCACCTGTGCCTTCATCGACGCTGAGCATGCGCTCGATCCCCTTTACGCCCAAGCTCTGGGCGTCGACACCGACGAGCTGCTGGTTTCCCAGCCGGATACGGGAGAACAGGCTCTGGAAATTTGCGACATGCTGGTTCGGTCAGCGGCGGTTGACGTCGTCATCATCGACTCAGTGGCTGCGCTAACGCCTAAGGCGGAAATTGAAGGAGATATGGGCGATACCCACGTTGGGCTTCAGGCCAGATTGATGAGCCAAGCGTTGCGCAAGATGACGGGGAATATAAAGCAGTCCAATACTTTGGTGATCTTCATTAACCAGATTCGCATGAAGATCGGGGTGATGTTTGGTTCGCCCGAGACCACCACGGGCGGTAATGCTTTGAAGTTTTACTCTTCGGTACGCCTGGATATCCGTCGTATCGGGGCGGTGAAAAATGGCGATGAGGTTGTGGGTAACGAAACGCGCGTTAAGGTCGTCAAGAATAAGGTGGCACCACCCTTTAGGCAGACGGAGTTTCAGATTCTATATGGCGAGGGCATTCACCAGACGGGAGAAATATTAGAGCTCGGCGTACAGCAGGGGATTATCGAGAAATCGGGCGCCTGGTATGCCTATAGCGGTGAGAGGATCGGGCAGGGTCGAAAAAATGCAGCCGAGTTCTTGGATGCGAATCTCGAGATGAAGCATGAAATAGAGACCCGCATTCGTCGTGAGCTCATGCCCGCGCTGCATGGAGAAGACGAAGGCGCGGAAGTGCTGATACCCGATCCCAACAAAGACAGCTTGGGTTCTGATTAAGTTTTGTCACCTGAGGGCGAAACAGCGTTTATAGGGGATGCGGAAGAAGCCGCACGAGTGGGCCGAGCTGCCTACGTCGCAGGCATCAGACTGCTGGCAAGGCGCGAGCATAGTGTTGCGGAGATGGCCACTAAGCTCGGGCGGTCCTTTCCAGCCCCCACCGTAGAGGCCACGGTCGAAAATCTGCAGGCAGAGGGGGTATTGAGTGATGCGCGCTTCGCTGAGGCCTTATGCCGTTCGCGGATAGCTCGTGGCTATGGGCCTGGCTATATCACGCAGGAGCTGAGGCAAAAGGGCGTCGGGCGCGACACCTATGCCGGCCTATTGGATTACGATGACGATCATTGGCTCGCGCTGGCGAGCCAACTTGTTCAAAGAAAATACCCTGAGATTAATTCGAGTCATTCAACGCTAGGGGGCGGTCTGGGGGCTCGGCAAGACGATGAGTCAAGGGGCGAGAGGGAAGGGTTTGCGCTCAACGAGGAAGAGCCGCACACACGGGAGATTTCCATCGAACAACGCCAAAAACTATCCAGGTTTCTGGCTCGCCGAGGGTTCAGCGCGGGGATTATCTCAAAAGTGCAAAGGGCGCTCTGATAAGGGGGGCTGCTGGGCGTCAGTGATGCCAATCGGCTAGCGCATCCCTTATACTGGTCTTTTTTGCCGTGGGAACGCTATGAATACCGCTGCGCTGCGCGACGCCTTCCTTTCTTTCTATGAATCCAAGGGCCACAGGATCGTGCCCTCAAGTTCCTTGGTGCCCCAAGATGATCCCACGCTCCTGTTTACCAACGCGGGAATGAATCAGTTCAAGGATCCGCTCCTGGGCAAGACTAAGCCTGGATACACCAGAGCAACCACCGCTCAGCGCTGTGTCCGTGCGGGCGGCAAGCACAATGATCTGGAAAATGTTGGCTATACGGCAAGGCACCATACTTTTTTCGAGATGATGGGGAATTTCTCCTTTGGCGATTACTTCAAGGAGGAAACCATTACCTGGGCCTGGGCGTTTGCCACGGAGGCGGTGGGCCTTTCTGCGGACCGCATCTTGATTACCGTTCATCCCACTGACGATGAATCTCGGCGGATTTGGCGCGATAAAGTTGGGATAAGCAGCGATCGCATAATCGACCTAGAGGAAAATTTTTGGACCATGGGGGATACGGGTCCCTGCGGCCCCTGCACCGAACTCTTTTACGATCATGGTCCAGCGATCTCAGGAGGACCGCCCGGCTCCCCAGACGAGGACGGGGATCGCTTCATCGAGTTTCAGAACCTAGTCTTCCCTCAGTTTGACCGTGCCCCCGACGGCAGCATGACCGAACTACCCCAGCCTGGGGTAGACACGGGTATGGGCCTAGAGCGCATGGCGGCTATTCTTCAGGGGGTGCACAGCAACTATGAGATTGACCTGTTCCGGCGGCTTATGGTGGAGGCTGGGGGTTATGCTGGCATCACTGATCCGGCTCAAATCTTGGCTACGGCTTCCCTAAGGGTTATCGCAGACCACATTCGCAGCAGCGCTTTTTTGATTGCTGACGGCATTCGTCCGGGCAACGAAGACCGCGCCTATGTACTCCGCCGAATTATTCGGCGCGGCTTGCGACATGGGCACAAGCTCAATATCCGCGAGCCTTTTTTCCACCGATTGGTGTCTGTATTGGTGGGCGAGATGGGCGAGGCCTATCCAATTCTTGCAGAGCGCGAGGGCGATATCGTTTCTGCTTTGGCGGACGAAGAAGCGCGCTTCAGCGAGACGCTGGCCCAGGGTATGGCGCTGCTTAAGGGAGAGCTGGATCAAGTCCAGGGCGGTATTTTGCCAGGGGACGTGGCGTTTAAGCTCTACGACACCTATGGTTTCCCGGTGGATCTAACGGCCGACGTCGCTCGAGAGCTAAATCTTGAGGTTGATCTGGAGGGGTTTGATGTCGCCATGGCGGCCCAGCGAGCCAGAGGGCGGGCGGCGACGAGCTTTAGCACAAGCCTGGGCCAAAAGATTAGCGTGAGCCAGAAAGTGGCTTTTTGCGGTTACGAACAGCTAGAGACTCAAGCACAGGTGCTCGCGCTCTTCGATGCAGACGGGGATAGCCTGGACAGCCTGGCGCCGAGGCAGCGGGGTGTGGTTGTGCTGGATCGCACTGCTTTTTACGCCGAATCGGGTGGACAGGTCGGTGATACGGGCGCCATCCGGGCCGACGACCTGCAATTTGAGGTAGAGGACACCCAGGTAAGCGGTGAGCAGCATCTGCACATCGGCGTTTTGAGTGCGGGTTCCCTGACGGTGGGCGCTGGGGTCTCGGTTAG
>CENJ01149257.1_pt1 | contig 20551 bp, 23 predicted proteins | sample 356161 | NCBI WGS metagenome assembly CENJ01 (sample SAMEA2619531, study PRJEB7988) | marine metagenome | biome: marine biome (ENVO:00000447); feature: surface water layer (ENVO:00002042); material: "saline water (ENVO:00002010), including plankton (ENVO:xxxxxxxx)" | depth 5 m
GTGTTCCCTGTGGTATGAAGCCGTGATACTGGCTCTATGGAACGGTGTGACTGTTTTAACATATTGTTGAAACCATTTCATATTTCTTGAGCAGTTGCTCGTCATGTGTACAGATGTATAATTTGTGTTGGATACATCATCTGCTAAATGTTGCAGTATATCTAAATAGCCAGGATGGAACGTAGGTTCACCTCCTGATAAACTAAAATGGAAACTATTAAATCCACGTTCTCTGGCTTGTTTCTTTATCTCATCGATTGTAAGAAGACAGAGCTGTGTGGGCCTGTGATCTTTTTTATCTGATCTGGCGTATGGCCAACAATAAGAGCAACGATAGTTGCAAAAGCGGCCAAGGAGCCAACTAACAGTAAACATGTCTCGGTAAAGCATCGTTCTTTGACCCACGCGAACAAGGTCCTCAAATGGGATTTTAGTAAAATCATATTCACTCCATTTTAAATCATTATTCATAGTTAAAATATAACATAGTTAGATAACTGTTGTCTACCTTTTCGCAAACTTTGATTTTTTCCAATTTTTTCTACTAGAAAATGTTTCCTTGCTATCTATCTTTTCCTTAAATCTTTCATATATATTCTTGTGTGTTTTTCTTCCAAAATGAGAAAGGTCTCTTGCTAGATCACCTTCTACTCTTAATCCTAATTCTGTGTGTTCATCTCTTCTTATTATATACAACTCTGCATCAAAAGATTTACAGAGGTTTGAGATATATTCCATTGATGAGTTTCTATAGTAATCCACATTTACATCATCAAGTATATCAATTAACAAAGGATACTTAACAGGTGTCAATGCTGGATCAACATGTCTATTATTAATTGTAGCTTTTAATAATTCTTCTTCACTGTAATTTGTTGTTGAGTATTCTGTATCCTGTGTTACTGCCCACCAAGAAAATCTATGAGTTGGCGGTGCATATATACAAACTATTTCAGGTTTTAATTCTGGTATCCACCACGATAATCTTTTTCCAATTCCTGCCCAATCAGTTCCAGGAATACCTAAATTAACATGTGAGGAATCAAGCCAATCACATAATCTCTTTGTCCATAAAGATTGTTCATTCATACCAATACCAAATGTTTGACTACAACCAGCTGTAATAACTTTAATGTTTTTATAATCTTCAAAACTGTCACTGCGATAGCTTTGTGCATTCATTGAATAGATTACATTTTCGGCTGTCCAGCCAAGACTTGTCATTGTGCTTTTAGTTTGCTTTTTACCAATGTGATAATAAAATTGGTCTTTTTCTTTAGGGTCATAGACCCAGTTCACTGACTTTTCAGCATGGTTTAAATGATGTAATGGCGACTTACCCCATACTTGTTTTCTTGATAAAGTTGGACGCATTCTTAATTTATTCTCCGTTGTAGGTATTTATTACTAATAAATATTGCAATAGATACAGGAATTTGCTATAATTACTACATGATTGATTACTTAATATTCAATATACCAAAGATGGATTTACGAGCACCTTCAATTGCTCTTGGTTTGTTAAAGGCTACTACAGAAGCTGATGGACTGTCTAGCAGATGCTATGACTTGAATATTGACTTATGGAGAAAGCTACAACCACTTGGTTACGGGCATTGGTGGAGTTACAATGATTGGACATGGGTCAGTGAAAAAGGTATCAAAGATAATTGGCACATATTAGAGCCTCATGTTATAGAATGCATAGAAGAAAACATTGTAAAATATGAACCTCGTGTAGTTGGTATGAGTGTGTTTAGTATATTCCAATACTTTCCAATAGAAAATATATCTAAGATTATAAGAGAAAGACTGCCAAATACAAAAATACATATTGGTGGCCCAGGTGTTAGCATAAGAAATCAAGTGCAATGTGAAGAATGGTTTGATAAACTTAAAGAATCTAATTCAATAGATGATTGGATGTTTGGTGAATCAGAGTTTATCTTAACTGATTATATTAATGGTAAGTCAGGCCCAGGAATCAATAACTGGGAAACTGATCCCAGAACTAAACAACTAAGACTAATAAAACCTAATTATGAAGATGTTGATTTTGATCTTTATCCAAAAAAACATTTACAGTATGACAACAACACACCAGGTCCTAACGGGTGGGTCTACATGACAGGTAGTAGAGGTTGTGTTCGTAAATGTACTTTTTGCGATGTTGAAAGTCTATGGCCTATATTTAAAAGCAAAACTGGAAAGTTTATTGCTGAAGAAATGATTGACAACTATGAAAAGTATGGTATTGATAAATTTAGATTTACAGATAGTTTGTTAAATGGTAACTTACATATACTAGAAGAAAAGTGCCAAACACTTTATAAAAATGGTTACACAAGATCAAACAAGAAAAAACTAGAATGGCACGGACAATACATTTGTAGAAATAAAAAACAACAGAGTCCTGAATTTTATGACTTAATGAGTGAAACAGGATTAGGTTTAGTTAGCATAGGTATTGAGAGTGGCAGTGAAAAAGTTAGATATGACATGAAGAAAAAGTTTGATAATGACAGTCTTCGATACACTTTAGAACAATGTCAACGAGTTGATATCAAAGTTGTTCCATTGTTAATGGTTGGCTATCCAACTGAAACAGAAGAAGACTTTAAAGAAACATTAGATCTTTTAGAATACATTTCTAAACTTGATAATATCATAGATATAAACTTAAACAATCCAACAAGAATATTACCAGGATCGCCTTTAGGAAATGATCCAGGACACTTTGGTGTTGAATACAGTCAGTTAATCTCTGATAAAGATTTCACAGCAAGTTGGTGGTACAAAGATAACGACTATGCAACAAGAATAGAAAGATTTTATAGATTCCATCACAAGATGATTGAAGTTGGATTACCAAAATCATATGCTGGTGATGACAGCGATAAATATATGCAAGATTATATAAAATTAAGAAACAATCCAGAAATGGTAAAAATAATGAAAGAAGTACATAATCATGATGACATCAGAAACCTTGACAAAGAAACTAAAGTTAGTGAAGAAGTTCTCGGCCCAGAACACTAAAGATCTTCTTGCTAGTACTGAAAAGTTTTTGGAACAATATCCTTTCCCAGGGCATAATCAGTTATGTTTTCTTAACACTAAAGATCACAAAGCTGACCCAGATCAAGGAACAGGTAACAAACTACATCCTGAAGCAAAGATGTATGGCTTAGATGAACATGAGTTTACAGAGTTTTTACCTGAATGGAAAGACAGTATTTTTTATGATATCTATAAAAATTTTCCATTACCAGTAACTAGAATGAGACTTATGAGAGTTCCTCCTAAAAGAACTTACAGTATGCATCAAGATGGTGATAACGAAATAAGATATCACATTGCCGTAAAAACTAATCCACATGCTTATTTTGTTTATGGAGACACATTAGATTTAATTCATGTTCCTGCTGATGGAAACTGTTATGAGTTTGATGTTTCAAGACCGCATAGTTTTGTAAACTTCAATCCAAAAGAAGAAAGGTGGCATCTAGTTTTAAACGCATGGATAAAATAGAAGTACATCAAAATTATATTCATATCTACAACAGGCATGAAAAAACAAGACCAACACTAGCTATAAGTCATGGCAGTGGTGGTATTAGTTCTATTGATTGGCGTTTTGCCACTATTGCTTATGAGCATGGATACAATGTCTGCATTGTTGATCATTTTACAAGCAGAGGTGTTAAATCACAATGGTGGCACCAAGTTGAACAATGGCCTTCTATACACGACAGGGCTGATGATCTTTTAAAGCTATCTATTAATTTTAAAGTTGATAGACTGCTAGGCATCAGTGCTGGTGGTACAACTGTTCTTACTGTGCAATCAAAATTTAATGCTCCTGGGTTTGTTGTTTATCCTTTGCTCAGTCCAATTACAGCATCAATGCTTTCGGCAAGAAATATAGAAATACATACTGGCGAAGATGATGATTGGACTACATTAAAACAAGCAAAAAAATATAGTGAGCTAATGATTAATAACAATGTTAAATTAAACTCTTATCCAGGGTATCATGCATTTTTAAAGCCTGGAGAAAATCGTTTTATTCCAGAAGTTATATCGTTTAGAAACACTGACTTCCCATGTCCTTTTCCTGAAGACTATTCATTGCTAAATCACTACCCAAGCGAAAAAGGTGTTACACTAAAATATAATAAAGAAAGTTGTGAAAAAGTTTATAGTTGTTTTAAGAACTGGATGTCAGCATAGAGAACTATGCTGATCCAGTGTTAGAATTATTTGTCGTCTTCGTCTTCGTCTTCTGATTCCCAATCGTCGTTTTCATCTTCATACTCAGAATCATCTTCATCTTCAAAGTCATCACCTTCATCTTCAAAGTTATCGCCTTCATCTTCAAAGTCATTGTCTTCTTCATCATGATCATTTTCATCATACTCGAAGTCATCTTCGTAGTCATCAAATTCATGATTCATTTCTAAAAGATCAATCATTCTGTCAATTTTTTCTTCTAGTAACTCTACTTTTTCGTTTAGTTGTTCTATAATGTTCTTGTCCATGGTAGTTCTCCTGTATACTTGATTATCAGATAAGCACTAATACTTAACCACTAGAATAAAAAATAAAAAAGTAATTTAATCTTTAAGACGTTCGTATTGCATTTTTGAATGAACTTTTTTATAATCGTCCATGCTTATACTTGGCAACGTAAAGGGATTTAAAGGTTTGTCTACTATCTGTGTATAACACACATTTTGATAACATTTATGACTAGGATTCAACCCTATATAATCTCCTTTGTCATTGTGCTGTCTACAAGTGTTAAACATTTTATCTTCTAATAACCATTTATAAGAATACTTGTTTTCAAGATACTTAATAATATCTATTAGAGATCTTCTTCTTAAAAATAATTCTATGCTAATAAAAACATATTCATATCCTAATTCTTTTGCTCTATCAATTTCATAAGGAATAAAATAGTCTTCGCTCCATCTTGATCTACGAGACTTACTTCTAAAATCTGGATTGTAATATGTTCTATTGCATATCCTAGCACAATTACTTGGAAAGTAATTGTTATTATATAATCCGCTAAATGCAACTATCTGCCTATCATCATTTAACAATAATTCAAAACTATCAAAATTTGTTACTTCATTAACTATATTTTTATAATTGCTTATATTCCTGTGATTGTCTTTTGCTATTTTTGTTTCTTGTAGATGTAATAACTTTGAAGCTAAAGCTAGATCTGGTTGTTGTTTTAAATTATGAATATACATATTGCAACTCATGATGATTGTTTAAACTTTCTAAACATTGTTTTGTACAAACTTTATATGGATCTGCATTCCATGACTTTTCTAATTCAGTTTTAAACCAAGGATGCTCAAAGATTTGTTCTGCTGTATATTTTTTTAAACTTAAAAAATCATTTCCATATTTTTTAAACAATTGATAAATTTCATTATTATCTTGATTCATTTTGTATTTTTGTCCACCCATCCAACAACAAGGAAAAAGATCACCTTCAAAACTTACAAAGATCCATCTTTGCTGTTTATACTTGCAAATAATCTTTTGCTTCTGGCCAACTACATCTTTATTTTTGTGTTGGTATTCTTTTACAGTTGCTGGTTCAACATTTCCTTGAGTGTCATAAACTGTAAATCTACTAGGTCGTTTTACACGAAATTCTTCAAATCCCATTTGCTTACTCAACTGTTTACATTTTTCAATTTGATGTTCATTATGTTTGAATGCTAACATTTCCCATATAGCTTTTCCGCCGGCGCTAATGAATGATTCTGCACTGTTCATTACTTTTTGCCACTTACTGTTTACTCTATAGATATGATTTGTATCAGACATACCATCAATTGAAAATGTTAAATTTCCTTTAAGATGACTTCCTAGATGTCTCCACCATTTTGAATTCCTTCCACTGCCATTTGAATAGAGTCTTGTTTCAGGTATGTTATATTCATTAATAAGTTCTAATGCTTCTTCCATTAATGGATAAGCCATTATATCTCCGTAATTTCCACAAACGTGTAACGCACTTATATTTTTAAATTGCGATAATGTTTTATCAAGAGTTTCCAAAGACATACTTTCTAATGGCAAACTATGTATAGATTTTTTATTTTTAAAGTCAGTCCTAGCACACTGCTGACACAACAAAGGACATTGACTGGTCAGTTCTAAATGCAAAACATTAGTGGCTAAAGGATTCTGAAACATCTATTGTATTATTCTGTATAAAGTTCTCAATGTTATCCATTTTTTTATGGTATCTAACATATTCTAACATATTATTCTTTAAATTACTATCACTTTGTTGCTCTAATACGTATTTTTCAAAGTTATCATAGATACTTTGACTTACACTGCTCTTAATTATGTTTATGTATCTATAAAAATAAACATTTTCATTCAACGGTCTATTCCAATATTGTTCTAAAACTACAAACTGGCATAAAAACTCTGGCCAATCAAGTATCTTATTTTCTAAATCAAAATTCCATTTTTTACCATCATAGTTAGTATCTTTGCTATAAAAATCTATTGTTCCTGTATCTGGATTCAATAGTTTAAGTTCAATTGCCTGCACTAGCATTTTTACTCTAGCTTCCTCTTTTATATGATAGTTCAATTTAGGTAATTGATTGACTTGTCTAAATGTGATTGGAAAATTATTCGATAGAATCATATCCACCACTCTTTACAATTTCATGTAAGCTGTTTATTGTTGTTACTGTACTTTTTACAACATAGCCAAGACTCTCTATATGTCTTTGCACTACCATTCTTCTTCTTACTCTTTCATTGTAATCAAGACCTATGTCTTTATTAATCCAGTTACCTTTTTGATCAAAGTCAATACCATAATGATCAGGATTTTCTCCTAGGGGTGCTCCAGGAAGAACAACTAAAGTCTTACCTAAGTTAACCCCCCAAACAATTCCTGCATCACTATATTTTTTATATCTTGTAAACATATCTAAAGTAGCTTGAAAGTCTTTTAGTGTTTCTGTTGGGTATCCAATAATCATTAAAAAGTTACATCTTATTCCATACTTATATAACATCTCCATTTGGTAATCATAATCTTCTTGTACGACTCCTTTAGTCATACTTGCCAAAACATCATCAGATCCACTTTCCATTCCTATAGATAAATTATACAATCCAGCTTCACTGGCCAACTGATATCTTGGTTCTAAAAATTGTTTGACTGGTCTACATATCCATTGTCCACCAAATGAAACTTCTTTTGGTAATCTATTATTTCCTTTATAATAAACTAGTCTTTCACAAAGGTCCATAAATTCTTTTACATTACCATTAATCAAACTATCAGTAAAATAAAATTCTGTTGTACCATAATCCTCATATGCTTTTAACATTTCTTGTGCAATATTTTCTCCGGATCTATATCTAAACTTTTCCCATAAATTTCCAATATCACAAAATGTACAAGACCTTACGCAACCTCTACTACCAGTTGTATAAATTAAATTGTTTTCACTTGGGTATTTGTCAAAATCAAAATCGCCATAGTCAGCATAAGGCAAGTCATTTAAGTTATCAAGCTGAGGATTAAAAAAGATTGGTTGTTCAGTTTTAATTATGTCTACTATGGCTTTCTCTCCTTCACCACTAATATATTGATCACATAAATCTACTTCTTTCATATACTCTCCAAAGTTTGGTCTTGTAGCAACACCAAAGGCACTAACACCCATTCCTCCTAAAAGTATTTTTGTGTTTGGTGATTTCTTTCTTAACATTTTACAAACATCTATAGATGATAAAACTGAGTTTACTGAAAAAACACTTATTCCTATCCATCTTGGTTTTTTAGCTAACATGATGTCAGTCCATCTATCAAGAAAGTCCATGTATTTTTTATAAACTTTAAGACCTTCTTTTTTATTAACATGCATGGTTTCAAAGTCAATTTCTCTTTGCTTACCAGATGTATCATTTCCGGTATATCTTAAATCAGTTTGGAAATAATTATCAATTTCAAGCCACTCTTCAAATGTAAATTCATGATACAATTCAATATTAATATCAAGACATTTACAAGTAAAGCCTGCATTGATTAAGTTTGGTTTTAGGATCGCTATACTAGAAGGCGGTACCTCAACACTCAGTCTTGGAATACTAACCAATAAGATGTCGAGGTCCGGCTGTTTAGGAATGATTATATGTTCGTTGTCCATGTAGATTACCAAAAAAGTTTACTAACATATTTATTTTAGTCTTTCTTGAGTATTCTACTAACATTTGTTTCTACCACTCTTTTTAACTTCTCAATGTCAAGATATATTTCAACGTCTTTAGTATTGTTCCAGATCTTTGCAATTTCTGAATAATTGACTACTCCTACATTAGGAGAAACGCCTTTTATTTCTTCTTGTGTAAGATCTTTTGAAGTATCGTCGTTGTAAATTACCCTGACACCTTTTACAAAGCCAATAGGTACTTCCTGCGGGAATATTTCACCAAGTAATTTATCAAAATCTCCTGTATCTTTTGAAGGATCAGATGATTTAAATTTACGCATTTGAAGTCTCTTTTAGTGGTGATGCTGGAGCACCTTTTTTAGGTCTGCCTCTTGGTCTTTTTGTATCATCATTTATACCAGGAGCAATCTGCTCTGCTTGAGCTCTTTTTCTTCTAGCATCTTCTTCCATTAGCTGAGCTTGAATGATTAGGTTTCTTGCTTGACCTTTTCTGTTTTCTTCTTCAGTTAATGGCTGTTGAGGATCACTTGGTCTTGGTAGTTCAGCTTGATCAAGTGGTGGAGCAACTGATTCTACTGCAACACTTAAAGCTGTATTGTGTTCTTTTAACGGAACTGTTTTTCCTGGCGACGGTGTAAGTATTACTTGATCAACCGGAAGTTTTTTTAACAAATTTTTTCTGTGTAGAGTTTGTAGAATACTTTCTCCATCAAAGAAATACTTTCTGTTTAGTACGTCATAACAGTCTTCGTTATTTTGTGCTTCTAATGATTCTATTGCACCCATTAAACCATCATGATATCTATCTAGTAATGTTGATGTATCAACTACTAGAGCATTTTCTGGGTCATTTGGCAACTGTCTGAAAACCACAACGTATTTTCTTTTTGTGTTTGCGTCATAACCTAGGTGTTTTAAATTTGACATAATTATTCTCCTTAACCTTGCTTATCGGTTGTTGCTTCTGCTGGTGCTTCTGCTTTTGCTTCTGCTGGTGCTTCTGCTTTTGCTTCTGCTTTTTCTTCATTAGCTTTTTGTTGATCAGCAATTTGTTTTAAGAATGCGTTAATTTTATCTGTCACTGCACCTACTTGAGATAATTCGTTTGCTCTAAAGGCGCCTCTTGTACATGCAAGATCAATAATGTTAACTACTGCCTGCATATCTCCAACTTGAATCCCCGTGGGAGCTTGTTGTGGCTGTTGTGTTTCTGAATTTGTTACTTCAGTCATAGTTCTATCTCCTTTGTTTGTTTTTATATTATATTAAAACTAGTTTTAATTTACAAGTTTATTTATGACCTAAAAAGATCTTTTATATCAAAATAGGCTAAATTAAGCAACTTTGATTAAATTATCTGGCCAATTCAAATATGTGTTCCAATTTACGGTTTTTAACTGTATTGGATATTTTTTTATCTTATTTGTTAGTTCATGTATATTTGGTTTATATGGCAATTTCTTAGGAAGTATATTTGGATTATTTCCTTTACGAGTATTGCATGGCTGACATGCCGTTACAACATTTTCCCAGGTACTAGGACCTTTATATGATCTAGGTAAAACATGATCTAACGTTCCTTTATGCATATCAACTTGACAACCGCAATATTGACAAGTAAATAGATCTCTTAAATGAACATTAAATCTACTAAATTTTGGTTCTGTATTAAATTTCATATATTGTTTAAGAATCATTACTGAAGGTACTAGTATTTCAGTTGTGGGTGAATGTATTGTCCAATCACTATACTCTTCTAATATCCTAGCTTTTTCAAGCCAAATTAGCTTTATGGAAATATGCCAGTGAACCGCACTGATAGGAATATAACTTAAAGGTTGTCCGTCGGCATTTAAAATTAATGTATCAGACATGTTACTATTATTTAAACACTCTTAAAATAAACTTAAACATAGTTGTTATATGAATCAAAATATAAGTTAAATATTTTTATGCAAAAACTATTAGTTTTATCTATATTTCTTTTATCTTTTATTTTTGTTAGTATAAACTCATATGCTGATGAAAGTCAACTTGAATCAATTAACAAAGAACAGTTAATTCAAGAAAAAATGATTGCTGTCAGAGATAGTACCATGTGTCAGGTGTTATATTATAACTTTGCATTATACTTCATTATTACAGATACTATAGCAAAAGATTTCAATATTCCTGAAGAAGATAGAGAGGCATTTATGAAAGTTTACGAATCATCAAAAAATAAGTATGAATTATTTTATAATCATTCACAAGTGTTAGTTGCAGAAACAGTAGAACTAGGAGTACCATTTCCTGTAGTTAGACAGGCTGAAATGCTAGGATCACGAATGGCAGTTGACAGTATAACTTCATTAACTAGAACACTAATACAAGATCCCAGCTATGGTGACAAGTTTTTTGACACTTTACTAGAATTGTCAAACCTGTGTGACGCTCAAATAGACGAAAATAAATAAATAGTTTTGTACAATAATTAAGGGCAAAGAAGAAGATTTTAATATGGAACTCAACGCGGCTATCGAATATACTAATCACTGTCAAAGAAATTGGGATCATACCCAAAAATTACCACCAGAAGATGTTGATTTAATTTTATCAGTAGCAAAAGGAATGCCTACAAAACAAAATTTACCATACTATAAAGTACTTTACAGTGTTGATAGAAGATTTATTGAACGTGTTCATAATTTATCAATCGACCCTCACAATCCAAAATCAATTGGAAGAAATACTCAAACACTAGCACACCTATTAGTAATATGGTTGGATAATAGACAACTGCTAGATGCAACACTTGATAAACAAGTTGAGTCAGGAGGAGTATTACCAGTTTCAATTTGTGAAGCTAGAGAAGAATGGAAGAACAATTACAATATGTCTGTTGGAGTATCTGCTGGAGCAACTTCTTTATTTGCAAATCAACTAGGATACAGAACTGGATTTTGTCAGTGTTATGATACTGATTCAATAAACAAAATTCTAAGTGAAGAATATGGTATTGAAGAACAGATAAAAGGAACCATACTAGGTATTGGAATTCCAAACCATAGATACAAAAGAAATTCAATTGTGGATAAAGATAATTGCTATATCAGAGATGTACCAACTTACGTTGATGAAACTGAAATTATTAAAATCTAAGTAGTACTATCATATACATAAGCATCTTTAGATCTCAACTTACCCTTCTGTTTACAATGATGAAGACAAGTTTGGTTGAATTGTTTTTCTATTGATTTTTTTAAAAATAAAAAGAATTTAGATTTTAGTAGGTCAGACATTTTTTCATATTTGTTTATATTGTTAAAATCTGTGTCATAACCTTTCCATAACTTTTTTGTATATCCAGTTCTGTGAACAGTGCCCATCCAACAACACGGAGTAACTAAACCCAAATGGTTTATAAACAACGATCTATCTAAAGTTGAATTACTATCAAGAGCTTTGCAGTCAATTCTTGCTAGTGTTTTATATTGTTCTTGTTTTAGATCTTTGTTTTTAAATTTGTTTGCTACGTCAAATGAAACAACATCTTCTTGCTTTTGATCTACATGACGAAAAGTATTGATAACTTTAAACTTCTTAAAATTCCAATCCTTTGCTAACTTTTCTATTTTTTCAAGTTGATGAATATTGTGTTCAAAACATATAAACTGCCATTCAGCATATCCACCATTCTTAATGTAACATTCAAAATTTCTTTTTAAATGATCCCATCGAATGTTTTTTCTATATATGTGATTGGTATCTTCAAGGCCATCAATTCCCCATACTACTGATACTCTACTTCTTTTATTAACATTTCCATTCACTCTATGTTTGTCACTTAACTCTCCTAGTTTTTTCCAAAAACTTTCATCTCTTGTACCACCATTAGATGCAATTCTTATTTCGGTCTTTGATGAAGTATTCTCAATCAACCATTCAACTATGTCCATACAATCAGGGTGAATGGTTGGTTCATCGTAATTGCCACAAAGATGTATTTGATTTAAGTCAGACCAATCGTCATTTGTTATGATTGATTTTATTTTTTCAAAACTTATAGAAGTGTTGTTTAATTGTTCTTTGGTTAGATTTTCTCGATCACATAGAGGACAGGCGGCATTACAGTAATTTGTAAGCTCTATCTGTAATCGACGGATTTGATTTGTAGTTAGATACCATGACATTAATAGTATTTAACACTATTTGCCTTTGTTTTTATTTTCTAAATAGGTTATTAATATCATAATTCCAATTGACAATGGTGTTCCTACCAAGCACAGTAACCATGCCATGCCCAGTGTCATTTTGATATAACATCCATTGCCCACTGATCCCATGGCTCAGTTTCTGTTGCCTTTAGTAAATTAAAGTCAACGATAAAGCCAGGATTCAACACTTCATCCTCCATAACCTCTTTGATAACTCTAAGGTCATCTGTGTCTTCCGTGTCAATCCACAGTGTTCCGTATTGCCAATGCATTGGCGGAACATCTCTGTTCTCTTTATGGAAACGTTCTTTGATCTCTACAATTGAATGAGTTTCTAGTCCCATTATGCAACCTCCTTTGAATCTTCATAGTGTGTTGTTACACCAAATGGTGCTTTTAAATCTTTATCATGATTACTATGAATCACCCAAAGTGTATCACAGTAATTTTCATCACCCCAGCTACCAAAAGGATATCCGTCTGTAAACACAATCAACTTCTTAGGTTGAATGTCTTGTTCTTTCATGAACTTCCAATTAGCATCAAACTCTGTACCACCAAACCCTGCAGGTTGATAATCTGTAATCAACTTGTCTGGTGTAAAGATTTCTGGGTTATGAACTTCTGTATCAAAACTCCAAACATGAATCTTGTAATCAGTGTATTGATCCATAATAGATTTAATCTCACTAAAGAAAACCATTAGTTGTTTTCTACTAATAGATCCTGAAGTATCAACTGCTACACAGATATCAATTGTTTCTTGATTACGTAAACCAGGAAAGATTGCATCAGTGTGCCATGCTTTTCTACTTGGCTTCATAAAAGTAAAATCATCTTTTATGATAGAAGTAATCTGTTGATCCAACATAGACTTCCAATCTAATTTTGGCTCTGTAAGTTCTTTGATTAATCTTTTAACACCGCTAGGTAAATTACCTGCACCAGCAACTTGAGACGCATTTAAAACTGCATTTTTAATTTCATCTTTAAGTTGATCTTTTTCTTCTTTGGACATTTTTACTGGACCAGAATTACCTTTACCTTGTTGGTCACCATCGTCACCACTTGCCCCATTTCCATTTTTTTCCAACTCTTCAACTAGTTGGTCAATATGCATATCAAGAGTTTCTTGTTTATCAACTTGACGAGCATAAAGATCATCATAAATTTCTTCAGTGTACTTTTCATCATACTTTGGATCCCAAAGACCCACTGATGGCATTTGTCCAACACCTTGTTTTTTAAGATCATTGTTAATCACATAGTCACCAGCCATGTTCCAATATTGTCCATCTCTAGTTGCACGTCTATCAAAGTGATCATAAACACAATGAAGAACTTCGTGTGCAATCACAAAATCAAGTTCTGGGTCAGGAAGAGCACCAAGAAAATTTTTGTTATAATATAGATGTTTGCCATCTGTTGCCGCGGTAGGGCACCAATCAGTTGCATCTTTAATGATAAGTCTAGTTGCCATGTTACCAAAAAAAGCATGGTTCATAAGCAATCTAACACGAGATTGAACTATACGTTTTTTAACTTCGTTTGAATCAAATTCTTTAATTTTCTCTTGTGCCATCATTATAATATAACTCCTGCAATAATTGCCAATGTAAAGAAGAAAGCAATCCAACCTGCAATCCATCCTACTCCAAAAGCTACGATTCTTTTCATTAATTCTAACATTCTGCTCTCCTTTGTTTCTCTGTTTATATTATAATAATAACACAGAAACCCATATTGTCAACCTCTAAAATAACGGTCAAATAAGCATTTTAAAGCGGGTTTTAAATAAGGGTAGTCAAATGTACATAAAGCTATTAGACCCCGCTTAAAACCGCTTAAAATACGTTTTAAAGGTGGTTTTATAGTACTTATAGCAACGTTTTTAAAAGGGAAAAAGGAACAGTTATTGTTCCTTTTAAAAGGGCGGGGAACCCACTCCATTTGTAAAGAGCAGAGAGAGGTGAGCAGGCTCCCCATATGTTTAGGCGTCTGTAATTAGACTACCATACCTATTGTAGAAATCATCAAATGACTTCAACTTTTTAGGATTAAAAGGCAAACTGTAAGTCTTAAGAGCAGTTCTGGCTCCAAGTACTACCATTTCAGTTTCAAAATTATTCATCATAAAACTGATAAAACAATCTGCCATTTTATGCCAGTCATCCATTTTCTTGGACTTCTGGGCTTTTTCACACTCATCTTTAAGTTCGTAACACATTGAAGTAATCAATGTATACATGGCACTGATCTCTTTAGTTTTAAGACCTTTTACCTTACCTTTAAGAATCTCTGAAGGATTTGGAAGATCCCCAGATATCTTACGATGAGCCTGAAACTTTGTTGCAAGACCTTCTCCAACTGCACCTGTAATAATATCAGTCATTTGTACAATTGGAAGATCATCATCAAGTACTTCACTTACGAAGCTCCATGATCTTGGAGTAGCAAAACCCCTTGAACTTGATGCTGGATCAAAATCATAAAGATCTTGTTTTGCAAATGTAAGATAACCAACTACATCAGGGTGAATATCATGCTTCACTGCATAGTCAAGCCAGTCATCAAAATGAGGCTCCATTTCAATATGGATAATTCTGTTAGCAAGTGGGCTAGGCATTCTGTAAGTAACACCTCTGTCACTTTCTCTATTACCTGCACATACTACCGCAACACCATCTGGCAATTTATAAGTACCAATTCTTCTGTTAAGAATTAGCTGATAAGCCGCGGCTTGTACAGCCGGTGGTGCCGCATTTAATTCATCTAAGAAAAGAATAGCTTTAGATTTTGGATCACTTGGAAGATCAACTGGAGGAGCCCAGTCCATCATGTTCTTTTCTTTATTGTAATAAGGAATACCTCTAAGATCTGTAGGTTCCATAAGAAGCAAACGAAGATCAATTACTTCACGTTTTAGCCTCTCACCAATTTGGTGAACGATATCAGATTTACCAATACCTGGAGGTCCCCAAATCATTAAAGGACGTTTTTTGTTAATAAGATGCTCTATTTCAGCTACTGCGTCTGAAGGTCGAGTTGTTCTATGTTGTGTTACTTTTGACATTTATACCTCTTTCTGCATTGTTTGTTAATGTCTATATTTTAATAATAACACAAAGTAGTATATTGTCAACCAGAAATATGCAATAAAAAACCTAATAAAATCAATGTTTTTTAAAAAAATTAATCTTTTTCTTGAGGTAATGTAGGAGGTTCTTGGTAATTATCGTCCATATATCTAGCTCTAGCCCAAGCATCTAAGTCGCCATCATGTAACTTTATATCTAAAACATCTTTGCCATTAAAGAGTATTATTTTCTTATTATCTAAATAATATGGATAAATCAAGTCTCTTTCAAGATATTTGATATGAACATTTTTAACTTGAAATCCTTTTTTTAAAGGAATAGGAAAAGATTTGAAAGCAGTCTTTAATTCAAACAAACCTGCTTTGTTTAATCTTAAACTATCTTTAGCACTGTATTGATTGTGCCATATCATTGGAACATTGGAATCTTCGTAGTAAGGAATGTCCTTTCCTGACTTTATAGCAGAGAATGTAGACTTCTCTCTTTGTTTTTGTAGAATGTTACTTACTTGGTTCCTGGTTATTTTTATTGTCATCTTGAATTTCTTTTTCTGTAACAATTTCACCAGAGGTAAGTTTTACAACTTGAAAGTCTTTGCAATTGAATTTTTTGTTTAATCTTTCAGCAAGGTTATAAGCATGTCCTGAATTTGAAAAAGAAACTTTTTTGTATTTAGGCCCAGGATAATTTACCAAGGTATTCAAGCTTCTTAAATTGATTGGCTTTCCTTGATGAAAAACAGAATATATCGCATCTGCTTTAAGTATCTGTTCTGCTTTATAGTTTTTTGGATTAGTGTACTCTAATATTATTTCTGGTTTTGGTCTGCTCATTTATTTTTGCTCCGATACAAGTATTTATCCAATTTATTGTTTATTTGTATTAAAACTATGTTTTTTATTCCTGTGTTAATTTTACACGTATGTAACTGCTACTTCGACTGTACCAGTAGTTGATGTTCCAACGTTAAAATATGCAACAACAGATTGATCACCACCAGTAGTATATTGGTAACCTGGTGTTGCTGTGTATTGTCCTGCTGATGTTAAATCTATTTCATTGTCTGACATTAATCTATCATTGTCACCTGAGTCACCTATAGTTAATGTTGCATCGGTTGTATCGAAAGGTGTTGTAACTTTTACAGTTACCATTGTTACTCTTGCACCATCACTCATTGTACCAATAGTCGTATCTGCTGTACCTCCTGCTTGAGTCAATGTTACGTTAATAGTATTTGCATCTGTGTTTGCAGAATCTTCATCTGCTAGTAATTTCCAAGCACCACCGCTGTAAACATAGAAAGCATATTCTCCGTTACCATTATCAATAACATAAGCTAGGTCACCTACTGATGGTGACAATGCATTTCTGGCTGTGATATCTGCTACCACAGTTGTGCTTCCTCCTCCAGCAACAATACCTTGTTCTACTGTTACTGCTAAAGGTTGTCTTCCATTATGTACTGAAAATATTCCTAAAGCATTTAGTGGTGTGCCTGTTGTTTCATCTAATAATATTTCTCCGCCATCAGTTCTTGTTAATTTTAAAAATGCACCTGAACTTGCTCCTGTTGATAAAGCAAATCCTGTACCTGAACTTGGTCCTGCTACGGCAGTACCGTTACCATCATTTGATACATTCACTATAGTAATTGCACCACCTGTTGATTCTGTTAATACAACATCTGTTCCCGACACTGTTGCCGTAATGTTTGTAGGTGAAGCAGAATTAATATCCGCCGCAATATCCGCCGCAATACCAACTGCAATACCATAAGTCGCTTGTCCTGATGTTGTAGTTGTAAAACTAACTGACGTTCCGTTAATTGTAATTGCACCACCTGGATATACACCAACTAGTCCATACGCCAAACTTTCTGTTGACGTGGTTGCTGTTGTTGGTGATGGTGAACTTGATGCTGTTACACCATGTGTTGATGTACCACCGTTAATATCTGATATAGTTTGTGTTAAATTACCTCCAGTGAGTGTAACTGCTGTTTCGTTAATTTCAATTACATCACTTGCTGTTACAGTTGGGTCTACCTGTGTGCCTGTAACAGATGTTGGAATAGCATCTGCTATTTTCAAAAATTGTATTTTACCTGATGTACTATTAGTTGTTAATCCACCTGCTGTTGAATCATCTGTGTAAATAAAATCTCCAACTGATCCAGGTATAGCTGGATTGAAATCAATAATTCTTGTGTTTGGTCTTATCATGAATTGGTTTGGTCCTGGTCCTGGATTAGTCACTGTACCAATAGTTTTGTTTGCTGATGCTGTTGTTGTTTTTGCAAAACCTGATCCAGTAATTGAAATAACATCTCCTGCTGAAAATCCGTGTGCTGTTTGATCTAGTACATAGTGCATTTGTGGATTCAAATATTGAAATCTTGAATTGATGTTTTGATAAAAGTCTGATGATACGATAGAAGTTGGAAGAGGATCTACCATAGGGTGACCATTTTCATTTAATTGAAATATAACACAAGGACCTGTACCAAATATACCATTACCAATACCTGATCTAAAAGTATTATATCTCAACCAATCTTCAACTATCATTGTAACTGTTGTTGCTGTTTTAGAAGAAACAGATATTATACGACAACACAAACCTGTTGTGGCTCCTGCAATCCAGTCACCAACTTGTATATCTAAACCATTATACTCAAAATCTTTTCTTGTTAAGTGAGATCCATGTGTTTGTGCTGATACTGTTGCTATGACTTCCCATCTATAAAATTTTGGATTGGAACCACCGGAATACCATTTATCACCAACACCGTCATTGTGTGGCCATTGCGAATCATTGTTAATAGTTGTTACGTTTAAACTTAAAACTTTTGCTGGTTTATTAACGTCAATGTAATTGGTTTTATAGGCCATTTATTAAGCCCCCATTACAAATCTCACCCAGGCGTGAGTAGAAGTACCAAATCCCCTAGATGCTCCAGTTTCTGATTCACTGACTTTAAGTTTCAATGTTGAGAATGATCCAAATGCTGTTGGAGATCCTGCTGAACCACCGCCTGGAACTTGTCTTAAAGTTGTACCAGTTGATCCAAGTGTATTGATATTGTATACATTACTTAAATGTCCGTAACCATAAAATATAACTGATAATGGTGGAGTCGTGTATCCTGTGAATGTAGCTGTAATATCACCACCAGCCGCTGAATCAATGTTTACTCCTGATATACCTGATGATGTATCTGATATAGTTGAAATTTGACCTGATGTTGAATAGTTAATTTTAAATTCTTCGTAAGTGGTTCCACCGCCACCTCCACCTGATGCTGTTAACTGATTGCCTGATACTGTAATTCCAGAACCTGCAATCGCTGTTAAGAAGTCTGCTACTGTTTCTTTCTTAGAAGCATTACTATCATCTGCATCAATAAATGCTATGCTGTCTGCTGAAGTATCTAGTACACCAGCACTTAAACTGTCTAAACTTATTGACGTTAAGTATGAACTTAGATCTGCTGGAGCAAAACTGAATACTCCTGTGCCATTATTATAAGTTAATGTACCACCACCTGATGCTGAACCAGTTGTTACTGATAAATCTGTTAATGCAATACCACCTGCATCTGTTCCATTAACCCAAGCACTGCCATTGTATTTTAAAACTTGTCCTGAACTTGGTGTTGTAATTGTTACATCTGATAAATCATTAATAGCACTTGCGCCACCTGATGATTGATCAACCCAGTCTAAATTACCTGAACCATCTGTTTTTAAAACTTGATCTGCATTACCATCTGTGTTTGGTAATGTTAATGTGTAGTTCGCACCTGCTGAGTGAGGTGGACCTTTAATTGTAATACCATGTGAATTATTTTCACAATTTAATTTAAACTGTCCTGAACCTTTAGTTGCATTACCTTTGAATATAACGTTTCCATTACCGTGTGGATCTAATTCAATATTGCTGTTTGAACCTGTTGTTGATATTCCTAATGCTGAAGCTGAAGATATTGATGGTGTTGAACCTGTTGTTGTAAATGCTCCGGCTGTTACTGTGTCAGTTGCTTTGTTGTAAGTAAATCCTGCATCACCACCAAACGATCCACTGTCATTAAATTGTACTTGACCACTTGAACCACCTGGTGTTCCACCGCCACCTGACTGTGCCACCCAAGCATAGTCTGAACCATTCCAACTTAATACATATCCCGAAGTTGGATTTGATTGATTTAGATGTGTGTCAATTGCACCATTAAGTCCTGCTGTTGTTTGATAACTTGATAAATCTGCTGGTGCAAAACTAAATGCACCTGTACCGTTGTTGTATGATAACGTACCACCACCTGATGCGGCGCCAGTTGTTACTGATAAACTTGTTAAACCTACTTTAGCATCAAGTTGTGTTTGTATTGCACTTGTTACACCTGATACATAACCTAGCTCTGTTGAAGTTGTAGCTGATACAGAAACTTTTCCTGAACCATCTGATACAAGAGCTCTTGTGGCTGTTAAATTACTGCTGGCAATACTTGATGCACCACCTGTGATAGTTGCTTGTTTGCTGTCTATCTGTGTTTGTATTGAACTTGTTACGCCATCTAAGTATCCAAATTCTGTTGCACTAATACTTGCGTTTAGTTGTGTTGGTGATAAGTTTGTTAACTGTGAACCATCAACTGCTGGTATTTTTGCTGAACCATCTAATTGTAAAATCTTACTTGCTGTTGTTCCTACATCAACGTTTAATGTTGCACTACCTGATGTAGCACCACCTGTTAAACCTGTTCCGGCAACAACCGCTGTTATATCACCTGCACCTGTGTTCGAAGGTGCCCATCTTGAATTTCCATTATCCCAAGCAAGTACTTGACCATCTGTTGGTGATGAAGAATCATAAACATTTGACAAGTCATATAATGATGCCGCCGCTATTCTAAGATCTGCTCTGGCATCTGCTCTAGTATTAGTAAAGTATAGGTTTGTACCTTCAGCTAAATTTGTTGTTGATTTAGTTGCAAGTCTTGTGTCAAAGTCTGAGT
>CENJ01125752.1_pt1 | contig 20543 bp, 23 predicted proteins | sample 356161 | NCBI WGS metagenome assembly CENJ01 (sample SAMEA2619531, study PRJEB7988) | marine metagenome | biome: marine biome (ENVO:00000447); feature: surface water layer (ENVO:00002042); material: "saline water (ENVO:00002010), including plankton (ENVO:xxxxxxxx)" | depth 5 m
ACCTGAGTACCGCCCGCTGTTGGCGGGTGACCTGAGTTGTTAGAACCGCGCTGTACACCGTCGCTGCTGTTCTTGCTGATGTTTGCTGTCTCAACACCCTGAAGAGGGGCTGAGTTGCGCTTGCCCTTACCAGCCAAACGAACTGAAGGTGGAGCCTTGTGGTGAATGTCAGCCATAATCTTATCGCCGTCGCCACCTGCCTGTCGGTAAGACTCAACCGCTGGAACGCTGTCGCCCATAGGTGATGCACCCTTGGTGATTGAACCACCCATCTCTTTGGTGTCGGCATCGTAGTAATACATACTCATAGCAGCCAAAGAACCTGGAGCAACCTTGAAGTACAGAGAAGTGAACCCAAGAGCGTTATCGTCAGCGTGGAAAGCACCGAGAGCAAGTCCAGTCTTGAACTGAGTTGTGGCGTCGTCGCCTTCAGCAATGTCTTCCAGAGCCTCGCCGTTGAGGTAGTAAGTAACGCCGTCTACTGATTGCTCACCTGTGTCTCCGTCATCGTTGATTACGGTGTGTACACCGTCTTCGGTGACGCTCAACAGAGGGATTGAATCGGCTTCGCTACAATCGAATGTGTATTCGATCTCAGACGAGAGAAGTAGGTCAGGAGCAGACAGTGTTGAAAACGATGTGTCTCCCGCTACCTTTGTAAAAGCGTATTTGCCGTCAGCAACCGTGACCGCATACGTGATTGTTCTTGATGCACCCATTTTAGAATCTCCTTAATTGTGTATGGCAGCCCTGCTGCTATAAAAGCCTCTCAATAGAGGGATCATTGAAGTTTTGCTATTTGTACTCATAGTTTATGAGTAGAGATGTGCCGCGTATCGAGCCGCTACTCGCTTTGCGATGCGATATTGTTTGAACTTCTTCTCAGCCAAGTTCTGTTGCTTCTCGGAAAGAGGACGGACTTTGATTTGCTTGCCTACGCTGGCGGCAAAGTCCTGTGTCCATTCGTCTTGACGACCTCGGGCGGCTATCCAGAGTTCGCGAAGTTTACGAAGCATTTCGGGATCAGGTTTGTGCGCCTGTTCTTTCTTCTCTTCTACTTCTTCGCCAAGACCAATCCTGTCGTAAAAGTCAGGATATTTATTGTAGACGCCTTCCCAATGACGGATGCCAGCGAGCCACGATTTTTTCCAGTTCTTTGTTCTTTGGAAGTGTGCTCGATCTTTGGCTTTCTTATTGAGCGGTCTACCTGTGATACGGCTGGAAAGCATCAACTTCATGGAGGCTTTACCCAAACCCATACCTCGATCTTTTCTGCCGATTGAACTTACCATCTTTACGGCTACGGACTCACTGAGATGAATAAGATAAACGCCAGCGGTTCTTTCATCTCGGTTCCAGTCTCTACCGAAGTTTCTCTTTAGCCAAGACTCCAACTCTTCACGAGTGATCTCAACATAACGATCCCCAGCAGCCATTAGACACCTACCTCAAGCAAACTACCGTAGTTAGATAAAAGACCGTCGCTATCTAACTCTGACTGTTTGAAGTCTGCTTCCGTATCTACTGTGCGTAACCACTCATCTGCGATCTTTGTCGAGGCTTGCTTTTCCTGTCCTTCAGTTTCATCAATAGAGAAATCGTCACCCCCCGCTTGAGGAATGCACGCTTCTCCGATGAACGGCGAAAGACCTTCAGTGGGTTGCCCACGATGGTTTTCTTGAGGGCAAAGAACCTTGACCGTGTCTCGACCACGGGTCAGAGCCACATAAGCCAATCGCCGCTCGCTCGAAACGTCGGACATAGGGTTCGGAAAGACACCTTCAACCATCGGTACCCACATATGGATTGCTTCTAAGCCTTTCCAACCGTGGCAAGTGTCGATGTTGACCGCATCTTTCTTTCGGTCTTTCATACCGCCGTTTTGATCCACATCTTTGTAAGCCCCGACCTTTTCAGCCGTGGTTTGCAGTTCTTCGATGTATGCCAAAGCATCGGGTAAATCCTCTGAAGCGTTTAGCAAACTCATCAAAGGCTTCAATGGAGCAAAAGCGAGGGCTTGAATAGCATCCTCGGTGACTTCGCCACCGTCTGCCTCTTCCCACAGTTGATCCATTTTCTTGCCGTCTTTCTTCACCGTTTCTATTGCGAACTCTAAGATCGATTTGCCTGAAACACCTTTGATGTCGATTACCGCCTGAAACATATCAGCGGCAGACTTACCTTCAGCAGCACCTACGATGCTGTTTAGAGTGTCTACATAAGGCTTGACGTTCTTCTTGTTTCGCCACGCAAGTTGTATGCGCCTACCATTGACCGTTTTGTCTTCGTAAACGCTATCCCAGTTCTCAGTGAGCCAAGTAAGGTAGTTTTGACCCTTAGCCTTTTTCTTCAACAGGCGATTGAACTCTTCGTCCAAGAAGAACGAGGGGTTCTTGTGAGCGTTTAGCACGGCTCTGTTGATCGCATTCTTATTGCCGCTTGAGACAGCAACTTGAAACCAACCCACGATCCCTGTGGTCAAGGGGTCGTTGAAAAAGTTGAACTTGGAACGGAAAGGAATCTTTCGTTTGATGAGTTCAACACCAAAAGACATTGCCTCGGCATTCGTTCTACAAGCGATCCCGAAACTTGGTGGGTCTTGTGACCAGCCTTCAGTCTCGATCAAGGCTTCGATCTCCGCTGCCGTTTCATTTGCGGCGTCTTGGTAATCCGTGAACTCTTGCCACTCGATTTGCCCTTGCCCTCTTTCGGGGTTGGTCGAACAAACCATCGGGATTTGCTTCTCGTTGTGGGCAATCAGTTTGTTTGCCGAATCGACAATCTGCTTACCAGAACGGAAGTTGGAGGTGATTACCTTTGTTTGGAACTGCCCATCTCTTCGATCTGACTTCTCTGTGAACTCATCAGGCGTAGCCCCTCTGAACTCATAGATTGCTTGCTTGTCGTCACCGATAAAACAGAATGTCTTAGCGGTCATCGACCCGTCGGCTTTGTATTCCTGTGTTTCAGGATCAATGGCACCTGCGATCAACCCAAACAGAAGATGTTGGAGTTTGTTCAAATCCTGCGCTTCGTCTACCAAGATCCACTTGTACTGGTTTTGCATTGCTTTGAGGATCTGAGGATTCGCAATCATTTCTTTGACCAACATTTCCTGCTGGTCTGTAAAGTCCATAAAACCTTTTGCTTCTCGGTCGTTCTCTTTCAGCCACATATACGCGCCATAAGCAGCGGCGAACTTGAGGTTTTCCTTACCTTCCGCTTTAGCGTTTGCCCACGCTTGTGAGGGGCTAATAAGATTGGCTCGATACTTATCGATCATCAGAGTGACGCGCTTGGCTCCGATTGCACGACCGTCATCGTCAAACCAAGTATCACCAATGTTGAACCACTGGTTTGCTGGACTGTCTGCCCACCCCTGAAACTTTTTCTTAGCGATTCTGACATTCACATACTGAACATCGTCTTCAGGGATTTCTCTCGCGTACCGCTTCATAGCAATCAGTTTGGTTAGAACTTGCTCATCGGTATCGCTCAAGGTGTCGAAGTGGTCGTGGTAAAGAATGCCTTCGATTACAGGCATGTCTTCCTTTGCCCACTTGTGTCCTAATTCGATGCCCTTGTACGCGGTTTCCCAAATCGAGTTGAGAGCGAATGAAAGAACGGGATCAACATTGGCTCTACGGCGAATGCTTCTTCGACTTCCCTCTTCCAAAAACTGCTTGATCCATTTCAGTTGTTTTGGGGTAGGGGCTTTCTTTGTAGCCTTGCTCATCCACTTACCCTGAGACAACTTTTCACCGTAACTCTCGCAACCATCACTCCAATTAACATAGGGTGCGATCTCTAAGAGTTTTTGACCAACCTCTTTTCCACGAGCGTCCCAGTCGAAACTACTCTTTCCAACTTCTTCTAATAGAAGTTGGAGTGGGGCGTCTTCTTCAGACGATTCCGTGTGTTCGACAACCTCTTCGACTTTGCTTTCAAACAAACCGTCGAAGAAGCCTTTTGTGCTTTCAATGTTGCTGAAAGACTTCTCAAATGCTCTGGCGTTGTTTGGTCGCATCTCAACTTGCTTCATCGCGGTTGAGATCAAAGCGGTGAGATTACCGCCCAGAAGAGTTTGTTTCTTGTTTAGTTCAGGTTTAACTGAGCGCAGAGCAGCAAGAGCGATGGAGTGGGTAGTAGCGAACCCTTTGTCGCCTGAATCCAGAATCCCAGCCCCGCCGTATTTCTCAACTCGGTCTTTCAGTTCCAGTGAACTCTTCTTAGAAAAAGAAGTCGCGATAATCTGGTTTGATTTACCGCCTTCGCGCTTGATGATATCAACGACCTTACCAGCAAGAACTCGGGTCTTTCCTGATCCCGCGCCCGCTGCAATAAGTGCCTGACCCGTTACGGTCATCGCGTCTTCTTGCTCTTCAGTTAGACCTAACTGCTTACCTGTCTCAGTAGCGAAACTGGTGTTGCTGTAAATCATCGCGGTAGCCGCGCCCAAAGCCGCTTGTTCGTCACCCGTTTCTTTGGCGACCTTCATGAGTTTGTCCATCTTTGTGGAGCGTTCGGCTTGGAGTTCTTTTGCCTCGTCTGATGCGGGAGGGAGAACTTTCAACTTAGCGTCAATGTCTTTGATCGTCTTAGCGATATTCTGCGCTTCTTGAATATCGGCTACTCTTTCTTCAGCCGTACCACTGACCTTCATCCAGTCAGCAACTTCTTTGACCCATTGACGGGTGACTCTAACTCCACCAATAGGAGGGATTGAAACAAGTTCTAACATTGCTTCGGTGGGATCATCTGGCAGAGATCCGATGCGTCGGCAGATTTGATTTACCTTACCTGTTCCAACGAGTTTCGTTCTCAGGCTTTGTCGAGTAGACATAAACCGTAGAGCCTCGGCTAAGAACTTTGCTTTGTATTGAGGCTGAGAGATTGGACGGCTTCGCGCTCGGTTCAAGTGCGCTTTCAAACGACCGCCACCCGGCTCGGCTTCACAGACGGCGAAAGTCTCAACCGCTTCTTGGATCTCATCCTTGAAGCGTCGGAGTAGAAGTTTTGCGCGATTGATTAAAGGCTTCGCTTCTTTGTATTGCGCTTTCGCAACATCGTCTTTCTCGGCTTCTTTGCTGAGTTCGATTATGTGCTCAAGGAAGACATTGACCGCCGACATAAAGACGCAATAGTTGACCACCTTATCCATCGGCAACTTCTTGTCGTCTTTCTTCTTTTTTTCGGTCTTTTTCGGTTTATCGTTCTTCGCCATTACAAACTCCCATCACAAGGGCTTTTGCTAAAAGCGTTGTATCGAAACAATAGCGAGAACTACTTGCCTTCGTTTTTCGCTTTAGCCTTGGTAGCCTTGATTGCTTGCGTCTTTGTGTCTTGCCTGTTCCACTCTTCAAGCGAGCGGAGTGTTCGCAGAGCAGATCTTTCCTCTGCCGAGAAGGAGTTGTTACCAAGTAGGGTAATTTCCCCTGTGTCCTTGTCTTGGAAGCGGCTGGTAAAGCCTGTCTGGAACGGCATGATCATCTTCACGATTTTGGGATCTAATGCAGTAACAGCAATGTCCCACGCCATATCGAGGAAAACACCGTTGCATACTTGTACGGGTTTTCCGTCGTACATAGTTGATTGGCGTTCTTTGAACAGCAAAACGCCTGACCGTGTTCTCAGTTCCAGATCGAGAAAGTACATAGGTGTGGGTACTTCAGGATGAGAGAAATTCATTCTCCACTTCAAAGCAACTCGAAGATCCCCAAATATGATCTGAGGCTTCTCAATCTTTCCCCAGCCCAAAATATGAATAACCATATCTTGAGCGTCTACCATTCGCGCTATCGCTTCTTGCTCTACTTCAGATAAAGGGGTGTATTCAGAAATACGATTTCCACCACCCCAACGATTTTTTTCAGACCACTTACTCATCACATACCCTCATCGTTGTATACAGATACGTAGCAAGCCCTTTCCGACCTGTTTTCAACATCTGCCATGTAGAATGATACCCGCCGCCCCTTTAGTGGTAGGCGACCATCTAAGACTTCAGAGCGGTGAAGGAATATCTGTTTCGATTCAAAATCGATAAAGCCGTACCCTTTGTCAGCATCGAACCATTTTACAAACCCCTCTCTAACTTCAGGGTTCGTAATTCGATTACATTGGACGACTTTCTCGCCGTCAACGATCACTTCAACCTGTTCACCCACTATGGGAGGAACAGGAACATCGCCAGAATAAGCCCCTGGGTCAAAAACCGAGGCGTGAAAGTGCAGGTCTTCCCCTGAAGGGTTCGACAGAAAGCCATACAACCCCGTCGGGTTGTACATTTTGATGTGGGCTTCAAATTCAATCGGTGAGGACATCCAAAATCTTCTGCTTTCCCCACCAGCCTTTCACTTCAATGTTATTGGCTGCGGCGTATTCGATGAGTTCTTTCTTGGTGTTTTCAATCGAAACACCTGAGAAAACGGTTTCCGTGTCAGTGTCGTTGATCTCAACATCTTCGACAGATTCGGTTTCATCATCAACTGCCGAGAAACCATAATCTTCGCTCAAACCATCAGTAAAGACATTAGTTTCGATTGAAAGATTATCTGCCAGAATCGCAGAATCCGCGACAATTTCCTCAACGGGTGGGTTGATCCCATTTTCAGATTTGTCAGGAATGTTAGCAACCGCTTCGTTGAAATCCTTGACGCCTTCCGTACAAATAACAACGAGGTCGCTATCGCCCTTGGCGGTTCCATTAGGATACGGCTGACCCTTGAAAACCTTTCGCTTGGAAGCAAAGTTGGTGTCGTATCGGTTCTTATATGAAACGCTTGGCTTATTTAGTGATCGGCTTTTAGACATTGGTGTCCTCCTTACAGGCTTCTCGCGACCATGCCCTTAGCCACAGCAAGAAGAACACCGCCCAAAGTATCTCCCACAATCGTAAAGAAGTCTTTTGCAGCACTCTTTTTATCGGCTTCGATGTTTTGCTTGTATGCAAGCAAGTCGCTTTGTTTTCTCAGTGAAAGAGCGTTGAAAGACTCTTCATCGAACTCTTTACCTTCGATGGCACTCCAAACGAGTTCCCGCGCTTTTGAAAGACCCTCAACACCATAGTTGTCTACAGTCTCAATCAACACGCCCATCATAGTTTTCTGCCAACCCTCTTCAACCTTGACGCTACCAAGAGCCTTATTGATCTCTTCAACGGCTTTTGGCTCAAGGTGACCCAACAGGTTGTCGATGTCTTTCTTTGTGTCAGACATTACTCGCTCCCTTCACTGCTCTCGAATAGAGCGCACATTTGATCGGCGGTACGCATAGCAGGGGGCTTATCTTCGGGTCGTTCCTCGTCAAAACTAAGGTGGCGAGTCATTTTGTAATGCCACTCCCATCGGTCGATATACACAGCATACACATCAGCGGCGTTATGGCACCAAGTCGTTGTCCATTTACCATCCTCGCAAGCACAGTGCATTTTCATCAGTTCTTCGATGGCTTGAGCCTCAGACTTCACTAAGTTGTTCGTGAAGTTGACTTCAGCCTTTAATGTGTCGGTATTGCGAACAGTGGCTCCGCAGCCTGTACCCAATACCGCAACCAGCGCGACAATCATCATTCTCATTGATCAGGTCTCCATTGCTCTGTTTTATGAATCCACAAAGCAGCCTCGGGGTTTGTATTTGGATCATACCCACAGGGGTTCGCTACTTTTCCTTTTTATCAATTCGAGCACACCTGACATGTTTGTCAATCCAACCTTGAACAATCACATAAGATATTTGCGTTACCGCGCTGGCGATTATGGCAGCAATTATGCTGGCTTGGCTAATCTCCCCAGACTGCCACGCCAAAACCATTCCTAAGATGATCCCTTTCCAGAGAAGATCGGACAAGAAGTAACTAACGAACTTTTTTGATTGGAGAGGGCTTTTTTCGGTTTCGTCTTTTGGTCGGCTTGGGGTGATATAGACTTTTGCTTCAACTAAGTCTTTTTCATCACCACTCATCTACTTCTCATTTTCTCGCTTCTTCTTTTGGGCGAGTATCTTCTTTACTCTGGGTGTCAAAGGCACCCTGATTCCCGCCGTGTTCACCTTACGCTGTCGAGCATCGCTAACATCTTTCGGGTCACGGTACTCTTTTTCTTTTACGAACGGGTGCTTTGCAATCAGTTCTGTGAGGTATTCTCGCCGTTCTTCAGACAAGTACGGGAAGATAATGTCGAAATCGGCTCTCGCTTTTGGGTTGGTTAGAATGAACTCAAGAATGTATGTATCCCCAATCGTTTCCAGTACGAGGGTTTTTCCTGAGATCCAAAAATTTCCTTCGGGGTAATCTGCCACAACCATCTCCTTGTCTCATCATTTAGAGGCTTTTGGAACGATACCCACCCATTCAGGGGGGTGGCGGTTTGAACGGTTTTTCAGTATTCAAGGTAGAAGATAAACGTATGGTGGGACAATGGATGACACACAACTAAAACGCCTCGCAAAACTGAAGAAAATCAGGACAAGGACTGACCTCAAACTGAAGAAGTCGAAGTACCTGAAAGACACCTTTACCACTTTCAGTGGTGATGAAAGGGAGTTACGTCTCAGGTATTACCAGATACAGGGCGTTTTACACCTAATGTCTGTTTCTCGTTTCGTGCTTGGTGACGGGACCGGGCTTGGGAAGACCTTACAGAGCATAGCCGCTCTTTGCTATGTGTGGGATCGAGATCCCAATATGAAGGTTCTGGTTCTCACCAATAAGTCAGCGGTTCCACAATGGGTGTCAGAGTTCGACAAGTTCACCACAGGAATCAAAGCGATCCTCTGTAGAGGAAACCCAAAGCAGCGTCAAAAAGCCTACGATCAGTTTGAGGCGAGCACGGGTCCGACTGTGCTGGTGATGGGATACCGATCCGCTGTACAAGATTTTGCCAAACTTCAGGATGTGGAGTGGGGCTGTGTCATTTATGATGAGGCTTCGGCGTTCAAAAACCCCAAAACCAAAGTACACCAAGCCTGTCGGCATTTCAGTTCCAACGCCAAGAGAACTTGGGGGCTTACTGCCACGCTAATTAAGAACAGGCTGGAAGAGGGGTGGGGGATCTATCAAGTCATCGCCCCTGGTCTTTTCCACCCATCTCGAACAAGGTTCTTGAGCGAGTTTTGTATTACGCGCCTTCAGCGTATCAAGGGAGGGCGTCGGCAAATCCCGATTGTGGTTGGACATAGGCGAGATCAAGTCGAACGCTTCAGAGATATGATCGACCCGTACTTTATCGGCAGACCGAAGCACGAGGTAGCAAAAGAATTGCCGCCCCTTACTTCAAAGACCGTCAAGTTCAAAATGTCCAAAGCACAAGCCTACTTATACAATGAGGCGTTGTCTGGGTTGCTTGAAGTTCTCGACAAAGAGAGCGGTGAGTTTGAGGAGAAAGAGGTCAGCCAACTTACTTCAATCATCTACTGTCAGCAGATCGTAAACCATCCACTGTTGATCGGTCACGAGGGAGACTCCACCAAACTTGATGCTCTTATGGAACTGGTTTCGGAAGGGGATCTCGAAGAACAGAAAGTCATTATTTTCTCTCGGTTTAGGTCGATGGTGGACATCATCATGGAGAAACTGAGAGTAAAAGGCATCAAGGCTGTTCGTATTACAGGCTCAGAGAATGAGGATCAGCGAAAAGAAGCCCAAGACTTGTTCCAGAACCCAGACAACGACACACAAGTTATCTGCATCACCACAGCGGCTACCGAAGCGGTGAACTTGCAGACAGCCAAAGCCATTATTTTCTTCGATACGCCTTGGAGTGCGGGCGACTATTTACAGGCTCTCGGTAGGATGATCCGTATCGGGTCAGAACATGACAGCGTTTACGCTTTTCATTTGGTCTGTGAAGACAGTATCGATGAAAGAGTGCAAGAAGTTAGGCGAAATAAGATGCGACTGATTGAGTCCGTTCTCGGTAAGAGATTAAAGGGAGACTCAGATGATGTTGAGGTTAGCGTGTCCAATGAAATCGGTGATTTGTTTGCAGCCCTTCAGCAAGATGCCAGGAGGTTGTAGATGACGGGAAGACTTAGCGATGTTCAAAAGACGGGCATGAGCGGTCAGCCTGACTGTCCTGAATGTGGTGGGCGGGGTGTGATACCTAAAGGTCCGTTCAGCGTACAGCCTTGTAAATGCACGGTTTTACGACTTCTTATTAGGAATGTAGACCGTGGCTGGAAAGGCTTATTGTCTGCGCCTAATCTTGAAGGTTCGTCCTCCTTGCTCAAAACGGCTGGCAGAAAGAACGATGTTTGGCTTACCGCAGACAAATCCACCCTACGAATGCACTTGAAGCACACGGCTTTACGGATGGGGGCGAACTGGAAGTTCAATGTGGTCACTGACGCTGATTTGATGACCTCGTGGCTTGCTACGGCAGGTTTACAAGGTATGAAAATACTCGACCCTGATCTTATGGCTACCGCTGCTCCCGTATCCCTTCGCAAACTTACCCTTGTAGATATGGTGGAGCCACCAGACACGCTGATCGTGTTGCTGGGTGTGAAAGCCGCTCGGAATGTTGCTATGCCAGAGGTTTTGGCTGAAGCAATCTCCATCAGACAAGCGGTCGGCAAACCAATGTGGATTGTCGATCAACCAAACAAACCTTTTCGTGAAGGGCATAGGGCTTGGTCGCCTGAAGTCCGTGAAAGTATGAATGAATTTGAGGTCATACGGCTGCAATCTACTGCCAAAGGTAGGATGCCGTCTGTTTCAAACCTGCCAAACGAGATCCCAAACACTTCTTCTCGCTCATCGAGTAGGAGAAACATCTCAAGCGGTAAGGGCGGCACACGATCCCTCAAAACAGGAGGCGGTGAATGAAATCCCTTATCCGTTCCACCATTGTCGTGGACGCAACCAAAGACTTACCTGTTGCAACATATGAGAACTGCCTCAAGTTTGAAGAGGCGAACATCTCGTGTGATGTACCCGAAGAACAAAAGATATGGGACTTTGTTCGCGATTTCGCACGCAACCACGGACACGCGCCAAACATTCAAACTGTTCGTGAGTTCTTCATCGGAAACCGAGACGACGATACGGTCAACCGTCTTGAGTTTTTGATTGGTGTTACGCCTTTATACAGAGGGGATTTTCAATCACACGCTTTGAAGATCGCTGAAAGCCGTTCTCGTTTGGGTCTTATCAACTTGTGTAAGCAGGTTGCCCAGATTGCAGACAGTGGGATGGTCATCAAGGATGGTAAGAAAGAAAAGACCCTGATGGGATCGACAGACGCCATTCGATACATGATGGACAAGTCGCACGATTATGTTTCGCCTGTTTTTGGTGCGAGGCTGTCTGGTGAAGTCACCACGGACGGTGAAGCGGTTGTCGCTGAGTACGACCGAGTGAAGAACGATCCCCATGCAGGGATTGGCGCAATGGTCGGCATCAAACAGATGGACGAAATGCTTCAAGGCGCACAGAAAGCCGAACTTTGGACACACGCAGCATATACGGGTGGTTTGAAGTCTACGCTGATGTTGAACTGGGCATACAACCAATCAGTGATGTACGGCTCCAACTCTCTGATCTTCTCGTTAGAAATGCCTTACGACCAGTGCCGACGGATTCTGTATGCGATGCACTCTATGAGTCCAGCCTTGAAGGATAAGCGTGTCGAATACGGTATCCAAGAGGAGGGAGGTCCGGTCAAAGGTCTGCATTACGCCTTCATCAAGCAAGGGAAGTTGTCGCCCCACGAAGAACCATACTTCAAAGATTGTGTCGTGCCACACTTCGCGAGCGGACCCACCGTCACTTTGCCAAGCGGCGAACCCATTCCACACGGTCGCATCAACATTGAAGTTGCTGATCCCGATAAATCCGACTTCACCGTCGCTGATATTCGAGCAAAGGCAGAACTTCTTTACGCTGAGAACCCTTTTAGCGTCATCTTCGTTGACCACGCTGGTTTGATCTCTCCCCGCTATCGAAAGCAATCCACAACCGAGAACACAAACGAGGTTATGCGAGATTTGAAGAAACTCGCTATGTCGTTCAATCGTGGTCAAGGGATTGCTGTCGTGGCTTTGTTTCAGGTCAACCGACAAGGCTTCAAAGAAGCGTGCAAGCGCAAAGAAAAGGGTCTGCCCCCCACTTACACAGCGGCAGATCTCGCTTATGCGAACGAGGCTGAGAAGTCCTCAGATGTTGTTACAGCGGCTTTTATTGACAGCGAGTACCGAAACCAAGGGCGTGTGTTCTTCCACTGTCTAAAGACCAGAGATAACGCGCCGTTTGAGCCTTTCTTCTCGCGGGTTGAGTGGCCCTGTCGTCGTATTCTCCACTGTGACGAGATTCCAGAGTTTGGTGACGGCGAACGCGAAAAGGTTGCTCAACAGGCTGAAGACATTTCACAGCAACAGGATGTAATCGACAAAATGCTCGACTTGTAGTGGGTACGGTGAGTTGGAGGATACATGTCGAGAGCAAAAAAGAGAGCCGAACGGATACGAAATGAAGTCCCGTTAGATGTCGTTCTGACACGCTACGGATACGATGTGATCCCAAACGCTGAGAGAGAACAACAGTTTTCCTGCGACCTTCACGGCGATGGCTCTGACAGCAAACCTTCCGCACGCTACTACCCCGAATCCACTTCTTGGCACTGCTTCGCTTGTTCAAAAAGCCGTGACGCTATCTCTACCGTTATGGAGAAAGAGGGCAAAAACTTCTCTGAGGCTTGCACTTACTTAGAGCAACAGTATGGGTTGCCCCCGCTACCTTGGGAGCCTACCGAGAAGAAAGAAAAGGTGGAGATCGACCCACGGCGAGAGAAGACCGTCGAGGAAACCAGCGCATCGTTGCTCAAGTCTTTGAAGTCTTTCGGGATCGGTAAAGACATTGAAATCGAAGATTTGCTCAAGTTGTGGGAAATCCACGACATGCTTTTGTACCTCCATCGCGAAGGTAAAGTAGATCGACAAAAAGTGATGCAAGGCTTTGTCCGTATACACAAAACAGCCTTTCGCCTTGCACGGGAGAACGTATGAAAACCATCACACTCGCACGAAAGTCTTTCGTCGGCACGGTGGCAAAGAATGTGATGGAGCACGGATGCGGCGGGTTGAATATTGATGCGTGTCGGATCGGATCGGGAGATGATCGAACGGTTGGCGGGTCATCTGGTTCTACTGCCCTGTTTGGGTCTGATAAACCAAGCACAGATCGACCGACGGGCGGTAGGTTTCCAGCCAACCTTATCCTCGAAGGTGGGTGTCCTGTAAAGGCTTTGGACGATCAGAGTGCCATCTTGAAAAGCGGAGCGATGGACAGCATCGCCAAAGGCGGTCAGCACACCACTTACGGAAAGATGTACGAACGCAGAGTGTTCAACCCAGCCAGTGAAGTTGGGGCATCCCGTTTCTTCAAACAGGTGAAGTCGTGAATGGGCTGGTTCGGTATCAACTCAACGATGTTACTTGGGGTTCGTTTACAGTGTTTAGACCGATCCCCAAAAACAACGATCCTTGGGGATGCCTCGCACCCCTCAAAGGAACCGATTGGGAAGAACACATTCCCGTCGTAAGTGGCGAAAGTATGTCGCACGCATTGCACGGATACCTAAAGCCACTACTCGACGAAATCGGACCTGAACCCCGTCTTTTGACGAAAAAGATCCCTGAAAAACAAGGTCGTTGTTCACTTTACAAGGACTGTTTAACCTCAGAACCTAAATGTATTCCGTCTGGTCCTCCCCCTGATTGCTACGAGGCGAAAGACGATGTTCAGGCTGTAGCTAACGCTGCGACAAATCTCGTACTTTTATGGAAGCAAGGTGCTTGGGTCGTTGTCGTTAAAGGCGGCGAATTTTCCATATAGGGGGGTCGGTTTAGTTGATTAGTCGGTATTTCAGATAGGAACAACGGAGACAGAATGTTTGACGATTTATACAAAGCGGTACGCCCTGAGATAACGCCTTATCCTTGGATGGCTGAGTGCGAAATGATCTTGGTCACCAACGAGCAAGAGTTGAAGCAGTGTATCGATGAGTGTATCGAGGCTGGCGTATATGGTTTGGACTTGGAAACCACGGGGCTTGATAGCCGTGTTTTCAACGGTGAAACTCGCGACAAGATCGTTGGCTTTTGTCTCGCCCCTACAAATAACAAAGGATACTATGTTCCAGTTCGCCACATTGACGGCGTGAACATTCCTTGGACAACCGCACACAGAGAAATGTGTAGGCTTGGAAACTCAGAGTCCAAAGCAGTTTTCCACAACGCAAAGTTTGACGCTGAGTTCTTGCAGTACAATGGCACTTCTCCCATCGGTAACTGGGATAATGTGGACAGTTGGCACGACACTATGGTTCTTGCCTATCTTCGCAACCAGAAAGCGATGCGAATCGGGCTAAAGCACCTGAGTAAGACCGAACTCGATTGTGAACAGATTGAGCTGAAAGAGTTGTTCGGACCAGAACACAAAGGCAACCTCAACTTCTCTTTTCTGGAATCCGAGTGGGAGCCTTGTATTTGGTACGCCGCCTCAGATGCTATTTGTACGCTAAGACTGTTCAACTTGCTTTATCCTCAATTTATGCGCGAAATCAAAGGCGTGCGATCAATGAAGTCGATCTACAAGATCGAGCGAATGGCTTTGAACGCGACACGCTGGATGGAGCGTTGCCGTATTCCGACCGACCAAGAAAAGGTGAAGGAACTTATTCGCCTTGGTCAAAAGGAATGGTGGCAATCAGTAAACGGGGTTTACGAGTCAGCCCAAGAAGCCTTGGGTCGTGATGTGCGACCTGCATGGGTGCGATTATTTGACGGCTCGATCAAAAGCGGTTTGAAGTTTGACCCTGATGCTGTCACCCCTTCATACAAAGAACGGATGGATGAGGCTCGAAGCCACGCAAAGCGTATGCACTTAGATTCCACTGATAAAGTGCCAAAAGTCGTGCCTCACCTAACTATTGAAGGAAAAGACGAAACGGTTCAGTTTCCTATCACCTACGATATCAACGCCCCAGCACAACTTGGCTTGATGCTTAGAGAGTTGAATGTTCCCGGTCTTCAAGCCACTGAAAAATCGGGTCAGGTAAAAACCAGTAAGGACGAACTTGATCGCGTCGTTGAAGAGGCGGGAGACAGGTTTACCTACATGTCGCAAATCAAAAGGTTCCGCGAGGTTTCTAAAGCCTTGTCCACATATCTTATCTCTATGTTGGAACACGCCGCGCCTGATGGAACGCTCAAACCCAACTTCAACGGGTTGAAGACAGACACAGGCAGATTTGCCGCGCCTACATCCAGAAACCCACACCTTGATGGTGGGTGTACAGTTCCGTGGCAGGGTATGCCTTCAGGGTACGACCCGAACCGCCCAGAATGTCTGAAGCGGTTGAGAGAATGTATTGTCGGTAGAGATAACCGAGTCTTAGTCGCCATTGACTATGCGGGTGTGGAGTTGCGTATCGCATCCAACCTGTCACGAGAGCCTAAATGGATGGCTGAATACTTCCGATGTGCGGACTGTGGCGAAGGATTTGAAAAAGGCGACGGGCAATCTACACCTGACGCCCCACCACCGTTCTGCCCCAACTGTGGTTCCGATAAGATTGGCGACCTACACAGTCTTACGACCATCATGCTCTACGGAGAAGAGGTCAAGAAAGACAAAAAGATGTTCAAGGCAAAACGCCAGATTGGAAAGCAAACCAACTTTCTTCTCGCCTACGGTGGAGGACCAAACGCCCTTAGCGGTCTTGGTCTGGATCGTTCAGAGGCAGAACGAGTGAAGGAAACTTTCGATAAGTCCTACCCTGTTCTTAGAAACTGGTGGGCAGCACAGAAACGATACGGTCGTAAGTATAATTTCGTATCCACGGCTTTTGGTCGTCGTTGTCCTGTGCCAGACATCAACATGCCCAAGTTCGACAAGCAAACGGGAAGGCGAAACGGCGCGTTTATCTCCAAAGCAGAGCGAAACGCTACCAACGCTCCCGTTCAAGGCACGAGCGCAGACATTACAAAAATGGCAATGGGAATGATTCACCAACACGCCATCAAGCACGGTTGGCTTGACCGTATGGGGATGATGATCACCATGCACGACGAACTTGTGTTTGATGTTGAACCCTCGTTGATGAAAGAGTTCTTAGATGTAGTTCCTCACTTGATGGCTTCAAACAAAGTTATCAAAGCAATGAAGTGGCCCGTACCACTTACGGTTGACATTGAAATGGGTAAGGATTGGACGGTTCCGTACAACATTACCGAGATCATTGACAGCGGTGAAGCCCCTGAAGGTCTTCGTAATCTTCTTGGGCATTACTTGGATGATATTTTAGCAACTAAAGCAAAAGCCCCTTCCGCAACGGAAACTGAGCAAAGCACTGAGCCTATATCAACTGAATTTACCTACCAACTCCCCGACCACCTCACACCTCGCTTGGCTGTAAAGTTAGCGACGGCAATCAACAACTCGTACAGCCCAGAGGGGCAAATACTGATGTTGTCAGGAAAAGGTGCCAAAACCGTAGGAGCGGTTGCCTTTGAGGGTAAGCCTCCGCGTATCGACCCTGACACATTTATAAGATTCATGGGAGAATAGAAATGAACGACAAAAAAGAAAAGTGGGTAGCGTTATCCAGAAGTGAAGAAGTGGCAGACATTGGTTTGGACTCTGTTGCCGAACTGATTCTTTCAATGACACCTACGCTGACCCACCTTGTCGAACGGCAGACCAGAACTGAGTTTATGTGGCAACTTGCCGAAGAACTTGGTGCGGTGCCAAAGGGGATGAACGAACTTGGCGACCTTCTTATGGACAGGCTTCGTAACGACAAAGAGGTCATCGCTATTCGTGAAGTTGCAGAAAAGAGCCGAGTGGTTCCATTAGAGTACGCTCAGAAAGTCAAAAGCGCGAAGGGCAGGATTAGAAATAACGATACTGAAATCGCCAATATGATCGGTAGACTCATCATCGACGGGTAGTATGTAATGAGGTTTGATGATGAAAAAAGATTTATTCGACGAGTGCTATGACGGGCGCGTACCCGCCGCTGAGTTCAAACAGGTTTTTTGCGATCATTGTAGAAACCCGACTTGCGCTTTGGCTCAATGGGAAACTGACAAGTTTGGTAACCGTGTTCGGTCTCAGATGGATCGTTTGTTCAATCCCCATATGGCAGATTTGAACAACCCAAAATACAACAGGCTTAGAGAGAACGATTTCCCTTCGCTCTTCAGGGAGGCTATTCGTTTGGAAACCGCTGACAGGGTAGGGGATTGGTCTATTCCGACTGAGAATGTGGTGTTAGCAAACATCTCTCCCCAGACAGCGACAAACGAATCTCAAGACTTGGTTGAGGAAGCAGTCCGATCCCTAAAAGGTAAGGATCAAGGGGATCAGCCAAAAACTGAAAAACCCGCTCAGGAAGCCTCAGAGCCGAATGTTGGGGATCAACAGTTTACGGAAGCGAAAACTGACCGTGCGGAATCTGCACAAGAAACCATCCCAAATAGATCCTCGAATAAAGAGAATTTTGAAACAAAACCGCCAAAAAAAGAAAAGCCGACTGAAACACCCCCTCCGAAGGTCGGTGTAAACAGTCAAAAAAATACCGATTTCCCCGACGGTTTCGTGATTGGTGGAGAGTTGCCAAGTCAAGATTTTGACAGCGAGAAATCAAAAAAGAGAAGAGTTTTAGATTCGTGGGGATCGACTGACTCAAAGGTTGTAGAACCAGGAACTAAAATCAAGATGGGGAAAAAGAAATGACAGACCTAAATAAGAAACTCGAAGACATTTCGAAGCAAGTGTATGAGGGTTCGCCTGAAATCAAAGAGATCATCGACCAAGTTTCGGACGGAGTGATTGATGAAACTGAGGCGATGGAACTGATGATGAAAGCGGTAATGGCTAATAGTGGTGAACTGAATACCACATTGACCAAGTTCGCTAACGAAGCAATGGCGCAAGCAGAATCAGAACTGAGGGAAACAAACCCAGCCTTGTTTCAAGCACCGTCAGGGTTGCCCAAACTCGATCCGATGTTTGAGGCGCGACTTTACGAGCGAATCCAGTTTGATGAAGACGCCCCAGAACTCAGAGTAGGACCACTACCCAAAGGGGTAAAACCAGCCGTACCTGTGGCTGACGCGCCTGTAAGCCCTGTCGCACTTGGAGCCTCACTAAAGACGGCTTCCGAGAAGATGGACGATGAGATCAAACAGTTGTTAGCGACGGGTTCGACCAATGAAACATCTCTAACCCCAGCGGGCTTCGCGAATGTGCCTCAACCCGTCAACTACCAGCCGGGTCAACTACCAGCCCTCATCAATGTCGCTACACCAACAGGGGGCGATTTAGCGGCTCTTACGGTACCTGAGCAGCAAGAGTTGGCTTGGAGTTCTGCTGTGACTACCCAAGGTAGAAGAAGTGCAGCAAAAACTATTCAGCGTTTGATTTGCGAGAACCTGCAAGATATCGGTTTTGATGTTCAAGCACGGGAAATGCAGCCCGAGGTTGAGAATGTGATCCTCAAGCCCATTTGGACTTTCTCTATGTTGGGCGGTGCTGAGAACACGCAATCAAACTTCAGCCCTATTGCAAACGCTTCAGCCTCAATCCTAAATGAGATTGTTAGCCACTACACCAACGAAAACGGGATGATCGATATTTCTCAAAAGATTTGGTTTGAGATCACAACCGTGGACATTATTGATGAACGGCGTGTAGGTTGGGCGTCACTAATCAGAAAGAGGTTGTCATGAGTAAGAAAGGCGTAACAGTTGAGTTTGCTTCGGCTTCGGCTCAACTTCAAACAGCGCGGATTAGGTCTTCTCGTGATGGTCTATGGCGTATCATTCTGACCCCTAACAATGCTTTCGGTAAAGCCTTGCGGGACACTATTGAGGCTATAAGCGGTTCAGGGAGAACAGAGTTGTTTCCCAGCGGCGGTAGGGTCACCGTCACCTCAGAACCAGTTCCTTTTGGTGAACCCAATACTATCCTCATTCCAATGGGCAAATGGGACTCTGTGAGCGACTTGGAAACGCTAAGAGCGTGGAAAGACAGGTGCAGAGGCTTGAACGAATGAGCGTAGATTTATTATGGACTTTGCTTATTCAAGGCGGGGCAGAGGTTTCGTTTAGGGCGCAAGGAACGATTCAGTACCACGACGGGTCGCAAAGCATATGGAAGGTTCGAGGAAACGAAGAAGCCATCCAAGAAGTAGTGGCTACGGCTCAAAGTGTAGGGTGCCAAGTAACGGTGTATGGCGAAGGACAAACCAACGAGCAAGAGAAGATACGGCTGAAGATGTTGGGAGCGCAAAAAGAGGGATATGTCTTTCAAACAGAGCAATGTCCCAACTGCCATTGGTTTGATCCTTTGACCGAAACAAACTGCGGGTTTGAGGACTGGCCCGACGAAACAGTCGATGCGAGCGTGCTTCTTCATGAGAAGGCGCGATTGGATCGAGATAAGTGTCCTCTCAATCTTTTGCCTATTGAACATTTGAAGTGACGAAATAAGGATAAATCCTATGATTAAAACATTACTTATCGTATCGGGGATGGCACTGTTCAGCCCCACCGCAAATGCACAGGACAAGCAAGTCACTTTGGAAAGCAGTCCCGCTGTGGTGTTGCCCGTATTCTATGTGGTGAAGTTGGATGTTGAAGGGTACAAGGTTGAGTTGCCTACGAGCAATAACCCAGCCCCTCAGATCGTATACTCTCAGCCCGTAGATCGAAACTACCTGAAAAACACTGTTTCCCCTCAAGTTCTTCTTCAGAAACTTTCTGACAATATCGACGCGAAAATCGAAAGTAAGCCGTGACCCTTTTTCCTGTTTTTAGGTAATAGGAAAGGAGGGGGTGTTATGGCTAAGAAAAGAAAAGACCAGCGATTTGAATTAGACGAATCGGTTGAAAAGCAGGTCTTTTCCCTGCTGGACAACGGCGTTGTAAGCGAACTGTCCAGACTGCGTGCAGAGTTAGAAGCCCAGATCGCGCAAGCGAACAAAGAACTTCAATCGACTTCCACCGACTTATTAGCCCAATCCCTTTCTCAGAAAACGGGTAGGCGCGGTGAAGCGTCTTTTCAGGTAGACCCTGATGGCAAGTTGGTATTGGTTGTGTCTTATGGTGGCGAAACAACAGAATCGCTGTCCAGAACCCCTCTAAAACCTGCGTGGAATAAGAAGAATGAGCGTAAGCCAAAGGCTAAGACAAAGGTTGAGCCTACCCCTACGCCAGTTGTTGAAGAACCCAAGCCAAAGAAAAAAGGCTTCATCAAGACTTCGGTAGCCGTGTCTGAAACAAAGATTTTGGATATCGATGAACTGTTGGACGGTTTGGACGAGCCTGAAGAACAAAAGGCAAAACCAGAAAACGATCCCATCGTTTATGAGAACGCCTACACACCGAGTAAGAAGAGATTGCGCCGTATCCCCGGTCAGCCTGTGCAAAAGAGTGTGCAGCAAGGCAAGACCAAGTTGAGCGTGCTCAAAGACCAAAAGCCTGAGCCTTTAGAATAAAAAACGGGGATGATCTGAAAAGACCATCCCCGTTAGTCCCCCT
>CENJ01164708.1_pt1 | contig 20541 bp, 16 predicted proteins | sample 356161 | NCBI WGS metagenome assembly CENJ01 (sample SAMEA2619531, study PRJEB7988) | marine metagenome | biome: marine biome (ENVO:00000447); feature: surface water layer (ENVO:00002042); material: "saline water (ENVO:00002010), including plankton (ENVO:xxxxxxxx)" | depth 5 m
ACGGCACGATCCGTAACATTCTCGGCGGCGTTGTTTTCCGCGAGCCTATCGTAATCTCTAACGTTCCACGCCTCGTTCCTGGCTGGACCAAGCCGGTTGTTATCGGTCGTCACGCATTTGGTGACCAATACCGTGCGACTGACTTCCTCGTTCCGGGCGCTGGTAAGCTGACCATGAAATGGGAAGGCGATAACGGCGAGACGATCGAAGAAGAAATCTACCGCTTCGAAGAAGCTGGTATCACGATGGGCATGTACAACCTCGACAGCTCTATCCGTGACTTCGCTCGCGCAAGCTTCAACTATGGCCTGCAGCGCCAGTGGCCTGTCTACATGTCTACGAAAAACACCATCATGAAGAAGTATGATGGCCGCTTCAAAGACATCTTCCAGGAAGTTTATGAGACTGAATTCGAAGACAAGTTCAAAGAATTCGGTGGCACGTATGAGCACCGCCTCATCGACGACATGGTTGCAGCCTGCATGAAATGGTCTGGCGGTTATGTCTGGGCTTGTAAGAACTATGACGGCGACGTTCAGTCTGACACGGTTGCTCAGGGTTATGGTTCACTCGGTCTGATGACGTCTGTTCTGATGACGCCAGATGGCAAAACGGTTGAAGCTGAAGCGGCGCACGGCACCGTGACACGTCACTACCGTAACCACCAGAAAGGCGAAGCGACTTCCACGAACTCCATCGCATCTATGTATGCATGGACACAGGGCCTCACACACCGTGGCCGCATGGACGGTACGCCGGAGGTTTCCAAATTCGCTAAAACGCTTGAGCAAACCATCGTTAAGACGGTTGAAGCTGGCGACATGACGAAAGACCTCGCACTGCTGATCGGTCCTGAACAGGGCTGGCTCACGACAGAAGAGTTCATCAACAAGGTTGGTGACAACTTTGAAAAAGCGATGTCTGCGTCTTAAGTCACAGACACAGTTAAATAGAAAAGCCCGCCTCACTGGCGGGCTTTTTTATGATCCAAACTTTTCAGAATTCACAAAAATCTACCTTAGGTATAAAATGGCCAAAAGGGGAAAGCTTGTGAAACGTCTCGGACTGAAAAGTGCATTCTCAGTTGCTGTCTTCTTCACGCTGCCAGCAGCAGCGCAAACGACATGTCTCGGAGCGAATTGCGATTCAAACGACATAGAACAGCAGATCCAGCAGATGATCAGCTCGTCGCTCAGCTTTACTGATGATCCAGCAGAACGACAGCAATGCTATGATCAGTGCGGAGCTCTCTTTGTGATGCGATACAACGCATGCGAAGTAGCTCTTGCGCAACCCTTCGACCCCGACCGTTATTCGATGAACGGGCAAACGATGGCCGAACTCTGCCAAAGCATTGCCTGGCAGGATCTCAATGAATGCATCAACCCCTTTGCTGCATCCAATTGCAACGATGATGGACCGTAACGTTCATCTTCTGACTAAAGTCCGCTATGCCTGCCTCTATGGCGGGCTTTTTTTATGCCTGCTCTCCTCCCCCGAACAGGGGGTCGCAATGCGTCCAAGCTTTCTCTAACCTCTGTACACGACTGTTTTTCCCGGCCATTCTGGTTCCGGGACAAATCAGCAAAAGCTGCGGGGGATGAAAATGGGGCAAGTTCCGGAAACTGCAAAACGCACACAATCGCGCTTTGGACGCAGTGTGATCGTCATTGTCCTAATTATCGTCGTTGTGATCGGTGGCCGCTTCCTGCAGAGCCGTCTTGATCCGGCCGTGGCCGCACGCGCGCCAGAGTGTCTGGAACTGGCCGACGAAGGCCTCGCCTATACCAATACCTGCGACGTGGAGATCAATTTTCGCTATTGCTTCACCACCCATCCGGCAACCGGATTTCAGAACTGCCAGACCATTGCTCTGGCACCAAACGAGACCAGCCATTCCCTGTTCTCTGAATATCGTGCGGTCACCAACGCCGATGGCGTTTATGAATACGCCTGCGAGACCCCGTACCTGCCTGTCCGCATTCAGTCCTACACAGATCGTCATGTCGATATGGATGCCTGTCGGCTCGACGGAGAGGCGCCATGAGACGCAAAGGTCGTATTTTCGAAGATACTGTATCTAAAAGCTGGGCTGCGCTTCTGACTGGCGGCTTTCTGATCGTAGCCGCGCTCATCCTTTTCCCCAACACTGTGGGCTTCAGGATTATGCCAAGCGCATTTGCCGAGACTAATTTCTGCGTCGGTCGCAGTTCAGACTGGACCTATTCCAACAGATGTGAGTTCGACATCAACCTCCGATACTGCCTGCTGGACCGGGACAGCACCAATATTGAAGACCGATGCGAGAGCATCCCCATCCCGCAAGATGGGAGTATTTCGGCCATGCCATTGTTTGAAAGCCTGAATGACTATGCAGGCCTCAGCCAGTTCACCTGCCGCGATCCATTCTGGCCCGCCACAGACCAGACTGGACAGATAGTGTGCTTGAGGCGTGAGGAAGACTAATGTCAGATCACCGAATGGGAGTGGCCTCATGAGTGCCGACAACATCAAACCCAAAGGCAAGATTAGCCCGCTAGTAGGCATTATTGCTTTCGTTGTGATTGCAGCCTCAATCTTCGTTCTCAGCGGCTTTCTTGGCAAACAGGCACGGCCTCACCGCTATGCGCTGGTCAATGAATGCATCGGCGAACCGGCCAATGGCCAGTTCTTCGTCAATATCTGCGAAACCGACATCAATCTGCGCTATTGCGCCCGCGCCATCTCCAGCGAAGACAATGATGTCTGCCGGACAGAGCGGCTCGCGCCGGGCGTTGGCTCGGAGACCTATTATCCCACACTCCGGGACCTGGGAGATGACTTCCGCGATCGTGATGTGTGGGCGTGCGAAGCGCCATACCAGCCAGACATGGTTGTCACAGCACATAACAGCGCGCTGTTCCGCGAAGGCTGTCGCCCGGCAGATAGCGCAGGCGGCGAGTAAATGTCTGATCAGAATGCGGGCGACGCTGCGCCTAAGAAAAAGCTCGGCTTTGGATGCCTGTTTCCTATTATTGCCGTCGTCGCACTTGGCGCGATTGGATATGTGAATATGCGCCTGTCAAAGCCCGAGCGACTGGCCGATGTGAATAGTTGTATCGGACCGCAAGACGGCGATCCCATCTATGCAAACACCTGCGACACCCCGATCAATCTGCAATATTGCTTCTTTTCCGAGGCCGGTCCTGAACGCGATATATGCCGCAATACAGAGCTTGCACCGGGCGAAGGACTGGATGAGCAGGTACTGAACGCCGATTTGCGTGAATTGGGCGGCTTGTTCCGTGCCGACTTCCTGGCCTGCGAGCTGCCTTTTGTTCCCGGTCAGTATGAGTATTGGAACACACGCCGAATGACGCCGGGCTGTGTACCTCCGGATGACCCGTTTGCCGGGCGACACATTTCACGTCCCGGCGCGGCTCCAAATGCTCCAGATACAGAAGAAACGCCCGAGGATTTATAGTCCTGACCGGGCTCTGGAATCGCTGAGAGAAAAAAGGATTTTAAAATCCGCAGATCGCCTCTTGATTCCCTCGCAAAAAAGCGTAAAACGCGCCGCTCAGTCGGAGTGTAGCGCAGTCTGGTAGCGCATCTGGTTTGGGACCAGAGGGTCGGGAGTTCGAATCTCTCCACTCCGACCATTTTCCCTTCTTCCCCCAAAAATTCAGACAAACTTTTTTCACAGGCGAACTTTATTGCGCCGTGATCAGAACTTCTGGCAGAAGAAAATTTCTTGTATTTCAAGTTTCTAGGCGCATTCGTGCGCCAATCTATCCTTAGGTGATATTTTTTGTTGCAAAACACTGTAAAGTACGATTTATACGCCCTTCACATCGGGAGCAGTTACCCCGTCCCCCTCGTTACTGCTCTTGATGGAATACCCGAAAGTCAGGCGTCGCGTGTCTCCCGCGTCCCCCCTTCCCCCTCCACCCTGTGGTGAGGCTTTTCCAGTTTCGGAAAAATCGCGTCGTCTGGCTTTCACCCTCCCTGAATGATCCCCAAACGAAAACACCGGCCCATTGGACCGGTGCTTTTTGTTTCATGTCTTACGACGGGCCGGGATCAGTTTTTCGCCTGATCCACATCACGCACCGCGCCGCGCGCAGCAGAGGTTGTGAACGCCGCATAAGCCTTCAGCGCAGATGACACATAACGGTCCCGGTCAATCGGGGTGTAGGCCTTCTCGCCGCGTACGGCCTCCTGAGCGCGGCGGTTCTCGATTTCCTCATCGCTGACGCGCAGAGAAATGCCACGGTTTGGAATATCGATGTCGATCATATCCCCATCACGGATCAGCGCGATTGCGCCGCCCTCGGCAGCCTCAGGAGAGACGTGCCCAATGGACAGGCCAGACGTACCACCAGAGAAACGGCCATCGGTAATCAGCGCACAGTCTTTGCCGAGGCCCTTGGATTTCAGATAGCTGGTCGGATACAGCATTTCCTGCATGCCCGGGCCACCGCGTGGGCCCTCATAGCGGATAACCACAACGTCACCGGCGACGATCTTATTGGTCAGAATGGCTGATACTGCATCATCCTGGCTCTCGAAGACGCGCGCCGTGCCAGAGAACTTCAGAATGCTCTCATCCACGCCAGCCGTTTTCACAATACAGCCATCACGCGCGATATTGCCGTAAAGCACGGCCAGACCGCCATCCTGACTGAAGGCATTTGCCTTACTGCGAATGACGCCGCCTTCGCGGTCTGTATCGACGCTCTTCCAACGGTTTTCCGTGCTGAACGCCGTCTGGGTCGGAACACCGCCCGGTGCAGCGCTGTAAAAGCTGAGAACGGACTCAGATGGCTCGCCCGCAATATCCCAGCGATCAATCGCATCACCAATGGTTGGCGCGTGAACCGTCGGCAGATCGCGGTGTAAAAGCCCTGCGCGGTCCAGCTCGCCCAGAATGGACATAATGCCACCAGCTCGGTGAACATCTTCCATGTGAACATCCTGCTTGGCAGGCGCGACCTTACACAGGCACGGCACTTTGCGAGACAGTTTGTCGATATGCTCCATGGTGAAGTCGACTTCACCTTCCACAGCCGCCGCAAGAAGGTGGAGAACTGTGTTGGTTGAACCGCCCATGGCAATGTCGAGGCTCATCGCATTCTCAAACGCGCTGAAGCTCGCAATGGTGCGCGGCAGAACGGTGTCGTCATCCTGCTCATAATAGCGTTTGGCATTGTCCACGATCAGGCGACCTGCTTCCAGGAAGAGGCGTTTGCGATCCGCATGGGTTGCCAGAACCGAGCCATTACCCGGCAGGGACAGGCCCAGCGCCTCGGTGAGACAGTTCATAGAGTTTGCCGTGAACATGCCAGAACATGAGCCACATGTCGGGCATGCAGAACGTTCAATCGTCTGAACATCTTCGTCAGATACGTTTTCATCTGCAGCGGCGACCATCGCATCTACGAGATCGAGCGCAACATCCTTGCCCTGCAGCTGAACCTTGCCCGCTTCCATCGGGCCACCGGACACGAAGACAGCAGGAATATTGAGGCGCATAGCGGCCATCAGCATACCTGGCGTGATCTTATCACAGTTGGAAATACAAACCATCGCGTCGGCGCAGTGTGCATTGACCATATACTCAACGCTATCTGCGATCAGCTCGCGCGATGGCAGAGAGTAAAGCATGCCCGCATGGCCCATTGCGATGCCGTCATCCACGGCAATCGTATTGAATTCTTTGGCTACGCCGCCAGCATCTTCAATCTCACGCGCAACCATCTGGCCCAGATCTTTCAGATGCACATGGCCCGGCACGAATTGAGTGAAAGAGTTCACCACCGCAATAATCGGCTTTCCGAAATCTCCGTCTTTCATACCTGTGGCACGCCATAGGCCACGGGCACCGGCCATATTGCGGCCATGCGTAGATGTGCGGGAACGGTAATGCGGCATTTTCTTACTCTTTCGGCTGACAGACTGACGCGCAGACCTTTTGCGCGGGCTGTCTATCCTCCTGCCCTATCAGGCCGGATGCCTCATCGCAAGAATTGCCGGTTCAGCAGGCGTTCAAATCGGGCAGTTTTTTGCGGCGCCAGGGCCACGCTGTTCGTATCGCGATCAGGATTTTCGAAATACACACAGTGTTTCGGAATTTATTTCCGGTTTCACACCACCCGTCATCCACACAAAAAAGCCCCGAGTGCGAAACTCAGGGCTTTCATGTTTATTCAGGCATACTGCCAAAGCGGCCGGACTGGAAGTCGACAAAAGCCTGCCGGATTTCATCGACCGAAGTCATCACAAATGGCCCATGGCCCACCACCGGATCACCCAATGGCTCACCTGTCAGGACCAGAAGCCGCGTGTCTTTCGCCGCCTTCAGATTGACGCCGCTGCCTTCAACCGAGAACCGGCCAATGCGCGCTGCGCTGATACGTTTGCCATCCGTTTCGACATAGCCAGACAGCACAACGACCATGGCGTTATGGCCTTCTGGCAGGTCGAGGCTCACATCACCGGCTTCCGGAATTTTTACATCCCAGATATTCATTGGTGAGAAGGTCGAAGCCGGGCCCTTATTGCCCTCAAACTCACCTGCGATGATGCGCGCTGTGCCGCCATCAAACCCGATTGCCGGAATCTCCGCATCCAGAATGGCCTGATAGCGAGGCGGGTCCATTTTGTTTTTCTTCGGCAGGTTCACCCAGAGCTGGATCATCCGGAAAGGACCGCCCTTTTCGGAATACGCCTTGGAGTGAAACTCTTCATGGATCACGCCGCTACCGGCTGTCATCCATTGAACATCGCCCGGGCCAATCGTGCCGCCGCCGCCATGATTATCGCGGTGGCTGACCTCACCATCATAAACGATGGTCACGGTTTCAAAGCCGCGGTGCGGGTGCTGGCCCACGCCGCGCGGAGAGCCCGTATTTGGCTCAAAGAAATGTGGGTCGCCATAGTCCAGAAGCAGGAAAGGACTGATCGCATCTGTATCACCATCATAGCTGAACAGCGTACGGACGCGAAAACCGTCGCCAACCCAATGGCTACGGTCTGCTCCCATGATTTCGACGAGTGATTTGGTCATCACATTCTCCTTTCCGTCGGGCCGCCTGAAGTAACGGTCCGGCTTGTTTCTTGGGAAGGATATGTTTCGAATCCGTCATCTCACAAGTAGGTTCCCCGGAGTACCTATCTCTCATCCCAAACAAAAAAGCGGAGGCCGAGGCCTCCGCTTTCTCATAGAATAGTTACTTCAGCTTACTGAACGTAGTTGAAGCCCATGAAGAAGTAACGACCACGCGGGCCAACCGGCCAAGCGGTCTGAGTGGAGAATGGCTCTTCATCAGCAAGGTTGTTGATGCCACCGAAGAACGAAATTCGCTCGTTGAACTCATAAGAGCCGGTGAGATCGAAGATGAAGGTTTCATCGAAGAAAGCATACTGACCGTACAGGTCGATGTCTTCAATGCCAGCAACACTTTGCTCGTCCTGATAGGTGGTTTGCAGTCCGAGAGTCATTGGACCACGTTCCCAGCTCAGCAAGAGGTTACCAGAGAGCTCTGGCAGCATCATCTCACCGACAGCAGGGTTCACATCAGAAGAGTCCAGCGGGTTGTAGTACTGGTCGAGCTTTTCTTGATAAGAACCAACCAGACGAGCACCGAAGGTGTTGTCCATATAGTCGAAGCTGTAAGATGCAGAGAAGTCTACACCTGATGCTTCAAGGCTCGCAAAGTTGATCTGGCCACTGGTCAGGCCATTAAGACCACCGAGGCTGGAGCCGCCCGTGCTTCGAGTGTACTGGCCACAGAAAGGCACGCTCGGGAAGCTTTGTGAGTCCAGACAGCCTTCAAGAATGTCACTCGCACCAACTGAACGAATGGCATCTTCAATCTCAACTTCCCAATAATCGACAGTGAATGTCAGATTTTCCACGAAGCTTGGCTGGAACACCGCGCCAACCGTGAGAGAGTTTGCAGTCTCTGGATCGAGATCTTCGTTACCACCTGAAACCCCGGAGAAACGTCCAGTGATAGGGTTTTCCCAGATGTAATTGCCGTCGCCATCAACGATATCGCCGAGCGCTACACCAGCAGCCTGAAGGTCTGCGATACAGTTATCCATGCGATATGCGCTGCCGTTGTTGATGTTGTCCAGGCCGCAAGGGTCCTGGTTTGCACCGACAAGAATAGGCAGAGGCGGGTCAAACAGTTCCGAAATATTCGGAGCCCGAACAGCTTCTGAAACAGTCGCCCGGAAGCTCAGATCAGAAACCGGTGCCCAGGTTGCACCAACTTTCCAGGTCGTTGCGCCGCCAGAGGTCGAGTAGTTCGCATACCGGACAGCACCGTCAATGCTCAGCTCTTCAGCAAGCGGCAGGTTAGCCAGGAGAGGAACGCGTACTTCCGCATAGACGTCATAAACGTCATATGAGCCGCCCGTGTTGAACTGTTGTGCGTTGTCCGTACCCAGAATTGAGACTGCGTATGGATCGACGTCTGCAACCAGTTCACCAGGTGCAACCGCGCTTCCCGCAGGCAGGATACCAAGCAGGTTGTCGCTCAGAACGTTGTTACTGGACTCTTCACGATACTCGACGCCAGCCGCGTATCCGATTGGTCCGGCAACAAAGTTCTGCAGAACATCAAATTCGCCGAAAGCGACAGCAGACAGAACGGTTTGCTCAACTGTCAGTTCTTCGCGTGTTCTTGCCGTCACAAAGTCCTGAGCCTCTGGGCTGGCAGCATTCAGACCAAATGGATTGAGCGGCTGACACTGTCCGTCACCAGGCGTGAAGGTGAAGTATTCATTAGAATAGTACACGCCTGACCCGCGCCATGCGCTCGATGCGGTAAAGTAGTCAATCTCATATCCGGTGGTCGGATCGATATCAGAGCGACATACCGGAGTACCATCCGGCCCCATCACAACGTCCATCGCAGCGAACAGTCGGTCAGTATATACCGTGCTCGCATGCTGGGTCAGCTGGAAGCGACCATGGTTCGCTGCAACTTCAACCGTGTGACCTTCGACAGGCTCCCACTCGAAACCACCAACAAAGCGATAGGTTTCACGGTGTGTATCTGTCGTATCTTCGTTCAGGTCGATCGGGTCTTTGGTCAGCAGCAGATAACCAGTTGTGTCTGCTACAGGCTGCAGTGCATCCGGAATGTAAGGGTTGTCGCTATAAATCCAGAGCGTGTCGTAGAACACGTCATAGTCACTGTAAGCTTCCGTGTCTGACGTTGTGTATTTCGCTTCGAAGAAGCCCGTCAGTGTCGGCGTGAAATCATAATGACCATTCAGGTTGATGACATTGCGATCAGTTGCCGGGAACAGAGTATCCTGGTTGAAGGCTGCGCGTGCGCCCATACCGCCTGAGCCGAGGAATGAACCATCAGCAATCAGGCCGTCCTGAAAGACAGAGATTGTGCCATCCGGATTGGTGACCCAACAACCAGCCAAGTAGCCGATTTGACCACTGAAAGATTCCTGACAGTCTGGGACGCCGTTTCCGTTAGCATCAATATAATTGGTGCCACGGCCACCGAATGCCGGCGCAACGAGGCCCTCGTTTGCAGTCAACCAGTAAGACGGATCGGACACGATAGCGCGAGCCGGCGCACCAGCTGCGCGCGCAATCAGAGCCAGCTCAGCTTCTGTAAGAGCCAATCCATCGAGCGCAGGATCGTCTGCGGACGGAATACGGCCGCCATAAGACCCATAAATTGAGTTGAAGTTTGGCGTATCCGCGTTCAGCTCGCCCGGCTGAAATCTCAATGCCGGGTTCGCCATCAGAGAATCAACGCCGTTATCGCGAGACCAGTCACGGTCCCCATAGGTCAGGCCGCTATCACGCTCGATGCTTGCCGTGAAAACAATGTTACCACGGTCATTGTCGAAATTGTCACCCATGGTGATGTCGAATGAAAACGTATCAGCATCGCCCTGTCCGGAAACACCGTACTGACCAGTCGCTTCAATGCCTTCGAAATCGTCTTTCAGAATGAAGTTCACAACACCTGTTACGGCGTCTGCACCGTAAACAGCAGATGCACCGCCTGTTGTTACTTCAACGCTCTCAACAAGCGCACGAGGAATAGTGCCGACATCAACAGCCTGAGAACCGCGGAAGCCAGCCACGTGACGACGGCCATTGACCAGTGTCAGCGTACGTTCTGAGCCAAGGCCGCGCAGGTTCAGCGCGTTAGAGCCGCTGCTTGTCGTGTTTTCACCCGTAGTCGATGAAATCAAAGCCGGAATATCGTTCACAATATCTGCCAGGTTCAATTCACCTGACATTCTAATGTCATCGCTGTCTACAGATTGAACCGGAACCGATGAAACAAGGTTCGGGTCTGTCGGAATGCGAGAACCGGTAACGACGACCGTTTCCTGTCTAGCTGTTCCTTCTTCCTGCGCAAATGATGCACCACTCATCAAAGCGAAAGAAGAAACCGACGCCAATGCTGTCGCAATTTTTATTTTCATAATAAGCCCTTCTGATTCCCCAAAAATCAGTTGTTACACACTCGTCACTTTCTAAACGGGCTGTCATGTCAGAAAAGCCGCAAGAATAAATTATCACTCGAAAGCGCATTCTCGACAGAAATTGCCAGAGTTTTGGCCTTCATCGGATCAATAACCGTGCAAAGCAGTTGGAAGCCGACAAAACTGTTCAACATTGCAATTTTGTCACAATCTGAACGGATGATTTGAACTGGCTCAGTGCCCTGCTGACACTCACTCCACCTGCAAAAACTGCAAGTCCTACTGAAATAGAGCGCCACGCACGCAACCGGATATGGAAGCCGCGCTCAGTTTAATCGCCAAAACAATAAGCTATTCAGGCCCGTGCCTGCCTACGATGGTAAGCGATCACGAAACGTACATCCTTCACAATGGCCGGCAACGCGATGGCAATGAGTACAGCACTCAGCGGCAATAACGCCAAAACACCCATTTTGGTGACAAGAAACGCGCCGAGCGCTCCACCAGAAAAGAATGCGATCAGAATCACCAAAAACAGGATGACTTTCATCTGGTCACCGGATTCCGCCTCATCCGATGTCCCCATAATCAGCCGCCCTAAAAGGATACCAATATCGGTCGAAATGCCCGTCACATGAGTCGTGCGCACGATTGCCGTAGACGCTTTGGTAATCAGCGCGTTCTGAAGCCCCATCAGAAAACAGAATATGGCGATCAGAAAATTTGCCAGTGAAGGCTGGCCTAACAAGAACGATCCCAGCAAGACAATCAGGAGCAAAAGACAAGCCTCCACCAGCAGCGGAATGCTGAACTGCGCATGGATTGAATATCTGCGCGCACACAAAATAAGAATAGTCGTGCACATCGCGCCAAGCACGAAACAGGTCAAAAAGCCCAGGAAAGATAGCGCCAGAGCAAATTCGCCGCGTCCGCCATCATACGCAGCCGAAGACAAAATACCGGTCATATGGGATGTGTATTGTTGCACCATCACGAAACCGCCAGCATTGATGTATCCGGCAAGGCAAGCGAGCAATATGCCCAATTGCCAATTACTGGCAGGTGTCCGTTTTTTACCGGCAAGTTTTGAGAACGGAACGGGGCTAAGGCGCTGCATTCTGGCAGGATATCACGCCAAATTGGGAATTGTCAGCGCCACCCCTTCAGATTGCCCACTTGCCAAACACCTCAGTCTCACCGAAATAGCGCGAATGGCGTCACCCCCAGTACTTTCACTCACCGATGTTCGACTCACCTTTGGCGGTAAATCCGTTTTTGAAGGCGTCACCTTCTCCCTTGGCAGCTCAGACCGCATGGTTCTTGTCGGCCGCAATGGCGCGGGCAAATCCACTCTGATGAAGATCATCGCCGGCCGGATTGAAGCCGATGCAGGCGAAGTCTGGCGCCAGCCCGGTGTCCGCGCGCTGTATCTCGCGCAGGAACCAGACCTGTCTGGCTATGACCGTCTTGTCGACTATGCCGTCGCAGACCTGCCTGCCATACATAAGGACGACCATCATATCGCCGAGTCAGAGCTGATGGCACTCGGGCTCGACCCGGAAGCGGACCCGGCAAAGCTATCTGGCGGCCAGAAGAAGCGAGCCGCCCTCGCTCGCGCATTTGCATCGGACCCGGACATTCTTTTGCTCGACGAGCCGACCAACCATCTCGACATTCCAGCCATCGAACAGCTTGAAGGACGCCTTGCCTCCTTCCGCGGCGCCATTCTGGTGGTGAGCCACGACCGACGCTTTCTGGAAGGCATCTCAAATTCCTGTCTCTGGCTACGTCAGGGCACGGTGCGTAAATTCTCTGGCGGCTATGAAAAGTTCGACGACTGGTCAGCCGACGTCGAAGCCGAAGAGGAAAAGGCTCTGGACCGGCTGAACACGCAACTGAAAGCTGAACAGCGCTGGCTTGAGCGCGGCGTTACTGCCCGTCGCAAACGCAATATGGGTCGTCTGCGCAAGGTTATGGATATGCGCGCCGAACGTCAGGCCCGCAAAACCGGCCTGAATGAAATCCGCGCGACTTCCGACATGACACTGGAGACAGCCGAATCCTCCGGTAAGCGTGTCATTGAAGCCCGCAAAATCTCCAAAGTGTTCTCTACGCCCGCAGGCGACTTGCCTGTGGTGCAGGACCTTTCCATTCGCATTCAGCGCGGTGACCGGATCGGCATTGTCGGCCCGAATGGTGCGGGTAAATCCACTCTGATCAAACTTTTGCTGGGTGAGCTCGAACCGGATGATGGCTCTGTAAAGCTCGGCACCAATCTGGAAATCGCCTATCTGGACCAGAACCGCGCAAAACTCGATCCAACCGATACGCTCTGGCAGACACTCGCCCCACAAGGCGGCGACCAGATTGTCGTACGCGGCACGCCGCGTCACGTCGCCAGCTATGCGCAGGACTTCCTGTTCAAATCCGAACAGCTTCGCCAGCCCGTGTCGGCCCTGTCAGGTGGAGAGCGCAACCGCCTGCTGCTCGCCGTCGCACTGGCCAAGCCGTCCAACCTTCTGGTGCTGGACGAGCCGACCAATGATCTCGACATGGAAACGCTGGAACTGCTGGAAGACATGCTGGCCGAATATGATGGCACACTCATTCTGGTCAGCCACGACCGTGCCTTTCTGGATGGCGTCGTCACCTCCTGTCTTTCACCGGTTGGCCAAGGCCAATGGCTTGAAACACCGGGTGGGTATTCAGACGCAGTTCGACAACTGAAAGAGATCAAAGGCGCGCGCGCGGGCGGCAAAGCCTCTTCGGCGACATCTGGCGCAAAGTCAGAAAAACCTGCCGCGAAATCAAAGAACAAGCTGTCTTTCAAGGACAAGCATCGCCTTGAACAGCTCGAAAAACTAATGCCTCAAATGCAGGCCGACATCGAAAAGCTTGAGACCGAACTGGCAGACCCGGACCTCTTCACCCGCAATGCAGACCGCTTCCACAAGGTCTCTGAGACCCTGGAAGCCAAACGCGCCGAATTGGAAGACGCCGAGATGGAATGGCTCGAGCTGGAAGAAAAAAAGGAAGCTTTAGAGGGTTAATCCCCAGCTATTCCCGCTGGTTGTATAAATTTTGCTTTCTAAATCTGAGCATTCGTTAACGCTCTGAGGCTAGTCTCATTCGGGTATTCAGGATGAGATTTTACCGATGTCACAAGCCAATGTACTAACGTTTGCGCGTCTGAAGGACCTTGCAGCTGAAGGATCGAGTGACAAGCGACGAGAGCTTCTGCGCTCTATCACGGACATGTTTCTCGGTGATCCATGCACACGCTCCGACACGGAATGCATGCTGTTCGATGAAGTCGTTGGCGCCGTCGTAAAAGACATGCAGGCCTCTGTACGGGCCGAATTGTCTGAAAAACTGGCTGAGTCAAAGTCTCCTGTAAATGCGACGCTGCGTCGTTTCGCGATGGATGATGACATCAATGTCGCCCGTCCGATCCTTGAGCGCTCGACCATGCTGTCTGATGAAGATCTGATCGAGATCGTCACCACACGCACTCAGGAACACATGCTTGCCATCTCCAAACGCGCAGGCGTGAGTGAGAAAGTATCCGGCGCGATTGTCGACCATGGTACTGAGACGGTTATCGCGTCCCTTCTGGAAAACCACACGGCCCGTATTGGCCGGGATTCTCTGGAAAAAGTTGCCGATAAGGCGCAGACATCAACTCTGCTGCAAAAAAGCTTTGTCGGCCGCGAGGACGTGCCGCTCGACCTTCTGAATGAGCTCGTAATGGTCGTTGAAAAAGACCTTCGCGACGAAATCATGAACCGGTTTGAAGGCGTCTCTGAGGCGGAGCTGAACGCAGCACTGGCACGCAGCCGTCGTCTGGTTCGCCAGAATTTCGGCAAGCAGTCCCGTGAACAGAAAGCCGCTGAAGCTCATATCGATAAGCTACAGAAAATCGACACGCTTACAGTCGGCCATTTGCACCGCTTCCTGCAGGCAAATGAAATCCCGCATTTCTGTGAGTCTCTGAACCGTCTGTCAGGCATTGGCTATCAGTCTGCTCTGAACATCTATACCAAGCGCGATGTAGACGGCCTGGCTTTCATCATGAAAGCCCTCGACGCACCTCTCCCAACCTTCGCAACGGTTGCGGCCTATGTTGCCGGCAAGGAAAACGCCGTGAACATGGTGAAAGAGTATGCAGGCATTTATCGCGACGTGTCCGCAGATGCCGCCGCGCGCGCTTTGCGGTTCTGGAAAGTCCGCGCATCCTCCACCGAAGCGGCTTAACCGCTTCGGCTACGCTGTCCGCGGCTCTACTTATTCACCACCATCATCATCGACATCCATGCCGGTCGCTTTGGCATGGGCGAGCTTTTCAAGGCGCGCCTGCTCCACACGTGGAGACAGCTCTGGTGGAGACATGATTTCAGGCGGGTCCTGCTGCTGCATGTAGACCGTACGGCTTGGAAAGGCGAAGCCCGTGCCTGCCTTTTCAATAATATCCATCACCTCTAGCGCCAGACGCTCTTTCAGTTCCAGCCAATCGCCCCAGTTCGTGGTGTTGGTGAAGGTGTAGATAAGAAAGTCGATGGAGCTGGCATTGAACGTATCCACCCGCACGAACAATGCTGTCGCCGGAGGTTTCGCAAAATCCGGGCTCGCCCAGAGATACGCTTCAATCTCATCGCGAATATATTTCAGCTGATCCACAGTCGTGCGGTATTCAACGCCCACAGCCCATTTGATCCGGCGATGCGTCATGCGCGAGAAGTTCGTGACGGCGTTGTCTGACAGCTTGGAGTTCGGCACATACATCGGGCTTTTGTCAAAGCGACGGATCAGTGTGGACCGGAAGTTGATCTTCTCAACTGTGCCCTCACACACCCCATCGACCGAAATCCACTCGCCCGGCTGGAAGCGCTTTTCGGTGAGGATCAGAATGCCTGCAATGAGGTTCTGGAACAGATCCTGCGCGCCCAGACCGACAGCAATGCCAAAAACGCCGAGGCCTGCAATGATAGGCCCGATCGGAATGCCCCAGATATCCAGAACTGCGGCAACGCCGATAATGACGAATAGCACCTGTAGAGTTTTGACCAGCCAGTCGACAATCGCTGGCGAGAGTGTGGCGCGCAGTCCCGTAAACAGGAAAGAGAAAGACCCGACAGCACGATTGAAGGTCCAGAAGATGGACAGCGCCACCATGGATCGAAGGATTTTGTCTGCAATCGCCTGTGCCGTGTCCGGCAGATCGACAACTTGCGTGGCGATATAGATACCCACAATGACCGGTACAATTTTCAACGGCGCAGAGATCGTCGAAACGAGCGCGTCATCAAGATTGGTTTTCGTACCTGCGGCGGCGCGGGAAATCGCGCGCACAACGGTGCGTGCAAACAGTCCACGAATAATGAGCGAGAGCAAAAGAATGCCGACGGCGGTGATAATATCGCCATAAGACAGGCCGAACACGCCCTGATCCCAAATGCTCTCAATGTAAATAAATGCGTCCTGCGCCCAGCCCGGCAGGCCATCAGCCCATTCAGGTAAAGGCAGATCGCTCACCCAATTCGGCAGATTTGATGTACTCATCCCCAACTCCCATGCGTTCCCGGCAGGCGTTCTTTAACACCGTCGGCGCTTCGTCAATATGTGGTCGAAAGCTTACTGGGGCGAAGGCGCACTTTTTCACAAAGAACCGCTCATCAAACATGTTGATGTTTGTGGACTATATTTTTCTCGGTGAACGCTTTATGGATACATCATAAAACGATACACACTGAAGTGTGGGAGGAAACCTATGATTTTACGTACTACAGGGCTGGCCCTGCTTTTCGCATCGCTTGCAGCATGCAGCCAACCAGAACCGGAGGCACCTGCGCCGGAAGCGTCTGCCACCGAAGAGGAAGGCGCTCTGGAAACACTGGCGACAGAAACCGCCCAAGCTGATTCCAGCGGGTTCACGCCTGCCGATTATTCTGTCGAAGACCACTGGCTTTGCCTGCCTGAAAAGGCTGGATCTGACGCCTGCTCAACAGATCTGACGACCACTGTCATTGATGTGGAAGACGGCGAAGTTGTTGTAACGACCGAAGACTATGAAGCCGCTGCAGAACCTGCAATCGACTGTTTCTACGTCTATCCAACGACTTCAACTGATCCCGGTGGAAATTCAGACCTTCAGGCCGACCCGGCTGAACTGAACACCACAGAAGGCCAGTTTGCCCGATTTGGGTCCGTCTGCCGCCAGTTTGCGCCAATGTATCGTCAGATCACACTGGCCGCTTTGCGCGCCCGCATGATGGGTCAGGCTGTCGAAGCGAGCACTGAAATGGCGGCTGCCGATGTCGCTGCGGCCTGGGAGTATTATCTGGAAAACTATAATGATGGGCGCGGCGTCATTCTGGTCGGTCACTCTCAGGGCTCAAGCGTCCTGCAAGGCCTGCTCGCCAATCATATTATCGGTACGCCAGCTCAGGATCTGATTGTTTCCGCCATGCCAACGGGTATCACATACCCTGCGGGCGAAGACGGTACATTCATGGGTATGCCACCATGCGAAACAGCGTCCCAGACCGGATGCATCATCGCGTATTCCGCTTTCCGTGAAGACGTTCCGCCATCCGCAACGAGCTTTTTCGGCGTGAACACACCTAACGGTCAGGCCATGTGCGTGAACCCGGCCGACGTGTCTGGTGATGATGGCGTTCTTGAGCCATATCTCAGCCCGGGCGTTGATCGTTCCGGCGCGCCTATCTCCTTCGCTGAAGGCGTGGAGGTCTCCACCCGGTTTGCAAAAATGCCAGACTTCCTGACGGCTGAATGTGTGAGCAATGGCACGCATAACTATCTGGCCATCACCATCAATGCAGACCCGGAAGATGCCCGTTCTGACGAACTCTATGGCGATATTTTCAACGCCGATGGGTCCATCAACGAAGCATGGGGCCTGCACCTTCTGGATATGCATGCGCCAATGGGCAATTTGATCCGAATTGCTCAGGCACAATCCGATGCATGGGTTGCTGCATACAGCGAGTAATCCGTCATCACGACTGCAAAACACAGCCCCGATGCCTGACGCGTCGGGGCTTTTTTGTGACACCTCCCAGCACTTCTCAGAAGAACTGACTTTGACTCTTGCAGTCTGATTTCCGGCCTTGTTAGCGTGCGCAAAACGAACCCGGAGTATTTCATGACCTTCACTTTTCGCGCTGGCCTGATGTCTGTTCTCATGACTGCAGTCTGCGGCGCTGGCTTTGCCCAGTCCGCCCCTGCTACGGACACCACTCCTCCTGCTGGCAGTGAAGACAGCGCCATTTCTGAAGCTGATCAATATCTGGCCAGCTGGCTATTGGTCCACGCGCTGGACCGTAAGTGTCAGGTGCTGGGATATTCTGACCGGCGCGCGCTGGTCAGCGAGATTCAATTCACGCGTCAGAACTGGATGGCAGCCAATCCCGAAGCCGCACAGACAGAAGCTGGTCAGGCTGAAATTGCCGAACGCTATGAAGCCCTCGCGCTTCGGGCCATAGGCGACGCTGAAGAGATCAGCTGTGAAGACGCGATCAACTATATCTATCAGGCGCGCCAGCACTATATGCGGTCCATTTTGCGCCTGATCATCGGTGCGGCGGGCAATTCGCAATGGGATACCGAGCCAGCTGCAATTCAAACCGCCTGGCAGGCTCTGGTGAATGAGATTGGCAGCTTTATTGGTCAGGACGAATTCATCGAGCTGCGCGATCAGATTCAGGGCGAAATCGCAGCGACGCCGGACGTCGACAAAGACGCAGTCTGGTCACAACTCCGCCCACTACTGGTCGCCGCCTATTGGCAAATGGGCCTGAACGCGACGAATTACAGCTTCTTTCCAACCAATGACGCACCCGGCCAGTTCGAGTTTGTCGCTCAGGACGATGGAGCGCCCCTGCCGTTTGCGCTTTCAGCTCCCGCTGAAATCCAGATTGTAAGCGATGCGCAGGATCGAACAACGGCGCTTTCTGCTTCAGGGCTGAATGATGACGGTCAGGTCGTGGTATTCGTAATGAAATACGCTGAAGTTTGGCCCGATGAGCTGGAAAGCTCGCTTCTGCTTCAGTCTGCCCAGTCAGCGCAGGCAACCGGCACGCCGCCCTCCGTTAGAGCGTTTCAGGCCGAACAGCTTCCAGACGAGACCTGTCCGACAGATTTCTGCTTCATCTTCCCGGCTGAAGCCGACCCATTCCAGACAGACGCAAACGGCCAGAGATTTGTCTCACAAATCCTGTTCACCGCACCTGCCCCGGTAGCCGAAGCCCCAGCCGCAGCTGCGGAATAAGAGCTTACCCCGTTTTATTCGTGGACGACCGCCGGAATTTCGGCGGTCGACGTGTTGCAAAGAAGAAATCCCCATTGCCAACGCCCGGTGTCCAATGATCAGCCACTGCCTCATCCCGGAACTGTGCGTGACTGAAATGATAAGGCTTGGCCCGAACCATCCAGTCTGAATTCTCAGGCGATGCAAAATCCGTGGGTAGAATGCGCCATCGCACGCGCGCCACTTTCACCTGACAGGCAATATCCTTTGCGGCCGTCAACAGGTCATCTCTTGAGGCGGAGCAGGTTTCCAGTCGCGCCAGATCTTCAATTTCCAGCGCGGAAGCAGACAGCTCACTCTCTTTGCAGAGCGACACCGCCAATAGGCCCGTATATTCCCCTGCTTCCTCAACAGCATATATGCGCTGACATTCTTTGAAGTCAGGATCGCTAAGCCGGTATCTCCAGATTTCGCCCGTTCGCGTCATTTCGAAATTCTCGCCTGCCTGCATCGCGTCGCTGAACCGGTCGAGCTTTTCAGAATCTCCTCGGCGAAACGGATTGACCATGACAAGGCCGGATGTCTGCACAGTATCCGTAAGGGGCGAAAGTCGTGACGATAGGCGTTCTCTGGAGCGCAATGCGTTACCCAGGCCTGTCTGGCTGAGAGAGTTGAAAACTTTAGAGACGCCCAGCTCGAACCAGCTCAATCCTTTTTCAAGATAAAGCTTACCCTCTTCGCCGCGCCACGGCATCACGCCAATGCGCGGATAAACCGGGGCAGAAAGCGCATTGTTGTTGAGGGTAAACACGCCCTCGCCTTTATAGTTATTCAGTGTATGCCGCATCAGCCGAATACCGCTGCCCGGCGAGGACAGTCGCGTCACTGTGGTATGTGCTGAAATTAGACTGATCCGGCGATCGCGATTTCTCAGGACACGGCGATGCGTCCCAATCGTACCCTGCAACACACCATCGGTTTCCAGTGCATATCCCGCAGGTTCTAATTCCTGTTCAGGGTTTTCGAAAAAAGCCCAATGCCAGCCCGCGCGGGAGCGGCGGGGAAATCCGCAGATTTCAATCAAATCCATGAACCCGGTCAGGTGAGATGGCGTTAGCGGCGTTATCAAAATCGTGTCCTGACTCTGGTGCTAAACCAGACTAACCAGACCGATTTTAACAAAGCGCTTAGACCGGCACAAACTTCTCTTTAAAATGACTGCTCGATTGGCTCTTCCGAATCCTGAGTTTCGGCGCTAAAGACCGGTCATGACTGTTACTGCCGATCTCTCCGCCAAAATCATCGCCGCCATGCAGGCTGAGCAATCCCAGACCGATGCTGCTGAACACGGCATCAATACTGAGGAATGGGACCGCCTGATTACCCGTCTGGGTCGGCATCCAAACCTTGTCGAGCTCGGCATTTATTCAGTGATGTGGTCCGAGCACTGCTCGTACAAATCCTCACGTCGCCATCTCTCCAAATTCCCGACCAAGAATGCTTCGGTTATTCAGGGTCCCGGCGAGAATGCGGGCGTGATCGACATTGGCGACGGTCAGGCTGCGATCTTCAAAATGGAGAGCCATAACCACCCGTCTTACATCGAGCCTTATCAGGGCGCGGCAACAGGCGTTGGCGGCATTCTGCGTGACGTCTTCACAATGGGCGCGCGCCCGATCGCTCTGGTCAATGCGCTGCGCTTTGGTGACCCATCTCATCCAAAAACGCGCTCACTCGTGGCAGGCGTCGTGTCCGGTATTGGCGGTTATGGCAATTGCGTCGGCGTTCCGACCGTTGCAGGCGAAACCCAGTTCGATGCG
>CENJ01015747.1_pt1 | contig 20530 bp, 21 predicted proteins | sample 356161 | NCBI WGS metagenome assembly CENJ01 (sample SAMEA2619531, study PRJEB7988) | marine metagenome | biome: marine biome (ENVO:00000447); feature: surface water layer (ENVO:00002042); material: "saline water (ENVO:00002010), including plankton (ENVO:xxxxxxxx)" | depth 5 m
CTTAGATGATTCTAAAATAAAATTTGCTAAATTCTTTTTAGTTTCTTGTTCGTTAAGAAATGTCGTTTTCATTAATGGAATCATAGTGTCTGTATTTTTTTATACTCTTTAATCATTTGATCTATTCCTTCTTTAAGATTTATTTTTGGAAAAAAATTTATTTGTTCCATTTTTGAAACGTCCATGCATTTTTTTAACATTCCATTGGGTTTTGATGAGTCCCATAAAATTTCTCCACTAAAGTTTGTTTTTTGAGCAATTATCATTGCTAATTCCTTTATGGAAATATCTTTCCCATGTCCAATGTTTAATATGTCATTTTCTATTTTTTGATTTAATAAAAAATATACTGATTCGGCAATATCATCAACATGCATAAACTCTCTTCTAGCTATTCCGGTTCCCCAAAGAGTAATTTCATTCCATTTTTTAGTTTTTGCGTCTAGAAATCTCTTTACCAAGGCGGATAAAACATGGCAGTTTTCTAAATCGAAACTATCATTTGGGCCATAAAGGTTGGGTGGAATAATGGTTAGACTCTCTAACCCATATTGAGTATTAAAGGCTTTAAGCATTTTAATTCCTGTTACTTTTGCTAGAGCGTATCCCTCATTGGTAGGTTCAAGTGGTCCTGAAAGTAAATATTCCTCTTTCATGGGCTGGGGACAATTTGCAGGGTAAATACAAGAACTACCTAAAAAAATAATTTTATTTACATTATTATTTTTGGCTGCATAGATTACATTGGTTTGAATCAATAGATTATCATAAAAAAAGTCTGCAGGATAATTAACATTAGCTTGTATCCCTCCAACTTTTGCAGCAGCTAAGATTACACAATCTATTTTATTACTTTTAAAAAAAACATCTACTTCATTTTGTATCCTTAAATCAAGCTCTTTTTTATTTCTAATTAAAACATTCCTAAATCCTTTGTTTAAAAAACATCTAAGAATCGAGGACCCCACCATTCCACTATGTCCAGCAATAAATATTGAGCTATCTTTACTTATCATCAATAAATTTTTTCAAATATATGATTATAACAAATATAATAGGTGGAATAGGAAACCAACTTTTTCAATATTACTTTGGAAGAAAAATAGCGGATTTAAATAATACTTCTCTAAAACTTGATAATTCTGGTTTTGAAAGTTATGACTGGCATAAATTTGAACTTAATAAATTTAACTTAAAATATAATATAGCATCTAAAGAGGATGTTGAAATACTTTTGAAAGAAAATTTACATGACAGAGTAATTCAAAAATTACTTCCATACTATCGCAGAAGGTTAGTAAAACAAAATGTTGATTATTACGATTCTAATCTCTTAAAAATTAAAGACAATAGCTATTTAAAAGGCTACTGGCAATGCGAAAAGTATTTTCTTTCAATGAGGGAAGAGATATTAAAAGAAGTGACCCTGAAGTCCAAGTTTGAAAATGAGCACTTTAAAGAATTAAAGAAAGATATTTTAAAAAATAATTCTATTTCAATACACGTTAGAAGGGGAAATTATTTGGACTTAAAAGTTCCTGTTTGTTCTGTTGAATATTACGAATCTGCAATTAATCTAATCTCAAAATCTATTAAAAATTTTAAAATTTATATATTCACTAATGATGTGAAATGGTGTAGAGAAAATTTTTCAGAAAAATATAATATCAAAATAATATCCGGGCAAGAAAATATTTTTGATTATCATGAATTAATTTTAATGAGTTATTGTTCTAATAACATTATTTCAAATAGCACATTTAGTTGGTGGGCAGGGTGGCTAAACAATTCGCCAAATAAAAAAATCATATACCCTAAAATTACAAAAAAAACGCTTAATAAAGATTTATTTTTAGATGAATGGGTTTTGATTTAAATCATCGCAAATTACTTTTTTCAATAATTTTTTTGCCTGTTCTAATTAAAGGGTTTTCAATCAAATGTCTAAATATATTTGATATAAAAATTGTAATTAAAGCAGTAATTATAAAAAAAGGAATAAATCTCAATGAAAGACTAAGCTCTTTCTATTGGACCGGCGACTAACTGTGGAAAAAAACATACAAATGCTGAGAAAGCAATAAAATCTTGAGAATGTTCTAATTTCTTTTTGTAAACATCAATAGTATAGCTCAGTGTTTGAAAAGTATAAAAGCTAATACCAACGGGAAGAATGATGTTTAAACTATTAGCTTTAATCTGTGTTCCAAATAAGCTAAAGGCGTCAACAAAATTTTCTAAGAAGAAATTATAATATTTAAAGAACCCTAAAAAACCAATATTTACAATAATACTTGTCCATAACAAGGCTCTCCTTTTAAATTTTTTATGCTCTGTTCTGAGCTTTTGTCCAACTGAATAATCGATAACTGTACTAAAAATTATTAATGATAAAAACCTCCAATCCCACCATCCATAGAAAAAATAACTAACAAATACTATTAAAGCGTTTTGAAACTTTAAGTTTTTATCTGTTATAAACCAATAAAGGAAGAATACTGTCGGAAGAAATATTGCAAAGTCTAAGGAGTTAAACAACATTTATCAAATAATAATTTAAGTTCAAGCCTGATTTTTTATAAAATAATTTAGAAAATCTTCGTCTTTTAGTTTTTCTTTTACAAAATTTATTTATAATCTTTTGCAAGCATAATATTCATGGTTTTTATCTTTTAATAATTACTTTTTATGTACTAGTAATTTAAACTCAGCAAAATATAAATAGTCAATATTAGTTCTGAGAAAACAATCTATGGCGTTTTCAGGTGTTTCAACTATTGGCTCCCTATCGTTAAAGCTTGTATTTAATAATATAGGTACTCTTGTAGCTTTATTCCATTTAGATAATAAATTAAAATACCACTTGTTGCCTTTTTCAGAAACCGTTTGAAGCCTTGCTGTACCATCAAAATGTACAACAGCAGGAACTTTATCTTTTTTATTTGACTTAAATTTCAAGGCAAAACTCATATATGGGCTACTAACTTCAGTCTCAAACCAGTTACTAACTTCAGATTTTAAGATTGAAGGGGCAAATGGTCTAAACCACTGTCTGTGCTTTACCTTTTCGTTTATTAAATCTTTCATTTTATCACTTCTTGGATCTGAAATAATACTTCGATTACCTAGTGCTCTCCTACCAGATTCAGAACCTTCATTAAAGACCGAAATAATATTTTGATTAGCTAAAAGTGATACGATGTCATCTAAATCTGCTTTTTTACTTTTCAATGTTTTCACTTTTTTAATCGCTTTTTCTACATGTTTTAAAGAATATTTTCTTCCTAAGTATGGTGAGGAGCTATCTTCCCATTTAATTCTAGGGTTATCAAGTAAGTGATGCCATAAATATCTAGATGAACCCAAGGATAAGCCTCCGTCGTAAGGTATGGGGTCAACAAAAATATTCTCAATTTGTGGAAACCAAGATCTTATTTTACCGATCATAACACAGTTTAAAGCAACTCCGCCCGAAAGACATAACAATTTGCTTGGATATTTTTTTAAGAAAAAATTTAATTTTTCTTTAAATAAAGTTTCTGTTCTGTACTGCATTGCTGCAGAAATATCAAATTGATTTTGCTCTGATTTTTTTGCTTCCGATATAAGAAAATTAATGTCATCAATCCTATTTATATACTTTTTGTATTCCCCTAAAGCCGACATCCCCATAATTGTTCCAGCTTGTGATCCTTTTGGTCCTGCTGTCCCAGAGAGACCAAAAACAGTAACAGTGTAATGATTCCACATGTGTCCAAGATTAAAATCAGTGATCGGTAATACGTCCAAAGATTGAATTTTATTACCAACACCTCTCCAAACTGTAAAGGCGGAAACACTCCCATCTTCTTCTTGCCCACCTCCATCTATAGTTAAGATCAATGCTTCATTAAAATTACTTGAAAAAAAAGCATTAGCAGCATGGGATTTATGATGTCCAAACTCATAAAATTTACCATTATTTTTCCTTAAAATTCTATTCATTTTCCGAACATATCTAGGATAATAGCATCCCTTACTTTTCCATTTTTTAATCCCTTTTTCTTGGTACATCCCATAATTTCCAAGTGTAAAGTAATTAATTTCAGATAAGTCATAATTAGAATATTTAAAAGCCATTTTTAGTCCGTCACCTAAAGGCTCTTTTTGTCTTGTAAACCTTTCTAATTCTTCATGGACTAGAGGGATTCCATTTTCTAAAATGGAATATGATACGTCATGTCCTGTTTGAAATCCTAGTATTTTCATTTATTTTTTTATAAGAGACTTGCCAACACGAATAAAAGGATTTTCTACGAAATGTCGAAATATATTTGATAATAAAGCCGTGATGAAAACCGTTAATATAAAGAATGGAACAAATTTCAAGGAAAAATTAAATTTTAATAAAACCATGTCTAAATAATAAATAACGACAAAATGAACTAGATAAGCACTGTAACTTACCTTACCTATAAACGAAATAAAGTCATTAACTAGAATTTTAGAGCGGGTTTTAGAAAGCAATACTAAAAACAACAGTGCTGTAAATGATACAATATGGAATTTAGTTATTACCATATTCCATATTGCATAAATAAATACTAACAAAAAAAGAAATAAGTACGTATTGTTTTTTAATATGAAATCTTCTTTTACAATAATGAAAAAAGCGATTATTCCCAAAGAAAATACAGGTAGCTGTTTAAAGAAATAGCTGTACATAAATAAATTTTTCAATTCATTACATCCTATAAACAAGAAATTATTCAATAATATAAATAGTGTGAAACTTAAAAAAATAGATGCTAATAAAAACTTTACAGCAGAATCTAGTGTTTTAATTTTAGAGAAAAGAAATGGCACTATTAAATAAAAAATCATTTCGACAGAAATAGTAGCACCACCAGGTACTATTGTAGAACACCAAGACGGATTTGTGCTATTAATAAAAATGAAATTTGAAAATATATTAAAAAAAGAAATTACAGACTCTCCACAATATTTTAAATTGCCATTATATGAGTTACTGACTCTTTAAAAACAAATAAGTACAAAACAATTCCTAAATAATACATGGGTGCAATTCTAAAGAAACGCCTTAAAAAAAGTTTTTTATTCCCACTTCACTCCTTCTTTTTTGGGATAAGAATAATGTAAATGCACTTGCAATAAAAAATAATTGAACGCCGTATTTGCCTTTGTAAGCTAATATTTGTAAATAAATATTTGTAGGCTGAGCTACAGTTAGAGTGTGTATCATAATGACACCTAAAATTGCATACCCTCTTACTGCATCTATATATTTTAAAGCTTTTGTCAATTATTTATCTTTTAAAATACCTTTAATCCTCATTAGTGCATGAATATTTGCAATATTTAAATAATACAATTCGTTTTTTTCTGAGCTAACAAAAAGATTCTTTATAAAGAACTTTACAATTTGTATAATCCCTACACGTTTAGTTAAGTTTTTTAAAATTGATACACCATAATGCTCTTTTTCAAAATAAAGTATATTTCGTCTTCTATAATACGATTCTAAATGTTTACTATTTTTTAAAGATTCAGACCCATTATGAAGAACAACAGATTCTGGAACAATGTAAGACGAGATCCCGAGCTTTTTTAATTTATAACAATAATCTGTTTCTTCGCCATACATGAAGAAATCTTCTCTCATAAAGCCATGATTCTTTATTACATTTAATGGTATTAACATAGAACTACCTTCAACAGACTGTACTTTTCTTAATCGTGTTTTTTTGTGATATTCCACCAAAAGACATCCTTCATAAGCATTGTAATCAAATGCTTTATTAATGTCATCTGTATTTCCGCCACCAAAATTAACAACATCTGGATTTTCCGATTTTAAAGTAATGCTCCCAAAAATTCCAGTTCCAAAAGTATCATATGCTAATAGCAATTTTGGTAACGTTTCTTTCCTAACTGTTAAATCATTATTTAACACCCAAATAAAATCAAAATTCTTTCCCAAAGCATAATCAACTGCAATTTTGTGACCAGCTGCATATCCCTCATTAGACTTGGATTTTACTACTTTAAATTCATTGAAGAGTTTTTTAAGTTTATTATAAGAATTATCTGGAGAATTGTTATCTATAATATATATTTCAGCATTCTTTAAAAAACAGTCTAAAATGCTCAGTACACACTTTTTAGTAGACTCGAAGTTATTATAATTTAAAACAGAAATTAGTATAGTTTTTTGCATTTCTTTTAGAAAAATAAAATCAAATATGATATATTACATTTTAATTTTCAACAAAACTAAGTGCTAATTAATATTTTAAAGCTATTATATTATAGGTGGTACCAATTAATTAAAGAATATCAGCTTAATGATTCTAATTGGTGGACCCCAGAAATGGAAAGAGTTTCTGAAAAAAGATTAAAAAAAATACTAAAAAATTTAAAGTATTCCCCGTCGTTATTGGCTGTTTCAAATTTAAATAAAAAGAGATTAGAAAGAAAAAAAATTGCTGTCTTCCCTTTGGGGGTTGAAGAATCTAACGATTATATAAAAAATTTAATAACTGCAAATGAACCGTTTTCAATTATTAGGACAGGTAATCAGGGTGGAGAAATTACGAGTACTTATAATATGATAAGAAATGAAAATATTTCCCAAAAAACTTTAAATGCACTTGAAATAAATGCTGGAATTTATGGATTGGAAGATAAAAAAAAACTATCCAAATTTTGTGAATTATATGATGACTCCATTAAAAATTGTAACGCAATTATTAGTTGGGAAAACAAACACGATAATTATTTTTCAAAAATTTATACATTAAAAAATTTACAACGCGGTTGTGGAATGATCCTTAACTATTTTGAAGCAAATATTTGTTGTGAAAGTGATTTATTTACATTGCAAAATCCATGGACTTTAAATCTTTACGGTAAAAAAGTATTATTGATATCTCCATTTACTGAATCGATAAAAAATCAACTTAATAATGGTTTCCGGTTTTCTAATAAACACCTGTTTAGTAAAGGTCAAGATTTTTTATTTTATAAATCATTTAATACTATTGCTGGAAATAGATTACATTCAAACTGGGAAGAAACATTCAATATAATGTGCGGTGAAATTTCAAAAATGAAATTTGACATTGCTTTACTAGGATGTGGTGGATATGGATTGCCGTTGTGTGAATTTATAAGAAAAGACCTGAATAAAGGTGCAATCTATATTGGAGGTCAATTACAGCTTTTTTTTGGAATCACTGGGCGTAGGTGGGCTTTAGAAAAGAAGTTTAAAGAAAGGATGGATTTTAATATTGATAATTTTGGAGATTTTAAATATGTTATGGATTCCGAAAAAGTAAATAACTACAAACAAGTTGAGAACGGGTGTTATTTTTAATGGTAATCTTTTTTATGGTTAAATTAATTTCTTTGACTCTTTGTAAAGTAGCTCCCAAAACTTCACTCCAAAAATGATAAATAATAATGGCTTTAATTTAAATGGTGAATTTTTAAGTGCCTTAATAAAATAAAATCTTCCTGCCTTATTAAGCTCATTCTTCATGCAAATATCTCCTAACTTGGTAAAGGTTTGGTATCTAGAGTCTTCTCTATTTTCTTTAAAGAAATCTACCCCATATTTATATAATAATGATATATAAAACATATTTCTTTTCTTAGAATGAAGTTTAAAGTCACTATGTGTCCCGGATTCTTTGTGTACTCTTTGAGTCAATATAATGTCATTTATAAAAAATATTTTATTATGCTTAACCAATTCTAATTGCATTTCAAGATCTTGACAGTCTTTATTTTTGACGTTGAACTTGATATGATCAAAGCAGCTTTTATGTATCAACAATGAACAAAAAAATATCCATTTTGATAAAATATCATATCCTTTGGAAAAAATAAAATCTTTTTGAATTATAAATTCAGATTTTGATTTGTTAAAGGCAAGTGATTCAAAATTTCCTCCTACGATTTTAGAATCTTTATTTTTAGAAAAAAATAGAATCTGTTTCTCAATTTTATTAGATTTATAAATATCGTCATGGCTTAACCATGAAAAAAACTCTCCAGACATTTTGGAGATTCCAAAATTTAAAGCGCTAGCAACTCCTCCATTCTCTTTTTCATAATACTTTATATTATCTGCATAGGAAAGTGCAATGTTTCTAGTTAAATTATCGTCTTTAGAACCATCATTAATTACTATAACTTCAATGTTTTTATATGTTTGAGCTAAAGCACTGTCAATAGCTTCTTTTAGGTAGTTAGACCCATTATATACTGGAATAACAATCGATACTAAAGGATTAAAGACGGACATACCTTATTTTAGCTTAATTATCGAATTCCATTGATTACTCAATTTTGCAGTCCCTAAAATTAATTTTAATATTCTCCAAGAAGTATTTTTAATTCTGTATTCCTCGGGAATAGATTTAGCAGAGTCTAATTTATGGTGGTCCATTGCGATATCTATTGACTTTAAAACAGTCTCTTTATCTAAGCCAGTAATTATTATTGCTCCTGTGTCAATTGCTTCAGGCCTTTCCATTGATTTTCTTAGGGTTATTGCTGGAAAATTTAAAATTGCAGACTCCTCACTTATTGTGCCGCTATCTGAAATAACTGCTTTTGATTTTTGTTGTAAAGTCAAATAATCATAAAAACCAAAGGGCTTTAAAAAATCAATTCTTTTGTCGATGTTTTTATTTTTAATTGAACCTAGTTTTTCAAGAGTTCTAGGGTGTGTAGAAACTATAATCTTATTATCGTATTTTATTGCTATAGAATTTAAAATATCTACTATTTTAATTAGATTATCTACTAAATCTACATTTTCCTGTCGATGAATACTAGCAACAAAATAATTTTCTGGATCTAGATTTAATTTTTTTAAAATTTTAGAGTCCTTGAGCTTGGTTTTAAAATTTTGGAAAATTTCATTTATTGGCGATCCACATAAATAAATTTTTCTGTGAGGGTAGCCTTCCGAGATTAGGTGCTGTCTAGACCTTTCACTATAAACTATATTAAAATCAGCTATGTGATCAATGATTTTTCTATTTATTTCTTCTGGAACGTTTTGATCAAAAGATCTATTCCCAGCTTCTACGTGATATATTGGGATTTGAAGTCTTTTGGCAATAATACATGAAATGCTGCTGTTAGTATCTCCTAATATTAAAACTGCATCTGGATTTTCTTTTTTTAAAATTTCTTCAGTCTTAATTATGATTTCACCATAAATAGAGCCTAAAGAATTAGTATTAATATTTAGAAAATAATCTGGTTTTCTTAATTCTAAGTCATTAAAAAAAACATCATTAAGTTCGTAATCAAAATTTTGACCAGTATGAATTATTTTATGATTTAAGTACTTATCTAAAAGTTTCATGGTTAGAGACAACCTTATGATTTCTGGCCTAGTTCCAAGTATAGTTATAACTTTCATATAATAAATCTATCAATTATTTCTTTATACTTACTAAGCTTATTTTGAGAATTATTTTTAATAACAAACTCATTAATGGAGCTTGCATATTTGTAATAAAGATTTTCATCATGAATTAGCTTGTTAATTTCATCTGCCGCCTTATTATAATCTCCGTACGAAACTAATATTCCGAGATTGTCTGAAAGTAATTCTTCTGGGCCACCGGATTGTCTGAAAGCTATACAAGGTTTGCTATATGTCCCGGCCTCTAAAATTGTTAGTCCAAAGGGTTCCTCTCTAGCTGTAGAAATAAAAATGTCAATTGCATTGTAGAAGAAATGAACATTCTTAGTCTGAGGAATAATTGTACCATATTTTTCAATTTCTAACATTCGTAGTTCTGTTTGAAAATCTAGAAATTGGCTACTATTTTTTTTGCCACCTTGCCAAATAAAAAATATTTCTTTTTTCGGGTATTTTGAAATAAAAGATTTAACAATATTTAAAAAAATATCAGGCCCTTTTCTCCAAATAGGCCCACCACAGGTACCCACTAAAAAAGCATTTAGAGGTATACCATTTCGAACCTTCCAGCTTTCAATATCTTTTTTAGTTAATTTTTCTTTTTGAAAGTAATTTGAAGAATTATAAATTACCTCTATCTTATCATTTGAAACTTTTAATTTATTTATTAAATCCTTCCTCACAGAATTTGACACCGCGATTATTTTATCACTCCTGTCTATAACTTCACTTGAATTACTAATCTTTAATTTATCAAAAAGCTCAATCACGCCTTTCATCTCGTGAACAATGGTTATAGTATTTCTTCCGCGACTTGGTACAAGAGACATTATTTTTGAATTAACAATAGTATTAGATAAATGAATTTTTGGATTAAAAAACAAAACTCTTAAATCCAAAATTATATTTCTAATTTTATACAGAGGTAAAAGTCTGATAAAAAGGTTAATAAGTTTTGATTGATTATTGTTCAAACTGTTCTGAACAAAAACTGATCCTATTTTTTTAAAGTCAACTAATAGGGCTCCTGAATCTTTGAAAACAATAAAAATTCTGTATTCATTAGTTGAGACGAGATATTTACATAAATTTAATAAGAAAGTTGGCGCTCCAGAACTAGAAGCTTCGTGAGAAAATATTAGAATTTTTTTTTTCATTTTAGCCAGACTTCATCTCTAAAATCATTTGAAACCAAGTTTTTTTACGAAAATTAAAGTCTTTTATAAATTTACCACAATTTAAGGACTTATCACTTTTAAATTTATCAAAAGGAATAATGATAATTTCTTTATGGTAAACTTTTGAGATAATTTTTAAAAGTTCATATTTACTAATGGGGTCAGAAGCTACATTGTACAAACCAGAAATTGATGGATTTGGAATAATATAATTTTCTATAATATTGACTAATTCATTAGTAGAAAACCCTGAATAAATAGCATTAGTGTATCCGTTAATACTTTGTTTTTGACTTAAAAACCATTCTAATAAGCTCAATTTACCCTTCAGTTCTGGGCCAATTATCGATGTCCTTATCGTTATACTGTTATTATAATTAATAAGTTCACCCAAAAATTTTGTTTTACCGTATATATCTTGTGCATCAGAATGATCTTCTTCTAAATAATTACCTTTTGCTCCAGAAAAAACACAGTCTGTACTAATATGAATTAGTCTCGAATTTGTTCCCTCTATAAAATTTGCTAATTTATGAGGGAAAAGTGCGTTTAGTTCTATAGATAATAAGGAATTATGAGTTTCCTTTAATTGCTTTATTATTCCTATACAATTAATAATAATATCCGGTTTAATTTTGTCAATTAATTTAAAAACATCATTCGTATTTAAAACGTCAACATTTGAAAAAATATTTTTTTTGTTTTGATTTTTGTCGAAATATTTAGAAATATCTTTTTTGCTTCTTAGTGTACCATAAGTTTGAAAGTCTTTAGAAAAACTAAAGTGATTAAACGCTTTGTGGCCCAGCATACCGGTAATTCCAAGGACTAGAATTTTCATTTAATTCAGAGATTTAGTTACCCACTTAAATAAAGGTCTTAACACCCCTTGATATTCCCCATGGTAATCTCTTCTTACTAGAATACCATCTTCAATTTCAATTTTTAATAGAAATTCTAAAAGTTTACCATCACTAAAGTTTTCTCCAAACATAAATATTGAAATGTAGTATGTCCCTGAATTAAATAGTTTACCAGGTATTAAGCATTGGCTTCTAAAAACTCCTTTTGGATGTTTTTGGTGATAAAAATTCTCTTCATGATTATTTATACTGCTAGAAATAATGTTCTGATTGGAATCATGTAAAATAACATTTAACCCAATTTTTGAGTTTTCTTCCGTTACTTCGTAGTCAATATTAACTAAAAAATCCTCGTCTACACTGAGAGTTGTATTAAGTTTATTGTCTTTATTAGATATCCAAATTTTGAGTAATTCCAAATTTTGATACGATAAAGGTCTGTTGGATTTATCCCACTCTTTAGTATATGAGACTTCGGTATTTGTATTTAAATAATAATTAATTATTTCCGATGGATTGCCATCTTTAACTATCTTGCCATTTTCCATCAAAACTGCTCTGTTGCAGAGGGCTTTAATAGATGTCATATTGTGGCTAACAAATAAAACTGTTCTACTTCCCTTACTAGCAATATTTTGCATTTTACCAATTGCTTTCTTTTGAAATTCAGCATCTCCAACAGCTAATACCTCATCGACTATTAAAATGTCTGGTTCTAAGTGAGCTGCAACTGCAAAAGCCAGCCTAACAAACATTCCTGAAGAATATCTTTTTACTGGAGAATCTATATATCTTTTACAGCCAGAAAAATCAATAATTTCATCAATTTTATCTTTAATTTCATTTTTAGTCATTCCTAATATTGCTCCATTTAAATAAATATTTTCCCTTCCTGATAATTCTTGATGAAACCCTGTTCCTACTTCTAAAAGACTAGCTGTTTTTCCTCTTGAAATAATTTTTCCAGTGGACGGTCTAGTAACTTTAGATAATAACTTCAAAAGTGTTGATTTACCCGCTCCATTTTTCCCTATAATTCCAATTACTTCGCCTTTTTTAACATTTAAACTAATATCCTTTAGTGCCCAAACGTAATTTCCTCCGTTATTTTCTCTGTTATTTATTTCACCTATTTTTAAAAACGGATTTTCTTTACCTCTAATCTTAAACCAAAATCTTTTTAAATCATCACTTAAAGTGGTCGCTCCAATTTGACCCAATCTGTACATTTTTGAAACCTTTGATATTTGAATCATTTCTTTCAAACTGTATCCATAAAGTTTTGTTCTACCTTATTAAATGTAATTATACCCACTATAAGTAGTATTATCATAAAAATAAAACTATAGCTCAGATGAAGCAAGCTAAATTGGCCCTGACCCAAAAATGCATACTTAATAGCCTCAATAATTGAAGACATGGGGTTTGCTAAAGCAATCCAATTATAAGAACCTAATTTTTCTTGGGCCAAAGAAAGCGGATATACAATGGGAGTTGCATACATAAATAATTGAATCCCAAAAATAACAAGAAATTGAAAATCTCTATATTTTGTTGTTAATGATGAAATTAGAATTCCAAATCCTAAGCCTAGGCCAGCCATTATTAGCAAAAGAAAAGGAAGAGCGGCTATTGTAATATTAGGAGTGATTGGAAAACCATTAAAATAATAATAAATAAAAACTAAAAGAAAAATGAATCCTTGAATAATAAACTTAAACATATTTGAAATAATTATAGAAATTGGAACTATAAGCCTTGGGAAGTATACCTTTCCAAAAATATTAGCGTTAGTAGTAAAAGTGTTTGAAGTTTTTGAAAGTGACTCTGAGAAATAGTTCCAACATGTTATACCACACATATAAAATAAAATTGGAGGAAGACCATCAGTTGGAATGGAAGCTAACTTGCTAAAAATTAAAGTGAATATTAATGTTGTAAATATGGGCTGAATAATGAACCATAGAGGTCCTAAAACAGTTTGCTTATAAGTGGCTACGAAATCTCTTCTAACAAATAGAAACAACAAGTCTTTATATTGCCAAATTTCTTTTAGATTAACGTCTAAAAGGTTTTTCTTAGGAAGTATTATTTCTTCTTTTAAATTCACCTTTTTTATTTAAGAATATATAAGAGCTCTTAATTTTTCCACGCTTAAAAAACTATCATTTTCTTTTGAATTATAATTAAAGCCAATGGGAACCTTTTTGGCTTTAAATTTTTCGATAAATTCTTTTACATTCCATTTCACTGTGTTGGGTAATATGGTATAATACCTACCTATATCATAAGTATTGTAAGAATCTGAGCTACTAATCATTTCTTCATGTACTTTTTCCCCAGGCCTTATTCCAATGACTTTTATTTTACAATTTGGATCAATTGCTTTTGCTAAATCCATAATATTGTAGGATGGAATTTTTGGAACAAATATCTCACCGCCCCATGCTTTTTCTAACGCAAAAAGAACCATATTTACACCCTCTTGAAGAGATATGTTAAACCTTGTCATTTTAGGGTCCGTTATAGGTAGTGTGCCTGACTTTTTTTTGTTTAAAAAGAAGGGTATGACAGATCCGTTAGAGGACATTACATTGCCATACCTAACCACGGAATGAAGGGTGTTTGAACTGTTATTGTTAGCTGCAACAAATAATTTGTCAGAAGTTAATTTTGTTGCTCCATACAAATTAATAGGTGCACAAGCTTTGTCCGTTGAAAGGGCTACAACAGACTTCACACTGACTATACTATTAGCTATTTTAGTAATGTTTTGGGCGCCTAAAACATTAGTTTTAATGCACTCTTCTGGATTCATTTCTGATAAATGAACGTGTTTCATAGCTGCAGCATGAATAATATAATCAACATCTTTACAGGCCGATTTAACACTGTCGTAGTCTCTAACGTCCCCAAGTAAAAATTGAAGTTTTGGGAATTTTTCCATTGGAAACTCTTCCCTCATTTGAAAATGCTTTTGTTCGTCTCTAGAAAAAACTATTACACTTCCAATATTTGGATATCGGATAAAAATTTCTTTTGTTAATGCCTTCCCTAGTGAGCCTGTGCCTCCTGTAATTAAAATTTTATTGATTTTCATAAATTATCTTTACATTTAAATTGTTTTCTAATTATTTGATAAAATCATATGAAACATATAAAACTATTTTTAAATAATGACAAATATATCATTAAAATAACATGTTTTATAATCGTTTGCTTCGTGATTTATACAAGATCTTTCCCTGGAACCGATCAACTAAACCAGTTTGGTTCTAGTGTTAATTTTTTAAATGGATTTGGCTTTGTTACTAAATACTTTGACGGTGAAAATTTATTTGTCAGACCTGTAAATAATTGGCCTATTTTTTATTCCCTTTTTTCATCACTATTGCTCTTTTTTACTAAAAATACAGTTTTTACATTTATGATCTCCACGCTTTTTTCAAAAGTGTTTTTGTCCGTGGTAGTCTACAAATTATACAAAAGTATTTTCACTGATAACTATAATTTTGCTTTTAATATTTTTATTACAGTAATAGCCCTTTCTTTGGCTCCAATTGGATATGGTTCGGATATTGATATTATAACTGCGTCAAGTTTTTTATTATCGTTATTGTTTTTGCATAAATATTATTTTGTTACTAGGAGTGTAAAGTCCTTATTTTTTTTCTTTTTAATTATTACAGCTATATGCCATATGAGATATGCATATTTACCAAAAGTAGCACTTTATTTGTTGTTTGTTTTCATATATGACCTTCATGTTAAAAACTTTAAAAACCAACTATTTTTAAAAATATTATTAAGTTCTATTGTGATATTAAATATTATTGCTATTTATTATGGTGAATATTTTCAAAAAACAACTGAAGATATTCTATTATATGATTCCGCAAATTTAGAACGAGAAAGTTTCTGGCATTTATTATACGCTCCACTTGCAAATTCATTTTTTCCCGACTTCATAGTCTTTAACTTTTTACATAAAGTTTTAGGAGATTTGGTTAATAATCACTACATAATATTTGTTTTAATTATGATGGGTTTATCGGTTTCAATATTTTATCTTCTTTTGAAGGCAATTATCACGTCTGTAAAATTTAAAAAAATAAGCGCCTCCAACTTTATCTTAGTTTTTTTATTTTTATTTATTTTTATAAATCTTATCGTTTTATTTTTGGTATATGGCCCATCTGAAGTATATCCAAAAAAACAGATAAATAATACCTATCAATTAAGCTATGATGGCCTTGCTATTGTAAACCGCTACCTAATCTTGTTACATCTTTCGGTATTCACCCTAGCTCTACATTATGCAATTAATAAGAATGTTTTTTATTTTAAAACATTAGTCACTTTAGCTGTTTTTTTTGGGTTTCTTCACTTTATTTACTTGAATAGCATATATTCTCATGATAGAAAGAAAAACTTGTTTCTTCTGAGTAAGCCTGAGGGTGTTTTAATTGATTGTAATGCTATTAATAATATATTTACAGAAAGTTACGAAAAAAATGTTCTGTTTTGTCCTCTTTACACAATAGACTCTATGATATCTAGACAGGTAAGTCCTATAGAAATAGCCAAAAGTAATGGACTAGTAATTTTTACAAAATTAGCTAATTTGCATATTTTTGAAAGTTCTTTAACTGATTTTGAATCTGTATATTATTGTCATTACAGCGGTAATGCAAGTTTTTATAAAAAAAATAAACATGATATTGTATATAAGGGAAATATATATACGCTTTATAAGAAAAAATGATCAACAATAAAACTATAGCAGTAGTGGTTCCTTGCTACAACGAAGAATCACAAATTGCAATGGTGGTTAAAAACATGCCTGAGTTTGTCGATAGAATTGTTGTTGTAAATGATTTTTCAAAAGATCAAACTGAAACTGTGGTCAAATCTCTAATTAATAATGAGGCTTATATTTCATCTGTAGAAATCAAACCAAAAAGAGTTGTTCCAAACCCCTACAACAAAGCTGACCAGGTACTTGAAAAGGTAAATAATGATGAAATAAAATTCTATACGCCTCAAAAAATAGAAGAGTCGAAAAGTAAAATTGTTCTAATAAACCATCTTCGAAATGCCGGAGTTGGGGCTGCAATAGCTTCAGGTTATAAGTGGTGCAAGGACAAACAGATTGACTGTACAGCAGTTATGGCGGGTGATGGCCAAATGGACCCCAACGAATTAAATTCTATTTGTAGACCTGTAATTGAAGAAAATATAGACTATGTAAAAGGCAATCGTTTGATTCATAGAAGCGCACTATTGGTAATTCCAAAAATAAGGTATTTAGGCAATGCTATATTGTCTATTTTAACTAAGTTGGCAAGTGGGTATTGGCATGTCAGTGATACACAAACTGGATACACAGCAATTAGCAATAAAGCTCTAAATGCTGTTAAACTATATAAAATATATAAAAGTTATGGAATGCCCAACGATTTATTAGTTAAATTAAACATTGCTTTTTGCACATTAAGAGAAGTGGAAATAAAGCCCGTTTACAATATCGGAGAGCAGTCTAAGATGAACATTTTTAAAGTTATACCCAGGGTATCATTTTTATTATTTAAATCGTTTTTTAAACGTCTATGGGGAAAGTATCTATTTAGAGATTTTCATCCTCTATTTTTACTTTACAACATGTCTTTTATCTTGTTTGGTTTTTCTATTCCATTTGTAGTTAAGATTTCTAAAATTTTCATTTCGGGAGGTCAATTAAATACTTTTACATTTCTAGGTTTTTTATTTCTTTTTATAACGGCTTTCCAAGCATTTCTTTTTGCTATGTGGATGGATATTCAGGATAATGAAAGGTTATATAAGTAGTAAAGTCTTGGAGAATAAAAAAACTATAGTTTGCTCTCGTTGTATTCTTGACAATACTGTGTCTGAAATATCTTTTGACGAAAATGGAGTGTGCAGCTTTTGTGTAAAACATGACAAGTTATTGAAATATTACCCTCAAGAAGATGGCAAAAGAGAGGAAAAATTCAAAAATTTAATTTATAAAATAAAAAATTCTGGAAAAGGTAAATATGATGTGATTGTTGGTGTTAGTGGGGGGGTTGACTCTTCGTTTACCCTTCATAAGGCAGTAGAAGCTGGGTTAAAGCCTTTAGCTGTTTATTTTGATAATGGCTGGGGTGCAGAAATTGCTGTAAAAAATATTCAAAAAATAACAAAAAAGTTAAACGTAGATTTATTTACCTTTGTTGTTGATTGGGAAGAATTTAAAGATATTCAGAGGGCCTTTTTAAAGGCTAGTGTACCATGTATTGATATACCCACTGACTTAGCAATAAGCTCTGTACTTTATAAAGCTGCTGCAAAAGAAAATATTAAATATATATTAAGTGGAGCGTCATTTATTACGGAAGGAACTGTACCTAAAAGTTGGAGCTTTATTGATGGTGCTTATTTAAGAAATGTTTATAAATTATATGGATCAAAAAAAATCAAAAAGTATCCTTTAATTGATTTAAAATCTATTTTTTACTACACTTTTATTAAAAAAATTATTCAGATTCCATTCACAAATTATTTTAATTATGATAAAAAAGAAGCGAAGAAGTTTTTAAAAAACAACTATGAATGGGAAGATTATGGAGGCCATCATTATGAGAATATCTACAGCAAATGGGGGTTTGGATGGTATACATATAATAAATTTGGTTTTGACAAAAGAAAAGTGTCTCTTTCCGGACCAATTCGAATGGGAAAAATGAAGAAAAGTGAAGCGCTAAAAGAAATTAGCTCACCTCCAGCTGTAAAAAAAGAAATAACAGCTTTTGTAATGAAAAAGTTGGAAATTAACAACGAGGAGTTTAAGAAAATTATGGAACAAAAATGTAGGAGTTACAAAGATTTCAAAACAGGGCTAGATGCTTTAAATAAATTCAAATTTATAGTTAAAATTGCTGTTAAAAAAGGTCTTATCTCTCCTGTTGTTTACGAAAAATTCTTTGATGAATAAAATTGTAATTGTAGACTATGGACTTGGCAACATAAAGTCTATAAAACACAAATTAGAAAAATATAATTATGCTGTATCCTTATCTAATAAAGCTAATGAAATAGAAAGTGCCAGGTTATTAATATTACCTGGTGTTGGAAACTTTAAAGTTGGTATGGCAAACATACAAAACCTAGATTTAATTAAATGTCTAAACAGTGCTGTTTTAAAAAAGAAAAAACCAATCATAGGAATTTGTTTGGGTATGCAACTAATGACTTCTTTTAGTGAAGAAGGAGATTGCTCAGGTTTAAACTGGATAAATGCTAAAACTAAAAAGTTTTTTTTTAAGGATTCAAAGTTTAAAATTCCAAATGTTGGTTGGCGAACTAATGAATTATTAAAACCTAATGATTACTTTAATCAAATACCAAAAGATAAATACTTTTATTTTACACACTCATATTATGTAGACTGTAAAGAAAAAGAAGATATAATAGCTCAGTCTTATTATGGGCATAAATTTACAAGCGTTTTTCAAAAAGATAATATTTTTGGTGTTCAATTTCATCCTGAAAAAAGTCATTTAAACGGGTTTCGTCTTTTGTTAAATTTTATTGAGAAAAACTTATGATACGCAAAAGAATAATACCTGTTCTTTTACTAAAAAATAACGGTTTGTATAAGGGCGTTGGATATGACAAGTACGTATATATAGGCGACCCAATAAATGCCGTTAAAATTTTTAATGATATGGAGGTGGATGAATTAATTTTTTTAGATATTGAAGCTTCTAAAAAAAATAAGGTAATTTCTCAAAGATTTGTAGAAAAACTTTCTGAGGAATGTTTTATGCCATTTTCCGTGGGTGGTGGAATAAAAAGTTTAGAGGATGCTAAAAAGTTAATTTCTGCAGGTGCAGAAAAAATTGTTCTTAACAATTGGGCTGTAAATCGGCCAGAAATAATTACAGAAATATCTAACTCTTTTGGTAGTCAAAGCATAGTGGTTGCTGTGGACGTTAAAAAAAACTGGTTAGGCAAAGAGAAAGTTTATCGTTTTTCAGGCGAGAGACCAACAAAGTTAAATTTAGAAGAGTGGGTAATGGAAATAGAAAAAAGAGGTGCAGGTGAAATTTTAATCAATTCTATTGAACTGGATGGTAAAATGAATGGATATAATACTGATTTAATAAATAGAGTGTCAAAATCTGTTAATATTCCTGTCATTGCCGGATGCGGGGCAGGCGTAGTTTCGCATTTTAAGGATGCTTTTAAAGCAGGTGCAGAGGCATGTGCAGGTGGAAGTGTTTTTGTTTTTCACGGTGCCAGAAAAGGTGTTCTGATTAATTATCCCTCCAAAGAAGAACTAGAAAATATTTATAATTAATGCGAGTCTTAATTGACATCAATCATCCTGGTCATGTACATCTTTTTAAAAATTTATACTTTGAGTTAAAAAAAAGGAATGTATTTGTTCTAGTAACAGCAACTCATAAAGATGTTGCTACACTTCTTTTACAAAAATATGATATACCTTTTATTGATTTAGGTACTTATGGAAAATCTAAAATTTCTAAAATTTTACAACTTCCAATTAAAAGTCTTCAATTAGCGTACATAACATGGAAACATAAAATTGATTGCTTATTTGGTGTGTCTTTTAGGGTAGCTCATGCTGGTTTTTTGACTAAAAGAGAGTCCTTTGTTTTTGATGACACTGAACATGCAAAACAAGAAATTTTTTTATATAAATATTTTGCAACTAAAATTTTAACGCCTGATTGTTTTGAAAAAGATCTTGGGGAAAAGCATATAAAATACAATGGGTATCACGAACTTGCCTATTTACACCCTGATCATTTTAAGCCAAATCTAGAAACATTAAAAGAAATTAATTTAAAAGAAAACGATATTTTTTTTGTACTAAGATTTGTAAGCTGGGATGCCGGTCATGATGTAGGACAATATGGAATTTCTATAGAATCTAAACGAAAACTAATTGAGTTGTTAGAGAAAAAAGGTAGGGTGATAATATCAAGCGAGGGAGAGCTAGTTGGTGAATTTGAAAA
>CENJ01170769.1_pt1 | contig 20511 bp, 15 predicted proteins | sample 356161 | NCBI WGS metagenome assembly CENJ01 (sample SAMEA2619531, study PRJEB7988) | marine metagenome | biome: marine biome (ENVO:00000447); feature: surface water layer (ENVO:00002042); material: "saline water (ENVO:00002010), including plankton (ENVO:xxxxxxxx)" | depth 5 m
GTAATTTAAGAAGCGTGTTCGGATGTAACTTGAATGACGAGGAAGTGTGGATCACCAAGACCGGTCTGGCTTTGTTTGCGTGGCTCGCTCTCTCACTGTCCCGTCTCCTACTCCTGTTGCGAGAGGCAGGAAAACAGTGCTGGATGTCTGGCTAGAATGTGCCCTCAGGGGTCTTGCTAAGCGGACGGCCTTTGGTAAACTTCGCCGCCCAATTAACGCGCTACAGAGCATTGTCATGAAACCTGAAATACATCCGACCTATAACACAGTGAAGGCAACCTGCAGCTGCGGCAATGTGATCGAATTAGGTTCTACCCTCAGCGAAGATTTTCACGTTGATGTGTGCTCAAAGTGCCACCCGTTTTACACTGGAAAGCAAAAGATTCTAGACTCTGGCGGCCGTGTTGAACGCTATCGCAAACGTTTTGGTAGCCGTACAGCGACCGGTACTAAATAGCTCTGCTACCGCTCGACCGTAGGGGCTAAGCACTTCTGTTCGGTCCCTTGAAGTCCAGTCAACTTAAGGGATTAAGGGACATAACGCGTAAAGCGCAGGCCCTCTATAAAGCCACAAAAGCCAGGCAAAACTTGGATTAAACGAGCTTTGCATCGCGTTAACCGCTGATTGTCGTAGTCCATAAGCTTCTGTCTTGTTAAACGCAGCACGCTTTTAAGTAAAAGCCTTAATCGCCCACCAATCCGGCTGCTCCAAAGTGTTATCTATTCCTGCATTGAGCTGCTAGTCGCGCAAGACCTTGATCTGCGCGGAGATTGTTCAGGTTTTCATCACGGCAGACATGCTGCAATCTCACTGAGAAATAGGTAATACTCAGCGGTCAGCAACAACTAAAGCTTAAACAGAGCGACAGGCATCGACAGTCTGAAAGCAGCGGCAAAATAGAAAACCCAAAAAAAGAAATAGAAATAGAAAAAAAAGAAAAAAAAACAGAACCGAAAGTCAGTTGCGACGGGCGACAAGCCAACACCGCTGTCAAAACGCTCGCCAATTTGCGTCGTAACGCCACCTTCGTGAACGAAACAACGTTAATGCTTACGAGCCCAGATATGAACAATCCGCACCCCAAAAAGATCCTTCAAAGCGGCAATCACGCGGTTTGCGTCGAAACCGGAAGCAGACTTGTCCGGAGAATGCGTATTCGCCGTGCGCTGCTAATTGTAGCGGCGATCTTGAGCGTCACTTGGGCGGGCTCTGCTGCTGCCGGTAAGGGCGCTGAGATTTACAACGAGTTGCTCGAAAAAGGCGTTATTTACCCCGACGAGCGCTGGCAAAACTACGTTACTGAAATAGGCGAACGCCTTTTGGCGGAATCTTCGGACGCCGGCAAAACCTATACTTTCGTCGTGGTTGATCAGCCCATGGTCAACGCCTGGGCCACAGCTGACGCCTATATTTTTGTGACCCGCGGCATTTTGGCTTTTTTCCAGTCGGAAGATGAACTGGCTGCAGTATTGGGTCACGAGATAGGCCACGTTATTGGCAACCACGTAGGAAAATCGGTTACTGGTAACCGGCTCGGTAAACTAGCCGGTATCTTAGGTACCTTCGCGACGGGGTCTAGTTCTTCATACGGACTCGCGAGTGCAGTCACAAAAACGGCGCTGGCCAGCTATGGTCGGGAGCACGAGCTGGAAGCGGACGAGATCGGCACCGATTTGATTTTGCGCGCGGGCTACAACCCGCGCGCGTTGTTAGACAGCATCCAAATGCTCCGCGATCACGACAACTTCCAAAAAACAGTGTTAAACACGCCGACTATTTACCACGGCATTTTGGGCAGCCACCCCGCACACAACAAACGCCTCAACGAATTAGTGAATCAGTCCCAGGCTCTGGTGCCTGCCGAACTGGCTGAGCCAGAGCGGGATTTCTATGCGATGGTAGACGGGTTGGCGTACGGTGATGAATCGTCCACCGGCGTGGTCAAGGACGGCGTCTATTATCACGGTGCGTTACGCCTGCGCGTTGCCTTTCCAGAGGGCTGGGATGTCCAAGCCTCGTCCTCAGAGGTGTATTCGATTGAACGCACAGCCAGTGGCAAAGCGGGCCCTGGCAAAATGTCGGTGCGGCGCTCGGCATCGCCAACCGAAACGCAAACACCAGAACAATATCTAACTAAAACATTGCGTCGCGATGATCTCAAAGATGGTGCGGAGATTCGCGTTGGACCTTATCCCGGATACATCGCGACTATCGAGACGGTTGCCGGCAGCGCCACAGAGCTTCGCCAAATTGCGGTGGTGTATAAGGATGGCGGTGTGTTCTTGTTCAATGGAGAACTAAAGCAGGGCGGCGACGCTGGTATTTTTGCGCAAGCGTTTCTCGACGCAGTGATGTCGTTTCGGGCGATGACCGCTGACGATTTACGTCTAGTTAATAATCAAAAAATAAAAATTATAGAGGCTAGGCCTGGTGACACGTACGCTGAGCTTGCCCGTTTCGTACCCGTCAAAAGCAATGCCGAAGCGGTCTTACGCGTAATCAATGGCCACCATCCCTATGGCGAGCCCCGCGCAGGTGACCGTATCAAAGTGATTGAATAACACAGTATTGCGTTCGCACCGCTGGGGAGCAAGTCAGCCACTTAGATTTTGGCGAGGCAAGCCTAGCTCAGAATAAGTCAATTGCCTTTACTTCAGCATCTTGTGAGTCATTACCTAAGTCGACAGCATCCGGCATCTCCGGCGCGTTTTCAGCAAGGAAATACTCGAATATTCCGTTGGGATCCATTGGGGCTGTGGCTTTGCCTGTGCGCGGATCGACCTTCAGGCTTACTATGCCTGGCGGCAACGGAAGCTCAACCTCAGGGTAGTCTTGCAACGCGTCGCCCATGAAATCGATCCAAATAGGCAGCGGTACGTTTGAGCCGTAAGCGTTTCGACCGAGCGGCAATTGATCGGTGAAGCCTACCCACACGCTGGTGACCAACTGCGGATGAAAGCCATTAAACCAAGTGTCGGCGGCATCGTCTGTGGTGCCGGTTTTACCGGCTATATCCCGGCGTTTCAGTGCTTTGGCGCGACGTCCGGTGCCATATTGGACAACATCTCGCAGCATTGAATTCATAATGAAAGCATGACTCTCGTCCAGCACCCGATTGGCATTCGGACGTGTAGCCTGAGGCCCTACTTGATCACTTGATCGACTAAAAAGATTGGTTAGCGGATCGATTTGAATGGTAGAACGGTCTAAGGCGGAACGAACTGCTGCCGTTTGCGCCGCGTCGTTTGAACAGTCTTCGCAAACCAATGGGGCTTGATTAGCGCGCACCACTGTGCCGTCCTGCGCGACGATACGATCAATAATGTTGGGTTCGATCAAATAGCCGCCATTGGCGAAAACGGCATAGGCCCTCGCCATCTCTATCGGCGCGACTGCCATAGTGCCACCGCCTATCGCAAGCTGCGTATTGCGAGGGAAATTTTCGATATTGAAACCGAAGTTGTCAGCATGTCTGAGCACTGCGCCTGCGCCTACTTCTAGCAGGACACGCATAGAAACCAGGTTGATTGAACGATATAGCGCTTCGCGTAATCGGGTTGGTCCGTTATAGCGGTTGTTGTCATTACGCGGGCGGTACTGCGACTCAAGATTATCGTCATCAAAGACAAGTGGCGCGTCCAAGAAGATGTCAGCTGGCGTTACGCCATTAGCAAGTGCGGCGGAATAGACAAACGGCTTAAAGCCGGAACCGGGTTGGCGTGCTGCTTGGATAGCATGATTGTACTGATTAGCGAAAAAGTCGTAGCCACCAACTATGGCTTTGACACCGCCGGTGTCTGGGTCAAGTGCGACCAGAGCGCCCTGAATGTCTGGGCTTTGTGATAACAGCCAACGTTCTTTGCCAGTGTCCCAACGGAGGCGAATAATGTCGCCGACGGCAAGCGCATCGTTGAGTCCCTTCAGCGCAGAACCGCGTGTATCGGTATCGATATAGGCTCTTGCCCAACGGCTATCGGTTAAAAGTAATTCATGCGTTTGGCCTCGCTTGTCGAGCACTGCCGCGCTCGCTTGATCAACTTTCACAACGGCGGCGGCCACTAACTCACCGTAATCGGCATAGTTTTGCAAAATATCGACCACCGCGGTGGTGAGTTCTGTGTTAAGCGGAGTGGCAGCAGGCTCCATTGCAGCACTCGGTAGTTGTTTGAGCAGCGCCTCTGGCAATCTGGCTTCTGCGCCGCGATAGCCGTGCAACCGATCGTAGCTTTCTAGCCCGCGGCGCAGCGCCGCAATGGCCTCGCGCTGCATAGCGCTATCCAAGGTTGTGTATATTGAGTAACCGCCGGTATACAGGTCGGGAATGTCAGGCAGTGCCTGGCGTCGCACCCATTCCGCGGCATAAGGGCTCGGCACGTCTAATGGTCGGGCGAAGACTTTTGCGGTAATCGGCGCATTGCGAGCTTCGTTATAAGCCGCCTCGGTAATCGAATTTTGTGCGCGCATGCGCGAAAGGACCTGATTGCGGCGACGCTGCGCCCACTCAGGGCCATTGATCGGGTTGCCTGCCTCAGGCCGCTGCGGAATACCGGCAAGCATAGCCAATTGCGGTAGATTCAGTTCGCGCAACGACTTGCCGTAATAGGTCATTGCTGCTGCTTCTGCGCCGTATGCGCGTTTCCCAAAGGGAACCAAATTAATGTACAGCTCGAGAATTTCGTCTTTGCTTAGCTCTCGTTCGATTTTCAGCGACAGCAGCATTTCTTTAAATTTGCGTAAAAAGCGGCGTTCCAGACTAAACGAAACATTGCGGGCGAGCTGCATGGTGATGGTGCTGGCGCCACCAACAGAGGTGTCCATGCCTAGCGCGTTGGCGCCGAGCTGAATAATATCGTTGGCAAGCGAAATATAGTCTATGCCGTTGTGTTCGTAGAAGCGCTTGTCCTCGGTGTCGAGTAAGGCGTTGATAAAGTCCTCGGGTACCTCGTTCAGGCTAATCGGGATCAAGCGTCGTTCGCCAAATTCTGCGATCAGCGCACCGTCGCTTGCGTAGACCCTAAGCGGGGTTTGCAGTTTTACCTGGCGGAATTCAGCGGCTTCGGGGATTTGTGGATCGAGATAAAGAAACACCCCCGCTAGGCCTGCGGCACTACCAAACATACCGGCAAAAAACAGGCTAAGTAGTGCCCTAATCCAATTAAGAACGCGGTTGCGGGGTGGTGTTGCGGTCACTGCGATGTGTTGCTGCGCTGCTGAGATAGGCGATGAATCATAGCCGAGTCAATGAATAGCGCAATAACGCCTGCGCGGAAACCCCGATTTGACTCAGTCCCGGCACTCAAATGAACGCGTCCGGCTGCGTTCGTTGCCGTGCATCGATACAAACAGATCGGGTTAAACAATTGATTCCGTTGCAAACGCGCTGCAAATTTTAAATCTACGAGCCTCTCGAAAGCCCGCGATAACCGATGTTTTTCAGGGTTCACTGCGTACGCCAAATGCAGATTTAACCGGCATTGGTTTGGGTTTGGAGCCTCTCAGGTACCCGATTCAATGGTTACTCTGAACGCTTGGGCTGGGCTGGGCTGGAGTACGCTGGCGGCGGTTACCGCAGCGGTTGGTCGTCGGCGTCGATGAAGCTGCAGTCTGCATGGCAATAGGAGTGGTGAACGATGGTTTTCAATTGGCAAAATCTGCCGACAGTACTCGGGGTGGAGTTAACGCCTTATTCGTTGCGTTTGATTTGTTTGGCGCTACCTTATAGCGAGGCGAAGCGCGGACGTAACACTCGTAATGAGGCACCCGCGAACACCATCGGCGAGACGCCGATTCCGTTATGGACACACGCCATTGATCTGCCGGATGCGATTCTTCCGCCCGAGGCCAAAGGGCCATCGTTTGCGATAGATTCACTTGCTTCGGCGGTCTCGGGTGTAACAACTTCCGATGTCACTGGTGTTGCTTCTTCTGCAGAGTCGGACACTTTAAACGGGGTTTGGCGTGAGCCGGAATTCGCCGCTGTTTTGCAGCGAATCTTTCGCGAACATCATCCGCCATCATACCGCCCGCCTGGCTATATCGTTTTGGCGCTTAGTGAGGCGCATTTGTTAACCCGCGTTGTTCGGGTGCCCACAGAAATGTTGCATGATGTGCAGGCGCTGGAAGAGGCTTTGCTTGATTTTGTGGCAGAACAGTTCGCGGATGAGGCTGACTTGCTGCTATTTGACTATGCCGTGATGAGCGATGTTGAGGAGGTCGCGGCAGAACGCGAGATGCTGATAACGCTTGGCCGCACAGACGAGTTAAGTGAGTTAAGCCAGATTTTTCGCCATAGCGGTTTACCGTTAAGCTGTATTGAGCCTACCACGCTGTCTGCAAACCGCTTTCTTCGCGCCCTGACGGTGAAAACCAAATCTAACGTCGCGCAAGCGTTTCGTAGCGAGACAGAATTCGAAGTCGAATCAAACGATGATTTACCCTCCGCGTCTCTTGCGACGTTCAAGCAGGACTTAGAATTAAACCGGCAGCCTGCAACCCCAACAGGGTTAGAGTCCTCAGCTATTCAGGCATCCGTACCAAGTGCCGGCGCTTCACTTTCGGAACTGGCTGCTTGGGCGCAGGCTAACGATGCGGTGGAGCGTGCCGAATACGTCACAGCAACTTTTTCGCGCAGCAATTTAGCCAACCCTTTCGATGTGGTTGCGCCATGGGCCTGCGCTTATGGGGCTGGCCTGCTTGCGTTTGCGCGAGCCAAGTCCAAGCGGTACCTCGGCCTCGGTACTGCCTTTTCACGCCCGTGGTTGACCTAAGTAGTGGATCCTGGTGATTGTCGTGCTGCCCTTTATCAACTTATGTTTGCCCAGGCCCAAACGACGCCGTTTGCAGCGCCTTCGGTTTTGGCTGATTCAATTAGCTGGCATATCGCTGACTACCAGCTTAGGCACTTTGTTGTATATCGGTACGGCGGGCCCTAATCAGGCACTCGCTATCGAAAAGATGGCGCTTGCTGAAGTCGAGGATCGTTATCAACAATCGCTGATTGAACTTAATCAATCGAAAGCGGACGCCGAGCGCTACCGCATCAGTCTACTGGAAATTCGAAAACAGCGTGTTCAGCTGCGATCCTGGCTAAAAGCGCTGGATTTGCTCGCTGCTGCTCGGCCGACTGGAGTGCTCTTCGATAGCGCCCGTGGGGAATCCTTCACTGGTCACTCCAGCCAGGGCGATGATCAAAGCGCTGCCCCGGGACAGATTGTCGTGACGGGGCGCATGCGTAAGCCGGAAGATCTAGCCCTTCTGAGGCAGCGTGTAGTCGAGCTCAGCTCGGTCCTGGCTGCGGGTATGCAACAGATGCGGGTTGGTGACGTGCAACCGCCAGCGACAGTGCTGGTAAATGCTCCTGAGTTTTCCGCGATTCCGTTTACTGTGACCTTTGGCTTAGCGGGACTGCAGCAATGGCTGCAGGCTAAACCTAAACCGCGTCAGGCTAAAATGTCCGCACCAGGGTTAAAGTCGGAATCGGGATCTGAGTCAAAAACGAGGCCAAAGGCACTACGTTCCGCGGAACGCACGCACAATGCGCCACTATCGCGCGGTACAGCCTTGGCGGTCTCCGTGCCGGATGTGACACGTGATTGATCGGGTTATTGAAACCCTTGATCACAGATTGAGGTTCGCCAAACTGAATTCGCGTACACAGGCGCAGTACGCTCTTGTCACTCACTTTATATTAGCAACGCTTTTGGCGACGTCTGTTCTCGCGTGGGTGATTCTGGAACGGCGCAGCATTACCCAAGCCAATCAGGCGAAGCAACTTCAGCTGCAGCAGATGGCTGAGTCAATCCAGTCGCTTCGAGATGCACAGACAGCTTTGCGAGTGTTGGAGCATGAGGTTCTCGCGTTTCCAGGCTTTGCCAATGGGTCTTCTGAGGCGGCTTTTGACAAGAAGACAGGCGCGGCGTCAGACGTAGCGGAAGGCCTTGCCGCGAAAGCCGGCACCGAGTTTGGGCCTGTGATTGAGGCTGCGCCAGAGACTCCGCGGGGATCAAGTACCCACATAGCTACGTTGCAACATCTGGCAAACACGGCAGGCTTAAGTATTCTTGAACTGGCGCAATTATCTGGCCGCGAGGTGGCGGCGGACTCACCGTATGGCCGCTTCCAACTGGTAACCCTGCGTGGCAGCTACTCTTCGATACATCGATTTTTGACTCTACTTGCCGGTGGCGACTTGCCATTGCTCGCGGCTAGCATTGTGCTGGAAAAAGGTGTGCTGCCAGGCATGCTGCGCGCGCGTATCGAGATTCGCCCGGTTCTCGCTCGCCCTCGGCTGAGCACTCACTAGAGTGTATTCAGTGCTTCATTTGCTATGTTTCATTCAGTTAGCGAGCCTATTCGCTAAAGAGCGCATGGCTATCGCTTTTTTCTTCATTCTCGCGTGCATTTCGATCCAACTTAGCGCGGCACAAATTTCCTTGTTACCTGGACCCACATCCTTACCTAAGGTCTCGTCACAGTCACGACCCTCCGCTGGCGACCCGTTTTACCCGGCGGATGTAAAAGCTTTAGCACCCCACTCTACGCCATGCCGTCTCTCAGCCGAGGATGAGTTGCCCGCAGATTTGTGTGATCCTGCAACACGCCTGTTGCCCAGCCCTTTTAAGTGGGTGGGCATCGTACGCATAGCTGAAGTGCATAATCTATTGTTCGCCGCAGCCAACGCGGAAATTGTGATCCTTAGACCGGGTGAGCGAGTGCCGGGAACTGGCTTGGCAATCCATCAGGTCGTGGCGGATCGTTTGTTTGTCCGTGGACCATCGACGCTCAGCCCAGCAATTCCGAACGTCATACGGCTAGGAGACCGCTTTCGCGTTGTTGACGACCAAATTGAAGTGGAGCAGTAAATGGCGCGTTTTAGCTTGTTTTCCCTGCTTTTCCTGATCGGTGTGGATTACTTAGCGCCGCAACAGGTTGTTGCTCAGAAGTCTCAACTGCCGTTATCTGCCGCCTCACAGAAGGTTTCTTTATCTTTTCAGGAAATTGACCTGCGTCGTAGTCTGGCAGCAATGGCTGAGCTTGGCGGTGTCGACATCGTAGTGAGTGACGAGGTAAGCGGCACAGCGACGCTACAACTTACCGATGTGACTTGGCGGGTGGCTTTTTTGACTTTGCTCGAGTCCAAAAAGTTGGGGTGGCGAGCCATAGACGAAGTCATTTTGGTTGCGCCACGAGCGACTATTGCGGCTCAGGCGCAGCAAGTCCTTGCCAACGCGGAGAAGGTAGCCGCTTTACAACCCACCGTTACAGCGGTGATACCCATCCGCTATATGCGCGCGGAAGCTTTGCTGCCTATCTTGCGGGCAAAATCAGGTGGCACGCTAACGCCCAGGGGTTTTGTAGCAGCGGATTTGCGCACCAATCAATTGGTGATTACCGATGTCAATCAATCTATCGAAAACGCACGCCGCTTGGTTGATCAGCTCGATATTGCGCTGCGCCAGGTACAGATTGAAGCGCGGATCGTTACTTTAAGCCGCTCTTCGATAGATCAATTGGGGGTTCGCTGGCAGCAGGGCGACCTGAACGACATCAATTCGTCGCAAGCGCCTGCACCAGCGCCGGAAACTCAGACCAATTCGAAAAATACGCCGGCTCCGCCGGTATCAACCCCTTCAGCATCGAACTCGGCACCAGGTTTCAGCGCAAATTTGGCAGTAAATGTTCCCGGTGCAACGAAACTCGGCTTTCGCGTTCAATCCAATACGCGTTTTCTTGATCTCGAACTCTCCGCACTGGCACGCAAGGGTCGGGCTCAAGTTATTGCTCGCCCGAAGTTAATTACAGCTGATAGAGCGCCGGCGTGGATCGAGTCCGGGGTCGAAATCCCGTATCAGGAGGTGAGCCGAAGCGGTGCTACGACGGTCACCTTCAAAGACGCGGTGCTCAGGCTGGAGGTGGTGCCGCAAATCACGCCTGATAATCGTTTGATTCTTCGGCTGCACATAAAACAGGACACAGTCGGCCAAATTTATGCCGGCACACCCTCGATCAATACAAACGAAATGGAATCTGAGGTGGTGATCGATGATGGGCAGACATTGGTTTTAGGCGGTATTTTTCAGACTGATTTCAATACTTCCTTGCTGCAAACGCCGGGCTTGAGTCGCTTACCACTACTGGGCCGCTTGTTTCGGCGAACTCAGGAGCGTGACGATCGCCAAAAGCTGGTGATCTTTATTACTCCCAAGATCCTGCCAGACTAGGTTGGCGTGGGAGGGCATACGCGTCGCGCACTAGGCATTGATGGATTACACTGCGTGTTGGCAGTGGTGAAGCGCATGAAAGGTACAAATATATTTCTCATCGGGTTGATGGCTGTGGGTAAAAGCACGGTTGGTAGAGCCTTGTCGGAGCATTTGCAGCGACCTTTTTTTGACTCGGACACCGAGATTGAAGCGCGTGCCGGTGCCGAAATCTCCTGGATATTCGATGTGGAGGGTGAGGCCGGTTTTCGTCGTCGTGAATGCGCGGTGATTGAAGATCTAACTCAACATGATGGCATTGTGCTCGCCACAGGCGGTGGCGTGGTCGAAAATCCTATGAATCGAGCGCATCTAGCTGAACGAGGGACGGTCATTTATCTTTCAAGTTCGCTGCGCAGATTAGTGGCGCGTGTGCGTAATGATCGCAAAAGGCCGTTGCTGCAGCAGGGCAATTCCAGCGAAATTCTTGGCAGTCTCCTAAAGAAGCGCGAACCCTTGTATATGGAAATTGCCGACTACCGTTTTGATACCAGCGCTAAAAAAGTGGATCACTTGGTAAATCTTATCTTACAGCGTTTGCGTGAGGATGCGGTGGTTTGAAGTTGCAGTCGCTAAGAAGAAAGCTTTTAGTATTGGGAAAGCGTAAAACCTTATGCCTCAAGTCACAGTAAATTTAGCGGAACGCAGTTATCCGATTGACATTGGCTCAGGCTGGTTGGCGGACAGTACCGCGCTGGCCGAGCGACTAACGCCTCATATTCGCGGTCAACAGGTCGCCATCATTAGCAATAAGACGGTCGCCAATATCTATCTCGCCGCCGTTTTAGAAGCGCTTGCCGATTATCAAGTTGATGTCTTCTCAATGCGTGATGGCGAAGAATACAAAAGCATAGAGACCTATGCTCAGGCATTAGATTTTCTCTTGCAGCATCGCCATAACCGCTCCACATGCCTAATCGCATTGGGCGGCGGAGTCGTTGGCGATTTATGCGGTTTTGTTGCCGCGACCTTGCAACGCGGCGTGGACTTTATCCAGATCCCGACAACGCTGCTGGCACAAGTTGATTCTTCTGTAGGCGGCAAGACTGCGGTTAATCATCCAGTCGGCAAAAATCTGATTGGCGCCTTTCATCAGCCAGTTGCGGTCTGCATTGATACCGATGCATTGGCGACGTTGCCACCACGGGAATATGCGGCTGGGCTGGCCGAAGTGGTCAAATATGGCGTCATAACCGATGCAGATTTTTTTGGGTGGCTAGAATCGAACGCAGATTTGCTGGCGCGGCGCGATCCGGAAGCACTGCAGTATGCCATTGCAACGTCCTGCCGGATCAAGGCGGAAGTTGTTGCTGCTGATGAACGCGAAGGCGGCCGTCGCGCAATCCTGAACTATGGCCATACCTTTGGTCATGCTATCGAAAAACTCTGCGGCTACGGCGTATGGTTGCATGGTGAGGCGGTAGCCATCGGCATGGTCATGGCCGCGCATCTCTCCACAGCTCATACGGGTCTCCCGGCAGCACAAGTTATCCGCATCGAAAAGCTGTTAGAAAAGCTGCACCTGCCGACGCAGTGGACGGGCCGTGACGAGTTGCAGGTCGATGCTGCAACGCTTCTTAGTGTTATGGGTATGGATAAGAAAGCAGTCGATGGTCGGGTGCGATTTATCTTGGCAGCAGATCTGGGGCAAGTCGATGTAGTGGATGATGTTGCGCCGGAAACAATCGAAGCGCTGTGGCTAAAGCTCACTCAGGCAGAGTGGGCTTAACGATGCTCAATGGCTTTATGCGCGTTGCATCGACGCTGATTACCCTTGTTACCAGCTTAATCGCATCTTCGCTATGGGCGGAGGAAAGTCGGCCTGCATCTTGGATCATTCAACAAGACCCCGAGGCATACACTCTGCAGTTGATCACGTTATCCTCGAGAACGGCACTGGACGCTTTCATAGGCGGGCCGGTTACAAATGCAGGAATTGCAGAGGAATTGGCTTCTTATCGAACTCAGCGAAACGACAAGCTTTTGTTTGTGCTGATAGCAGGCCGTTTTGCCAGTGTCGCCGAGGCTGAGGCCGCACAAAAACGGTTACCGCCGGCGCTTCAGGAGACGACACCACTGATACGACAGGTCCGCTCAGTCCAAAAGGAATTGCGGCGTACTCTGCAAGATCGCTAGCCATTCCAGGTCAGCGCGATCTGTCTTCTATGGCAGATTCGTATCACCCATCAAGAACCTATCAATCTCACGTGCCGCTTCGCGGCCCTCATTGATAGCGCGTACAACTAATGATTGGCCCCGACGACAGTCGCCCGCAGCGAAAACCTTATCAATATTGGTTTTATAGTCGCCGTAGGTGGCTTTGAAGTTAGATCTTTCGTCATAGTCCAGGCCCAGGGGATCGCTGACTTCATGTTCTGGTCCGAGGAAGCCCATTGCCAGGAATACCAGGTCGGCAGGCCAGTCTTTCTCGCTGCCGGGGACGTTTTCGAACTTGCCGTCTTTAAACTCTACTTCCACAGTGCGCACACCAGTCACATCACCGGCCTCATTACCGAGGAAGCACAAAGACGAGATTGAGTAGACCCGAGGGTCCTCGCCCTGCTTGTAGGTGGCCTCTTCATGGCCGTAGTCGACGCGGAAGATTTTGGGCCAGGTTGGCCATGGATTATTGCCAGCTCGGTCTTCTGGTGGCTTAGGAAATAGCTCGAAATTCACCAGGCTACGGCAGCCATGGCGCATTGACGTACCGATGCAATCGGTGCCGGTATCGCCGCCGCCAATGACGATAACGTCTTTGTCTTTGGCAGAAATATAGTCGCCGTCGGCATGCCGGGAGTCCAGCAGACTCTTAGTGTTCGCGCTGAGAAAATCCATGGCGAAATGAATGCCTTTAAATTCGCGTCCGGGGATCGGCAGGTCGCGTGGAATAGTCGAACCGGTCGATAGCAGCACTGCATCGTATTGGTCACGCAGATCGGCTATTGAAACGGAATCATTAGCGCCATCGCCAACCGCGGTGCCGGTTACGAATTCGATGCCGGATTCTCGCATGACGTTGATGCGTCGCTCGACCACATCGTCTTTGGCCAGCTTCATGTTTGGAATGCCGTACATCAATAGACCGCCAATACGGTCAGCTCGCTCATAGACGGTAACCGCGTGGCCGGCTTTATTGAGTTGATCGGCGGCTGCCAGACCTGCAGGTCCGGAACCCACCACGGCAACGCGCTTCTCGCTGCGTTCCTCTGGGATAGTTGGTACAACCCACCCCTCAGCAAAGCCGCGGTCGATAATTGCCATCTCGATATTTTTGATGGTGACTGCCGGATCGGTGATACCGAGTACACAAGCCCCCTCACAAGGTGCTGGGCAAACTCTGCCGGTAAACTCGGGGAAATTATTGGTTTTATGCAGCCGGTCTAGCGCTTCTTTCCATTGGTCTCGATAAACCAAATCATTCCATTCCGGAATCATATTGTGAATTGGGCAGCCTTCCTCGGACTGGCAAAACGGCACACCGCAATCCATACACCGTGCACTCTGCGTAGCAAGGCGCTCGCGATCGTGATCCGTATAGATTTCATTGAAATCCAGCAAACGCTCTGCCGGCGCTCGATAAGTCGCCGCGTTGCGTTTGAAGTCGATAAAACCGGTAGGCTTTCCCATAAACTGTCGGCTCGCTATAAATTTATTGTTGTATACATACTAGCGCGGTCGTCTGTCCGTGCTTTAAAAAACGAAAGCATTAGCCCGCGCTGACTTGTTGCTGGCGCTCTTGCAAAACGCGCTTGAAGTCTTGCGGCATCACTTTAATGAATTGCGCAACGCTCTGTTCCCAATTGGCTAACAGCGCTTCTGCAACCGTAGAACCAGTGTATTGCTGATGATTGCTGATCAGTTGTTTCAGTTCAGCAATGTCGACGGCCTCGTCCATTGGGTCTAAATCGACCATCTCTTGATTACAGTTTGCCGCAAACTGACCTCGCGGATCCCAAATGTAGGCGATACCACCGCTCATGCCAGCGGCAAAGTTGCGGCCGGTCTCGCCGAGAACGACGACGCGGCCCCCAGTCATATACTCACAGCCGTGATCGCCAACCCCTTCTACCACAGCGCGGGCGCCGCTATTGCGAACGCAGAATCGTTCTGCCGCGATGCCGCGGAAGTAAGCCTCTCCGCTGGTGGCGCCATATAGGGCCACGTTGCCGACGATGATGTTTTCTTCCGCAGCGAACGTACTGATTTTGGGCGGATAAACAATCACGCGACCGCCCGACAGGCCCTTGCCCACAAAGTCATTGGCGTCGCCTTCTACTTCGAGGGTAATACCTTTAGCCAGCCAGCAGCCCAGGCTCTGACCGGCACTGCCATTAAAGCGGAAATGAATGGTGTCGTCTGGGAGCATTTCTGGCCCAACTCGTAAAATCACCTGATTGGACAACATGGCACCAACCACTCGGTTAATGTTGGTAATGGGCAACTCTGCACCGACTTTCTCACCGCGTGCGAGCGCCGGTTCCGCCAATGGGATCAGCTGATTGTCCAAGGCCCGGTCTAGCTCATGATCCTGCTCATGCATAGCGAAGCTACCAAGGAACTCCTCCGGTTCCGAAGCAGGCTCGAGCAGACCGGTCAGGTCGAGACCGCTGGCTTTCCAATGAGAGATGGCGTCTTCTTTGCGCAGTAGATCAACGCGGCCGATCATGTCGTTTAGGTTACGCATGCCCAGCTGCGCCATGATGGTTCGTAGCTCTGTCGCGACCATAAACAAATAGTTTACGACATGCTCCGGTGAGCCGTTGAACTTCTTGCGCAGTTCGGGATCTTGCGTGGCAATACCAACTGGGCAGGTGTTCAGGTGACACTTGCGCATCATGATGCAGCCCAGCGCAATCAGTGGTGCCGTCGCAAAGCCAAATTCTTCTGCGCCTAATAGTGCTGCTATGGCGACATCACGACCAGTTTTTATCTGGCCATCGGTCTGCAACACCACTCGGGATCGTAAATTGTTCATCACTAGCGTCTGGTGCGTCTCAGCGATGCCGAGTTCCCATGGTACACCGGCGTGTTTAATGGAGGTCAGAGGCGAGGCTCCCGTGCCGCCACTGTCACCGGCGATAACAATGTGGTCTGCGCGGGCTTTGGTGACACCTGCCGCAACAGTGCCCACACCGATTTCGGCACCGAGCTTCACGCTGATGCGAGCAGCTGGGTTACCGTTTTTCAGGTCATGGATCAGTTGCGCCATGTCTTCGATTGAGTAAATATCGTGATGTGGCGGTGGGCTGATCAAGCCTACGCCGGGTGTTGAGTGACGCAGGCTGGCTATGTAGTCATCGACCTTGCCACCGGGCAATTCGCCGCCCTCGCCGGGCTTAGCACCCTGAATAATCTTGATCTGTAGCTCGTCCGCATTACTGATGTAATTAATGGTGACCCCAAAACGGCCGCTCGCGACCTGTTTGATGGCCGAGCGCTTTGAGTCGCCATTGGCTAGCGGAATGAAGCGTTTGGCGTCTTCGCCACCCTCACCGGTATTTGATTTGCCGCCGAGGCGATTCATGGCAATAGCCAGCGACTCATGTGCTTCAGCGCTGATCGACCCAAAGCTCATCGCGCCGGTGGCGAAGCGCTTCACGATTTCTGATTCGGATTCGACTTCTTCCAGCGGAATCGGCGTGGCGCTGTCTACGAACCCGAGTAACCCGCGTAGTGTTGCTTTGCGGGTGTTCTCTTCGTTAATTTGCTTTGCAAACGCCCAGTAGGCGTCGGCGTTGTTGGTCCGTACCGCAGACTGCAAATCGAAGATACTTTTCGGATCCCACATGTGCGTATCGCCATGGCGACGCCAGTGGAAGTCGCCGGGGTTCGGCAGAACTTCGATGGAACCACCTTCGCGTTCCGGATAACCGAGATCGTGACGACGCTGCATCTCTTGCGCCAAGGTATCGAGATCAATGCCTTCCACACGACTAGCGGTACCTTTAAAGGCGGCGCAGATCACATCGGACGCTAGGCCAACAGCCTCGAATATTTGCGCGCCTTTGTAGGACTGCAGCGTGGAGATGCCCATTTTCGCCATCACCTTCAGCATGCCTTTGGCAACCGCCTTGCGGTAGCGGGCAACAACACTGTCCTGGTCGGTAACACCAGCCACGTCATTGAATTCGCCGTGTTTCTGCGCCGACCATAGCGATTCAAAAGCCAGGTACGGGTTGATGGCATCGGCGCCATAACCAATCAACAGGCAGTGATGATGAACCTCGCGCGCTTCGCCCGTTTCAATGATCAGACCAATGCGAGTGCGTGAGTGGTTTTCAACTAAATTGTGGTGGACGCTGCCAACGGCTAACAACGCGCTCATGGCGACGCGGTCTGGGCCAATATTTCGGTCAGTCAACACGACCAAACTGTAACCATCGGTGATCGCTTGCTGGGTCTCGGCGTTAATGCGCTTTAACGCGGCGATCAGGCCCGCGTGGCCGGACTGCGATGCATACGTGATATCAACGGTCTGCGTTCGCCAGCCACGGTGGTCCATGGCTTTCACGCTGGCTAGCTCATCGTTGCTCAAGATCGGATGTGGTACGTGCAGGCGGTGCGCGTTTTCTGGTTCACTCTGCAGGAGGTTTTGCTCCGGACCGATGAAACAGCCCAAAGCCATAATGACTTCTTCGCGAATCGAGTCGATCGGTGGGTTGGTGACTTGCGCAAAACGCTGTTTAAAGTAGTCGTACAGCATGCGCGGCTTATCTGACATTACCGCCAGCGCGGCGTCGTTACCCATAGAGCCCAGCGGATCGCGTAGCTCTCGAACCATAGGCTGCAGCATGAACTGCATAGTTTCTTGGGTGAAGCCGAAAGCTTGCATTCGCTGAGTCAGAGTTGCTTCCTCTAGCGATGCGGCCATGGCAGGTGCCAGATCTTCCAACGCCATGGCCTGATCTTCCAGCCACTTTTGATAAGGGCGTTTGCTGGCTAAGTCCGCCTTAAGCTCTTCGTCTGGGATCATGCGGCCCTGGTCGAAGTCGATGAGAAAGATGCGCCCTGGTTGTAGACGTCCCTTGTGAGTCACCCTAGCTTCATCGACTGGTACAGTGCCAACCTCTGACGCCATAATGCAGATATCGTCGCTGGTGATGTAGTAGCGTGAGGGCCTCAAGCCGTTGCGGTCGAGGACCGCGCCGATGTAGTGGCCATCAGTGAAAGCAATCGAGGCTGGTCCATCCCAGGGTTCGATTAAGGCTGAGTGATATTCATAAAAGGCGCGTTTTTCCTGCGACATGGTGGCATGTTGCTGCCAGGCTTCCGGGATCATCATCAGCACCGCTTCTGGCAGCGTGCGGCCGCTCATCAGCAGAAATTCTAGAACATTGTCGAAGTTGCCAGAGTCAGAACAATTTGGGTCCACGATCGGGAACAGCTTCTGCAAGTCGCCACCGAACACATCGGTAGCGACCACACCTTCGCGAGCGTTCATGGCGTTGACGTTGCCAAGCAAGGTGTTGATCTCGCCGTTGTGGCTCATAAAACGGTTAGGCTGGGCGCGATCCCACGACGGGAAAGTGTTGGTGCTAAAGCGTGAGTGGACCATTGCGAGATGGGTCTCGAAGTCGCCGTCGGTCAGATCAGGAAAAAACGGGAACAGCTGAGCCGGGGTCAGCATGCCTTTGTATACGATGATGTTCGATGACAGGGAACAAAAATATGAGTGTTGCCCTATGCCGCGAAGCCGGTGGCCGCTAGCTTTACGGATAACGTAGAGTTTACGTTCAAATTCAACGTTGCTTTGTGCCGCAGCAGCTCCGACAAAGAGTTGCACGAAGGTCGGCATGGCGCGCCGTGCCGCTCTGCCAATGTCTGCCGCCTCCGCATCAGTAGGCAACTCGCGCCAACCGATGAGCTGTTGGCCCGCTGCCGCAATCTCTTCTTCAATAACCCGCTTACATTGCGCTTGATCTGCCCCATCGGTAGGCAGAAAAATATTGCCCACCCCATACATACCTTTCTCTGGCAGAGGTGTAGAAAATACTTCGTTTGCGATGCGGCCGAACAGTTTGTGAGGGACAGCGGTTAGGATGCCAGCACCGTCACCGGTGTTCTTTTCATAGCCAACGCCGCCGCGATGATCCATGCAGCAGTTCATTTGACTCGCATCGACTATGATCTGATGACTGGCTTCACCTTTTATATGGCAAACAAAGCCAACTCCACAGCTGTCTTTCTCGTTTGCTGGGTCGTAAAGGCCTTGGCGCGGTGGAAACCCACCGTTCATTACTGCAGTCATTCTGTCTTTCTCTCTTTTTAAACGCGCTAAATGGAGCGCAGGCTCCGGCGTTAAGGCCGCCGCCGCCAACTTTTCGCGGGTTTTGGCCGTCGCTAAAGCCACTAGCGGCTTGGGCAAGTTTTCAGTAAACCAACGTACTGGAAGTAAAAGCGCCTTGATAAAGGCTGGACGGCGGATTTTTCGTTTTAGCACTCTTAAGTGTGCAATTTTGCGCCGGGTGCGAAACATCTCAAAAAACGCACTTCGAATCAAGTCAATGGGGCCACTACTCCGCGAAGACCAATTACCTCCTAAGACTAAATATCTTTAAAGACTGCCTATTTCTAAGGGCATAGGTTGGGTATCGTGCTGGCGATCGCAGTTCGACCGTACGTTGCCATATATGACGTAGGCAGCGCGAAGAAAGGGTTTTATCCAGTGAGGATTTAGAGTCGCTTGATCAATATCTATGTGCACATTGCCCTGTTGCGGCGCGACCAGGTTTTTTTGCTCAGACGCAACCGCACTGGGTTCTTGGATGGTTTCTTTTGTTTGCCTGGCGGGCATCTTGAAAAAGATGAAAACCCGGCTCAAGGTGCGCTCCGCGAATGCCGAGAAGAGTGCGGCATCGTGCCCTCGCAGTCGCCGGAACTTTTGGCGGCTCTGCGCTTTCAGTTTGATTCGCGTGAAGGTTTGAATTTCATCTACCGCTGTTTCTTGCAAGAGTCTGATCCGCAGCCGTTTAACGCCGAGCCGCACCTTCACGATCGCGTCGATTTTTTCCCCGTTGACAATCTGCCAGCAGAGATCCCAGGGTGGTTGCGGGCGCTCGCACAGCCCTTGTCGCTAGAATTAGAGCATCAGATGTCGCAAAAATCGCGATCGATCCAGGGTTATAGGCCCCGCACCCCTCTCTACAAAGAGTTTCAATGATAGACTAGTAATCTTAAATTCTGAGAGATTAAGAGAGAGAAAGATGAAACAAGCGGTTCGAGTCACCATCACGGGTGCGGCGGGTCAAATCGGCTATGCATTATTATTTCGCGTGGCCTCAGGCGTCATGCTGGGCAAAGATCAGCCGGTTATTCTGCAGCTTTTAGAAATTACACCGGCTTTGGATGCCTTGCAGGGCGTTGTAATGGAGTTGGACGACTGCGCGTTTCCTTTACTGCAGGGCATCGTCGCGACAGACGACGCCAATGTAGCGTTCAAAGATACCGACTACGCTTTGCTAGTAGGCTCTCGACCACGGGGCCCTGGCATGGAGCGTAAGGATCTGCTCGAAGCGAATGCCGCCATTTTTTCTGCTCAAGGCAAAGCGCTCAACGACAATGCCTCGCGCGACGTTAAGGTATTGGTAGTCGGTAATCCGGCAAACACCAACTGCCTAATCGCGCAGCGCAATGCACCTGATTTAGATCCGCGTAACTTCACCGCTATGACCCGATTGGACCACAACCGTGCCATGGCCCAGTTGGCGCAAAAGACCGCTAGCCACGTCAACGATGTAAAGGGTCTGTGCATCTGGGGTAATCACTCTGCAACGCAGTATCCGGATATTCACCGCACGACGGTAGCGGGTACAGACGCCATGAGCCTCATTGACATGGATTGGTACACCGGCGAGTTCATCCCTACCGTGCAGCAGCGCGGTGCGGCAATCATCCAGGCTCGCGGCGCCTCCAGTGCGGCTTCCGCGGCTAATGCCGCTATCGACCATATGCATGACTGGGCGCTTGGCAGTGACGCTCTCGTGAGTATGGGTGTGTATTCGGATGGCAGTTATGGCATTGCCGAAGGATTGATTTACTCCTTCCCCGTGACTTGTAGCGGCGGTGACTGGCAAATCGTACAAGGCGTTGAAGTCAACGACTTCAGTCGGGAAAAAATGGCGGCGACCGAAACCGAGTTGGCCGAAGAGCGCGACGCCGTAGCGCATCTCTTACCTTAGAGACGCACTCCAAGTATTCTTGGTTGAGCCGGCGATTTTCTTAATTAAGGGTTCGAGCCTTGCTTAAGACGGC
>CENJ01037878.1_pt1 | contig 20501 bp, 14 predicted proteins | sample 356161 | NCBI WGS metagenome assembly CENJ01 (sample SAMEA2619531, study PRJEB7988) | marine metagenome | biome: marine biome (ENVO:00000447); feature: surface water layer (ENVO:00002042); material: "saline water (ENVO:00002010), including plankton (ENVO:xxxxxxxx)" | depth 5 m
GCCGGTGCGGCGCAACAGAAAGCCCAGAATACCAGCCCCGAACATCACCATCACGTCCAGAACAAGGCCGCGACCGATATAGGAGCCGATGGCTGCCAGAAGCAGGATCAGCGGGGCCAGGAACTGGAACGGGATCTTCAGGAGATACAGGATGGTCTTCGTTTCGATCAGCCCAATGAACAGGATCGACAGGTTCGCATAGAACATCGCCGCGAAGACAATCCAGATCAGATCGGGTGAATTATAGAAGACCAGCGGTCCGGGTTCGAGATCATGCATCTGGAACACGGCCACCATCATCGCTGTCAGCGCACCGCCCGGCAGGCCGAGCGCCAGCAGCGGGATCATCGCCGCGCCGGTGGCGGCGTTGTTGGCGGTCTCTGACGAGATGACGCCTTCCAGCTTGCCCTTGCCGAATTCTTCCTTGTTCTTTGACCAGCGCACCGCCTCGCCATAGCCCATGAAGGCCGCCAGCGTGGCGCCGATGCCGGGAAGAATGCCGCAGAAGAAGCCGACCAGAATCGACCTCAGGACGGCAAATTTATGCATCCAGAGCTCAAGGACGGTGGGGAAGGACATGCCGACCTTCGGCGCATCGAACTGGCCTGTCGCCTTCTTTTCCGCCTGAACAAAGATTTCCGATACCGCGAAGAAACCGAGGATCGCCGGCACAAACGCAATGCCGGCGGCAAGGTCGGTGAAGCCGAAATTGTAGCGGTTAATACCCCCCACCGGATCCTGACCGATGGTCGCGATAAGAAGGCCGAGAAGAACCGACATCCAGCCTTTCCAGATCGTCCGCCCGCCAACCGACGAGGCTACGGCAAGCCCGAAGAAGACAAGCGCGAAGATTTCCGGCGGGCCGATATTGCGGATAGCCCAGTTGGCCAGCGGTTCGGTGGCCGCCATCATCACCAGCGCCGATGCCACACCGCCGATGGCTGAACACAGCACCGCCGCGCCAACGGCCTTGCCAGACTGGCCCTTGCGGGTCATCGGATAGCCGTCAAAGGCGGTCGGTGCGTTTTCCGGCGCGCCGGGGATGTTGAACAGGATCGCCGTAATGGCGCCGCCATAGGTGCCGGTACAATAGATAACCGCGAACAGCATCACCCCCTGGGCCGGCTCCAGGTCGGCGGTGAAGGGAAGCAGGATCGCCGCCAGCGTCAGCATGCTGACCCCGGGGATGGCGCCGAACAGCATGCCGCCAACGACCCCGAAAACGAAGATCGCGATGGTAAAGGGATCGCCAAAGAGGGCGGCGGTGCCGGCGAGGAAATTTTCCACCATGTGCGTTACCAGAGCTTCTGCAGCTGGGTGTTCATTTTCAGGATGAACCCGCTGAAATCATAAAAGGGAGACACGTTGCCCTGAGGCAGGGGGGCATTGAGCGTGACGACGAACAGGCCAAGCAGGATGGCGTAGATCAGGATTGTGATGCTGATGATCCATTTCCACCGCCGCTCGCCAAACAGCCAGATGACGGCGGCGATGAAGAATGGCGCCGCCGAATACATGCCAACCGGCTTCAACAGATAGGCAAACAGGAAAGGCGTGAACAGGATCGCGATGATCTTGGCGAGGGTAGCCGGGTTGCTGTAATCGGTTGGCGAATCATCGGTCTCAGCAATGCCAACGCGACCTTTCTGAATGGCCGAGCCATGTTTGAAATGGTGATAAAGATTGCCAAGCGTCACCAGCATCAGCAACAGGATGATGACGCGCGGCCAGCCGGTAGCGCCGAACTTGTAGATCTCGATCGGCTGGTTGAACTCGAAGGTATAGCCGAAAAAAATGACCGCGATCAGCGACCAGACGACAGTCTCGATCATGTGCGATTTACCGAGCTGACCCAACGATCTCTCCCTCAATCAAACTCCGACAGTCAGGCTGCCGATATAATGTATCAAACTGGAGATGGGGTGCCCCCGGCGCCAATGGCCTCCGGGGGCACTGCAATGTAGAAGGACAGGCCTATTTCACATCCATGCCCATCGACTTGTACACGTCGCGGTACTGGGCGATGGAACGGGTGATCAGGTCACGGGCACCGGCGGTGTCGCGATAGCTGTCGATCACGTTCATGAACTTTGAATCGTTGAACGCCTGATAGCTGTCCTGGCAATAGCCGCGCTGGAACGCCCACTGCAGCCACTCAACGCGGTCAGCCGGGGCGTCCTTGTGGACGTAGAAGCCACGGAAACGAAGCAGCGGATCGAAATCCATGCCCATCTCACGGTGGGTCGGTACGTCAGCAAAGACCGACGGACGCTCGTCAAAGATCGTCAGGATCGGCTTGAAGTTGCCGGCATCCAGGAACTTGCGAACATCGCCAGGCTGCTCGAACAGCGCGTCGACCTGACCGCCAAGAAGCGCGCCATAACGCGGTGCGCCCTTGTCGAACGAGATCTGCTGGATTTCCATGCCGGTCGCGTCGGTGATGAACTTCATCGTGACACGCTCCATCGAGCCTTCCTTGGAGACGTTGGCGATTGTCGCCTTGCCGCCCTGGGCCTTCACCCATGCGACGAACGACTTCCAGTCATCATAGCGGGTTTCGTTGGTCCGGATGTAGATCTGCGAGAAGGTGACCTGCGAGACCACCAGCGGGATCAGATCCACGGCCGGGTTTGGACGCGATGAGTCCAGCGCATGCGCCGACGAAGCGTCGTCGATATGCTCCAGAACGTTATAGCCGTCCGCCGGTGAGGCCATGTAGGCGGTCATGCCGACAGTGCCCGAACCGCCGGGCTTGTGGTCACGGTTGATGGCAACGCCGGTCAGACCGGTCACGCCCTCGGCCATCGCCGCGGCAACCTGCCCCGAACCACCGGCCGGGCCGTAAGGCACGATCATGGTCAGTGCCCGCTCGGGAAAGCCGCCAGGCTTGTCCATCGAGGCTTCCGTGACCTTGCATTCAAAAGCGTTGGCTGTGCCGCCAACCGCCATCATCATGGTGGCAGCTACGCCAATACCGAAAAGTTTTTTCATTGGGTTCCTCCGCAATCTAAGTCGCCATTGTTTCCCCCGACGACCGGTACAAGTATGAACATCATTTTCCGGACAGGAAAAGCCCAAAAAGTTTCATCTGTCGATGCAGGTGCAGGATGAGGCGTGGTGAAATGTCACGTCGGCGCGACATCGGACGCGAGTTTGGGGGAGTCTAACCGAGGCGTGAACTCAGCAACAGGCTGGTATCGGTTTCCTTGATACCGGGGATCTGGCGAAGGCGTGAGATGGCCGTGTCGAAGGTCTCCAGCGTCTGTGTCTGGATTTCCGCGGCAAGGTCCCAGCGTCCGTTGGTGGTGAACAGCCGGGTGATCTCGGGCATGCCGGACAGCTTCCTGATCGCTGCCTCCTCCATGTTCGCCTCGACATTGATCATGATCCAGCCCGATACATTATGCCGGAACTCCTCAGCGCCGAGCGTGACCGTATAGCCGGTAATGACGCCGGACTGCTCCATTTTCTTGACATGGGCGTCGATGGTGACCCGGGACGCGCCAAGCTCGTGTGACATCTGTGTCACCGACATACGGGCATTGCGCTTCAACAGGGCGATGATGCTGGCATCAAGGTCATTCATTGGCAAAATCCTCACTCGATGCCGCCATCACAGGCAAATGGGGATGTTTGAGTGTCATTATTTTATCAGTAAGTACTAATTTATAGGAATGTGATCAGAAAATAAAGCTGTGGCTTGTCAAATTGCCGGCAGTTTCGCCGCGGTCTGTCATAGGGTTCCGCTTCCCCGCTCCCGCTCATTCGACCAGGGCGCGCACCGTTTCGATGGTATCGGCCTCGCCAGCCGGCTTGTCCCAGCGAATCCGGCTGATCCGGGGAAAGCGCAGGGCGATGCCTGATTTGTGGCGCGGACTGTCATGCGCGCTGTCGAAGGCAAGCTCGACGACAAGTCGTTTTTCCACCTCGCGCACCGGCCCGAACCGGTTTGTGGTGTTTGTGCGAACCCATTTGTCGAGCTCGCGAAGCTCATCATCGGTAAAGCCGGAATAGGCCTTGCCGACCGGCACGATCTCATTGCCGCGCCAGATACCGAAGGTGAAGTCTGAATAGAAGGAACTTCGCCGGCCATGTCCACGCTGCGCATACATCATGATGGTGTCGATCATCCGCGGCTCGCGTTTCCATTTGAACCACGGTCCCTTTGGCCTGCCGGCGACATAGGGGCTTTGCTGGTCCTTGATCATCAAACCTTCATAGCCATGGATCTCGGCGCCTTCCAGGCGCAGGCGCGCCAGATCCTGCCAGCTCCCGAAGGGCAGGATTTCGGACAGGTCGAGCCTGTCACCTTTGTATTGGTGCATCCATGTCTCAAGGCGCTGGCGGCGGTCCGACAACGGCAGATCGCGCAGATCCTCATCCCCGTCGAACAACATGTCATAGACGCGCACGAAGGCCGGCAGATCGCGAAGATGCGTCTTCGCCGGTGTCTTGCGGTTCAACCGCTGCTGCAGGCTGTTGAAGGCGAGCGGCTGGAAATCATGACCAACCAGTAGCTCGCCATCGAGAACGGCGTGCCCGTCCAACGCCGCTGCCAGATCGGGAAAGGCGGCGGAGACATCATCGCCTGTTCGTGAAAAAATGCGCCGACTCTCGCCATCGAAGACAAGCTGTACGCGGATGCCGTCCCATTTCCATTCGGCCTGATAGTCGCTGGCGACAAGCCTGTCGAAATCACGCGCCTCATCGATCGGGTTCGACAGCATCATCGGATGGAAAATGCGCCCGGGCTGGATATGCGGCGGCGCGGCGTGGCCATCGAGCCAGGCAAACAAATCGGTATAGGGGGCTTCCAGCCCATGCCAGATCTTCTCGATCTCTGCCAGATCCTGCCCGCCATAGGCAGCCAGCGCGGTCTTTGCCAGGCGCGCCGACACACCGACACGAAGTCCGCCAGTCGCCAGCTTGATCATCGCCCAGCGCTCCGACGGGGTGGCGCTGTCGATGAGGGCGGCAAGATGGCCGGCAACATCCGATTTCGGGCGTGATTCGATGCCGGCGATGAACTCGGCAACGCCGGGAAGCGGCGTGGTGGTAAGGTCATCCGCGGGATGGGGCCAGATCAGCGAAATCGTCTCGGCGAGGTCGCCGACATAATCGTAGGACATCAGGAACAGCTCGGGATCGACCCGGTCCATCGCCAGTTGTCGCAGCGCCCCGGCCTTCAGGTTGGACAGTGTCAGATCGCGCGTGATGGCGGCCAGCGCGAAGCCACGGTCAGGATCCGGCGTCGTCTGGAAATACCGCGCCATGGCCTCAATCTTGGCGTTGCGCGACGGGGTGAGGACCAGTGTCTCCAGCAATGCGGCAAAGCGTTTCATTCGCCGGCATCCTCCTCGCGGCCCTGCATGTAGAGAGGTTCAGCCTTCAGCCCGCGCGACCGGCACCAATGGACAAGCGCGTCCTCGCGGCCATGCGTGACCCAGATGGTGTCGGCGCCGGTTGCCGTGATGGTGTCTGTCAGCTCGTTCCAGTCGGCATGGTCGGAAATTACCAGCGGTAGCTCCACACCACTCTGCTTTGCACGCTGCTTGATCGTCATCCATCCCGATGCCTGGCAGACCACTGGATCGGGCAGGCGGCGCGACCAGCGGTCACGAAGCGCCGAGGGCGGCGCGATGACGATATGCCCGGGAAAGGACGCCTTGTCGCGGTCGAGGGCCTTTTGCAGGTTCCCCAGATCAACCCCCTGGCTGGCATAATAGGCGCACAGTTTTTCCTGCGCGCCGTGAAGGAAGATCGGTGCGTCATGCCCGGCCTCGCGGATCAGTTTGATCACCCGCTGCGCCTTGCCAAGCGCATAGGCACCGATGACGTGACAACGTTCAGGCTGTGCCGCGACCGACGCTAGAAGCCTGGTGATTTCCTGCCCCGGGTCCGGATGCTGGAACACCGGCAGCCCGAATGTTGCTTCGGTGACGAACAAATCGCAGGGCACAAGTTCAAAGGGCTGGGCGGTGCTGTCGGCATGCGTCTTGTAGTCACCGGTGACGACCGCGACCCGTCCGCCATAGGTAAGTCTGACCTGCGCGCTGCCAAGGATGTGGCCGGCCGGAAACAGGGTGATCGTCACAGGCCCGTCAACAAGCGGCGTGCCGAAATCCAGCTCCTGGAAGGACCCGGCGCAATTCGCGCCATAACGCTGCTTCATGATGGCGATTGTCTGCGGTGTCGCCAGCACATGATCATGCCCTGGCCTGGCATGGTCGGCATGCCCATGCGTGATGATCGCACGCCGAACCGGACGAGGCGGGTCGATATAGGCGTCGATCGGCTCTATATAGAGTTCATGGTTCAACCAGTTCATGACAGTAAATATAGGGACCTGCCGGCGCGCCTCCAGTCCCACCCGCTGACAGGATGGCTGCAGCAACGCGGCTGGCACTGGTTCGACCACCAGATTGAGGCGGCCGAACACGCGCTGGCGCGGCGTGATGTTGTCGTCTTCGCGCCAACCGGTGCTGGCAAGACCCTGGCCGGGTTCCTGCCATCCTTTCTCGATATCGATGAACGCGGTTCCACCGGCCAGCTTCACACGCTCTATATCTCGCCGCTGAAGGCGCTGACGGTCGATGTGCACCGCAATATCGCGGCACCGGTCGAAGCACTGAACCTGCCGGTGACGTTTGAGACCCGCACCGGCGACACCCCGCAATCACGGCGCCAGCGGCAAAAGAAAAAGCCGCCCGATTTCCTGATGTCGACGCCGGAATCGCTGGCGCTTCTGCTGTCCTATGAGGATGCCGCGGCCTATTTCAGTGGCCTGCGATTCATCATCATAGATGAGCTTCACGCCTTCTTCGACAACAAGCGCGGCGATCTCCTCAGCCTCAATCTGGCGCGGCTTGCCACGCTGGCTCCGCGGGCGCGGCGGATCGGCCTGTCGGCGACAATCGACAGGCCAAAGCTGGCGCGTGACTGGCTGTGCCGGCGTGGTGGCAGGATCGTCACGGCGGCGCAGGCGGTGGCGCCGGTCATCGACATCCTGCAGACGGAAAACCGCATTCCCTGGTCGGGCCATATGGCGCGCCACGCGCTGGATGAGGTCTATGCGCAGATTGCCGGCGCGCGGATGAGCGTCGTCTTCGTGAATACGCGGGCGCAGGCGGAATTCGTCTTTCAGCGCCTGTGGCAGCTGAATGACCGCAATCTCAGGATCGCGGTGCATCATGGCTCGCTGGAGCGCGAGCTTCGCCGCAAGGTCGAGGCGCGGATGGCGGCCGGCGGTCTTGACTGCGTGGTGGCGACAAGTTCGCTTGATCTCGGCCTTGACTGGGCCGATGTCGATCTTGTCATCCAGGTTGGTGCGCCAAAGGGGGTCAGCCGCCTGCTGCAGCGTGTCGGGCGGGCGAATCACCGGCTAAATGAGCCAAGCCGCGCCATTCTGGTGCCGACCAACAGGTTCGAATATCTGGAATGTGTCGCCGCCCAGACCGAGATCGCCAATAACAGGCTGGATGGCGCCCAGTTCCGGCGCGGCGGATTCGATGTGCTGGCCCAGCATGTCTTTGGCGTCGCCTGCAGCGGCGCCTTTGACCCGGAGGCGCTCTATCGTGAGGTCATCCGGGCCGCGCCCTATACCGATATGGGTCGGCAGGAATTCGATGAGGTGGTGGGTTTTGTCAGCAATGGCGGCTATGCGCTGGCGGCCTATCCACAATATAACCGGCTGGCGACACTGAAGGACGGGATGATCGCGCTTCGCGAGCCACGGATGGCGCGGCAATATCGGATGAATATCGGCACCATCGTTGAATCGCCGATGATGAAGGTGAAGCTCCGCAACCGCACGCTTGGCAGCATTGAAGAGAATTTTGTGGTCAATCTGTCGCCGGCTGACACCTTCCTGTTTGGCGGGCAGGTGCTGACCTATGAAGGCATCAGCAATGCCGCCGTCATGGTCTCGAAGGCGAAAGGCGGCGAGGCACAGATCCCAAGCTATGGCGGTGGACGCCTGCCGCTGTCAACCAACCTGTCGCTAGCTGTCAGGCAGTTGATCGGCAGCCGGCGCGCCTGGGCCGGTCTTCCCGACCAGATCCGCGACTGGCTGGCGCTGCATGGCAGCCGCTCGGCGCTTCCCGACGCGAAGACGCTGCTTGTCGAGATTTTCCCGCATCGCAAACGCTACCATACTGTCGTCTACAGCTTTGCCGGCCGTAATGCCAACCAGACACTGGGCTTCCTGATGCTGCGGCGGATGAAACGTGCCGGGCTGCGGCCGCTTGGCTTTTCGATGACAGACTATGCCTTGGCGGTCTGGTCGCTGAGCCCTCCGGAGGAGGTGGAAAGCCTGCTGAACCCCGACATCATGACCGAGGAATTCGAGGAATGGCTTCAGGACACGCCGCTGCTGAAACGCCTGTTCCGGGATACCGCGATCATCTCCGGGCTGGTCGAGCGACGCCATCCGGGGCAGGTCAAGACAGGCCGCCAGATCCTGTTCAGCTCGGACCTCATCTATGATGTGTTGCGCCGACATGAGCCGGATCACATTCTGCTGAAGGCGGTGCGGCGCGACGCCATGCAGGGGCTGATCGATGCTGGCAGGCTGGCTGACACGTTGCAGGAAATCGCCGGAAGGATTGTCTGTCGGCACCTCGATATGATATCGCCAATGGCGGTGCCGGTGATCATGCAGATCGCCCGCGAAAATACCGTTCACAGTGACGATGGCGACGCATTGCTGTCGGACATGGAAGAGGACATCATCCGCGCCGCCAATGTCGAATCGATCCACTGATTTCGCCGGTCACGGCTTTGATCTGCACCCGTCGGGCGCGCTGTTCTGGCGCGACGCGTCATTGCTGATTGTCGGCGACCTGCATCTTGAGAAAGCAAGTTCCTATCACCGTTCGGGACAGTTCCTGCCGCCCTATGACACCGCGCAGACGCTGGCGAGGCTGGCGCAGGTCATCACCGAACTGACGCCGCGGCGGCTGTTGTTTCTTGGTGATGTGTTCCATGACGGCGCGGCCTGGACGCGGATGGCAGCGCAGGACCGCACAGCCATGTCAGACATCACCGATGCGCATGACACGATCTGGGTCGAGGGCAATCATGACCAGAGTTTCGTGCCCCCCGGCCACAATTCCTGCCCCGCGCATGAAGAGGGCGGGATTGTCTTTCGCCATATCATGGATGAGGCGGACCAGCGCCCCGAGATCAGCGCCCATTACCACCCTGCCGGCGTGGTCAGCCATCGCGGCGCGCGTCTCAGGCGGCCCTGTTTCGTGCAGGCGTCGATGCGGATGGTGGTGCCGGCATTTGGCGTATTGACAGGCGGGCTGGATTGCCGGGACGCGGCGCTGGCGGCGCTGCATGGCAAGGCAACAAGGCTGTTTCTTCTGGGGGCAGACAGCGTTTTTGCGGCCCCGCCGGGACTGGCCCCCGACCCGCGGCGACGCCAGCGCCGGCGCGACGCCGGATAGGGATCAGAGCCCGTCGATGGCGCGGCGGAGCTGCGGGGCGATGGGCGTGTCGGCGGGAAGGCTGGCATAGAGCTCTTCCCACAGCGTGCGGGCGCTGGCACTATCGCCGGCCTGCAGCGCGAAATGTCCCCTGATATAGAGGCTCTCCGGGCGCGCCGGGTCGAGGCTTTCCAGCCTGCCAAGAAGCCGCCGTGAGGCGTCTGTGAAGTCTGGTTCAAGCTGAGCCACAACCATATTTTCCAGTGCTGACAGCTGCGCGTCGATGTCATCCGGGATGGCGTCGGCAAGCCCGATCAACGCCGTTTGCAGATCGTCCGGCTGGTCCAGCACCTCGTAGGCGCGGATCAACCGGCGCCAGCCTTCAACATCCCCCGGTTCCTCGGCCAGTCGCGCGGCAAGCCCCTCGACCATGCCAGCGATCATCGCCGCGCGGTCCTCTTCACTCATCGCGGCGGCATCTGCGACGGCCTCGGCATCCGGCCCGCTGAAGGCAGGGGCAACGCTATCAGGATCAATCCCGCCGGAACGCGCCGCATCGGCGATATTCTCGGCCAGCAACGTCATCCAGGGCGCATCGGGCGGTGACAGCGTCTCCAGCCGGCGCCAGATGCGAACGGCGGCGGCATAATCCTCATCCTGATAGGCGGCAAGGCCCGACAGATACAGGGCCCGTGGCTCGGTGGGGTTGGCGGCCAGAATTTCGGCGATCAGCTCACGCGCTGGCAGCGTGACCTGACCATCGGCGGCGCGGGCCATCGCCTCGGCGCGCAGGGCACGGATGGCGGGCTCGCCCCCTGTCAGTTTCTCGGCCTGTTCCAGGGCCATGATCTCGGTCGCGCTGTCGGTGCCTGCCGCCGCCATGGCAAGCTGCAGCCACGCCCCGACATCCTCAGGGGTTCGCGCCACCTGATCGCGCGCCTCCGTGAGCGCGGCATCGCGTCCCTGCGCGACTGTCTGCGCCTGCTCGGCGGCGGCGGCAATCTCGGCCCCGCGCTCGGCCAGCGGGCGGGATGGCAGATCGGCGCGGCCAAGCATCAGATAGAGGCCAAGACTGGACGCCATCACCAGGCTGGCAAGCGCCAGCGCGATGCGCCCGTCGACACGTCTTTCAACACGCCTGTCCGTGGGGATGGTTGGGGATGTGGGGCCGGAATTATCCTCATGCGCGTCCGCCTCGTCATCATCACGGCGTCGCCGTCCAGCCAGCATGATGGCCAGTCCGCCAAGAATAATGACAATCGGCGCCCCCCACAGAATATAGGTGCCTGGCGAGACAGGCGGGTTCAGCAGCACATAATCGCCATAGGTTGCGCGGACCGAGGCAAGGATTTCGTCGTCACCGGCACCGGTCGCCAGCTGTTTGCGAACCTCGACGCGCAGATCGCGCGCCAGTTCGGCATCGGAATCGTCGATCGACTGGTTCTGGCAGACAAGGCAGCGAAGCTGTTTCGACAGCGCCCGCGCCCGCGATTCCAATGCCGGGTCTGCCAGCATTTCCTCTGGCGTGATCGCGATGGCCGGCAGCGGCGCGGCCATTAATGCCAGCAGCACCAACGCCATCCCGGCTCTCACTATGTGGGACAGACCACGCATCATGGCAGGTTGCCAATCGCCGGTCGCAGCACTTCGTCAAGCACCCGGCGGTCGATCGGGCCAGCATGGCGCAGCAGAATGGTGCCATCGGCGCCAACAAGGAACGTCTCTGGCACCCCATAGACTCCCCATTTCATGCCGGCATCGCCATCGCGGTCGATGCCAATGGCGGCAAAGGGGTTGCCGTAATCTGTCAGGAAACGACGCGAATCCTCGGGCCGGTCCTTGTAGGCGATGCCGAAGATCGGGATGTCCTCGGACAGCAGCGCAAGTGCCGGCGCCTCGGCGCGGCAGGGCGCGCACCAGCTGGCAAAGACATTGACGAGAAAGGCCCGGCCGGCGAAGTCGGATGCCGATACGCGTCGCCCCTCGTCAAGCAGGCTTGGCAGCATCATCATCGGCGCGGGCTTGCCAACCATCGCCGAGGGAAGCTGTGATACGTCGCGATCACCGCGCAATGTCGCCAGCAGCGCCACCGTCGCGAAGCCTGCCAGGACCAGAAACCCGGCAAGCGGAATGATGAAGGACAGGCGTGAACGTTTCATCCTGCTGCCGTCAGTCTTGCTCATGTTGCTGTCTGGACAGAACTTGCCAGCACCGCGGCGCGGCGCTGCCGGCGGCCAAGGGCGGCCATCGCGCCGCCAACGGCCATCAGCCCGGCACCGGCCCAGATCCAGCTGACAAACGGCTTGCGATAGAGCCGCAGCGTGTAACCGCTGGCAGCATCGCCATCGCCAAGAACGGCATAGTCATCGCCGCCGATGCGTGGCCGGATGGCGGCCTCGGTGGTGGTCTGGCGTTCGGCGTTGTAGAAACGCTTCTCCGGCGTCATGAAGGCAATGATATCGGTGCCGTCACGAACTTCGATAATGGCTGTCTCGGTGACATAGTTGGGTCCTTGATGGGCCTCGACGGCGCGAAGTGTCATCGTCTTGCCGGCAACATCGACGCTGTCGCCGGGCAGGGCGCGGACAATCACCTCGGTCTGGAACAGGCCGTTGCCAAGCGCCCCGACCAGAAACACCACCATGCCGGCATGCGCCGTCCACATGGCCCAGACCGGCATGGGCAGCGCTGCGGCGCGCGAACCGGCACCGGCACGCCATGGCTTCAGCCGGTGCAGAATATCGCCGCTGATGGCCAGCGCCAGCCAGCCGAGAAGGCCAAGCCCGGCAATACCGGCGGCGCTGATATCAGATGCCATCACGGCGCCGGTCAGCATCGCGACCACCGCACCGCCCGCCGCCATTCCCAGGCTGACACGAAGAGAGGGCAGCGTGCCGCGACGCCAGGCGAGGAGCGGCCCCAGCGCCATTGCCAGCACGAGACCAGCCATGATCGGATTGAAGGTGGCGTCGAAATAGGGCGGGCCAACAGTGATCCGCGCACCGGTCACCATCTCCAGCGCCAGCGGATAGAAGGTGCCGACAAGCACCACGATCGTGGCCGCCGTCAGCAGGAAATTGTTCAGGATCAATCCGCTTTCCCGGCTGATCAGGACATGGTCTTCGCGGGTGGCAAGCTGGGGCCCGCGGATGGCGAACAGCAGCAACGGCACCCCGATGGCGGCCAGCAGGATGCCGAGGATGAAGACACCGCGCGCCGGATCGCTGGCAAAGCTGTGGACCGAGGTCAGCAGGCCGGAGCGAACGATGAAGGTGCCGACAAGCGACAGCGAGAAGGCGAGGATCGCCAATAGCACGGTCCAGCTTTTCAGCCTGTCGCGCTGTTCGACGACAATGGTCGAATGCAACAACGCCGTCGCGGCAAGCCAGGGCATCAGCGAGGCATTCTCCACCGGATCCCAGAACCACCAGCCACCCCAGCCAAGCTCGTAATAGGCCCACCAGCTGCCAAGCGCGATGCCGGCTGTCAATGCGCACCAGGCGGCGGAAATCCAGGGCCGGACATGGCGTGCCCAGGCGCGGTCGATGCGGCCCTCGATGAGGCCGGCGACGGCAAAGGCAAAGGCAAGCGACAGCCCGACATAACCGACATAGAGTGTTGGCGGATGCAGGGCGAGCCCAGGGTCCTGAAGGATCGGGTTCAGGCCCCGGCCATCAAGTGGCGTCTCATCAAGGCGTGCGAACGGGTTAGAGGTGAACAGGCAGAAGGCAAGGAAGCCGGCGGTGACCATCGCCTGCACGGCGAGGGTGCGGACCTTCAGCCCGAAATCCATCTCGCGGCCGCGCATCGCCAGCATGGCGCCGAACAGCACCAGGATCAGGATCCACAGCAGCAGCGAGCCCTCATGGTTTCCCCAGGTGCCGGAAATCTTGTAGATGAGCGGCTTCGTCGAATGCGAATGCGCGGCGACCAGGGCGACCGAGAAATCGGAGGTGACAAATGCCGTCACCAGCGCCGTGAAGGCGAGACCGACACCTGCCGCCATGACCAGCGTTGCCGGCGCGGTGAGGGCCGTCAGGGCGGTGAGTCCAAGGCGCAGACCGACCAATGGCAGAATGGCAACGCAGAGCGATGTCATGAACGCCAGAATCAGGGCAAAATGACCAAGTTCGGTGATCACCGGGGCGGCTCGTCAACGGATGAAAAACATAGAGTAATAGATATCACGGGGGCCTGCATTGAACAAACCACCCGTGACATTTCGCTAACCTCAGTGGATGGCACCCACGCGAATAAAGTGAGGATGTGCGCTGTCCAGCAGAACGCACATGTGGCAATTCGTCACTTTGTCGAGCTTGCCAGCACATCTGGCGGTCCGACGCATCCGGTAGTCCGACGCATTCCGGGCGTCGGGTGACGGGTTTGGCGCATGACAGGTGTGAATCCGGCCTAACGTGACTCAGTCGAATCATCACCCTCAGAATGTCGAGGTCCCTCATGGCAGCCACATCAACAGCCAACCCGTCGGACACATCCCGGCCGAACATCGTCCTGATCATGGCGGACCAGCTGGCACCGCACTTCACCGGTGCCTATGGCCATGCTGTCGTCAGGACCCCCAACCTTGATGCGCTGGTGGCGCGCGGTGCGCGCTTTGACGCCGCTTATTGCAATTCGCCACTCTGCGCACCGTCGCGGGCCAGCTTCATGACCGGCCAGCTTGTCAGCCGTCTCGGCACCTATGACAATGCCAGTGACTTTGCGGCGTCGGTGCCGACCTTTGCGCATTATCTTCGCCAGGCCGGATATCGGACCTGCCTTGCCGGACGCATGCATTTCGTCGGCCCGGACCAGCTTCACGGCTTTGAGGAACGTGTCACGACAGACGTCTACCCGGCGGATTTTGCCTGGGTACCGGACTGGCACAACGCCGATCAGCGTATTGATCGTTGGTATCATAATATGGATTCGGTGTTCGAGGCGGGCAGCGCGGTCACCGCCTTTCAGATCGAGTATGACGAGGAGGTGGGTTTCGCCGCGCGGCGCAGGCTGATGCAATATGCCTGTGATGGTGACAGGCCCTTCGCGCTGGTTGCCAGCTTCATGAATCCGCACGACCCCTATGTGGCGCTGCCGGAATTCTGGAACCTGTATGATGATGACGAGATTGACATGCCCGAAACCGACGGCGGCGCGGTGCAGGCCGATCCGTTTTCGGGCCGTGTCCTCGATGGGATCGGTGCCAGCGCGGTCACGACATCGCCGGCGGATATCCGGCGGGCGCGTCGGGGCTATTATGCGAATGTCTCCTATTTCGACAGCAAGATTGGCGAGATCGTTCGCACGATCGAGGAGATCGGGCAGCTCGACAACACGATTTTCATCGTCACCTCGGATCATGGTGACATGCTTGGCGAGCGTGGGCTCTGGTACAAGATGAGCTTCTTTGAACATTCCGCGCGGGTGCCGCTGGTGATGGCGGGGCCTGGCATCGCGGCCGGCAGCATCGACAGCCCCTGTTCGCTGGTCGATCTGCTGCCGACGATGCTGGATTTCGCCGGCGCGGCGGACCTGCCGATGGGCCAGCCTGTTGACGGGCGTTCGCTGGCACCCATGGCGCGTGGCGGGGATGTGGATGACGGGGTTGTCATCGGCGAATATTGCGCCGAAATGACGGCCATGCCGGTCTTCATGATCCGCCGCGGCCCTTGGAAATATATCCATTGCGATGCTGACCCGCCGCAGCTCTACAATCTCCAGGACGATCCGTGTGAGCGGATGAATCTGGCATCGGATCCAGCCTGCGCCGACATTGTTGCGGGTTTCGCGGCTGAGGTCATGGAACGGTGGGACAGCGCCGCGCTTCGCGACGATGTGATTGCCAGCCAGACGGCGCGTCGTGTTGTCTTTACCGCGATGCAGACGGGTCAGCGAACCGACTGGGATTATACGCCGCCGCGCAACGCTGCCGAGGAATATGTTCGCAATCATATCGACTGGACCGTCGCGGCGGCGCGAACGCGGTTTCCGCCACTTGATGAGTGAGCGTGAGGGCGCGCCTCTATTGCCTTGCCTTGCCAATCATGGCCTGATGAGCCCCGGGAGATTGTGATGCCACTGACAAGCACGCATTGGGGCACCTATGAGGTTGCCACCGGCAATGGCAAGGTGACCGGGCTGACGCCCTTTGCCGAAGATCGCGACCCGTCACCTGTCGGACCGTCGCTGGTCGAATTGCTTGATCACCCGACGCGCATCAGGCGGCCGGCGGTGCGGCGTGGCTGGCTTGACAATGGGCCGGGACCTGCGGCCGCTGGCGCGCGCGGCGCTGAACCGTTTGTCGAGATTGGCTGGGACGAGGCTGAGCGGCTTGTCGCGGCGGAGCTTGAGCGGGTGCGCACGCAACATGGCAACAGCGCCATCTATGCCGGGTCCTATGGCTGGGCAAGTGCCGGCAGGTTTCACCACGCACAGAGCCAGATCCACCGGTTCCTGAACTGCATTGGCGGCTATACACGATCGGTGAATACCTACAGCTACGCCGCCGCCGAAGTGATCGTGCCGCATGTTCTCGGCAGTTTCACCAGGTTGCTGCCACAGCATACAAGCTGGTCCAATATCGCCGCGCATTGCGAGATGTTCGTGGCCTTTGGCGGGCTGGCGCTTGGCAACGGGCAGATGGGCAATGGTGGCACCGGATGTCATGTCCAGCGCGAGGGCTTTGCCGCCGCCGTGGCGGCTGGCGTCGAGTTCATCAATATCTCGCCGCGTGAGCTTGACCTTGAGGCGCCGGCAACGCCGCGCACCATCCAGCTTCGCCCGAACAGTGATACCGCACTGATCCTGGCGCTGTGCCAGACCCTGCGCGCCGAGGGACTGGCCGATGACGGGTTCCTGGCCCGCTACACCGTGGGGTATGACAGTTTCGGCGCCTATCTTGATGGCGAGACCGACGGCATTCGCAAGGATGCGGCATGGGCCAGTGGTCTGACCGGTGTGCCGGCTGACGAGATTCTGGACCTTGCGCGCAGCATGGCGTCGAGGCGCACATTGGTGTCGATCAGCTGGTCACTGACCCGCCAGCAATATGGTGAACAGCCCTTCTGGGCGGCGATTTCGCTGGCCGCCATGCTTGGCCAGATTGGCACGCCGGGCGGTGGGATCGGCTTCGGCTATGCCATCGCCAACTATGTCGGCAACAATGTTGGCAATGTCCCCTATGCCGCGCTGCCGCAGGGCAAGAACAGCGTTCCCGATTTCATTCCGGTGGCGAGGGTCAGTGACATGCTGCTCAACCCGGGGGCGGGGTTCGACTATAATGGCGCTCGCTACAACTATCCGGATGTGCGGCTGGTCTATTGGGCTGGCGGCAACCCGTTTCACCATCATCAGGATCTGAACCGGCTGCAGCAGGCATGGCAGCGGCCTGACACCATCATCATGCATGACTGGTGCTGGAACGCCACCGCCAAGCGGGCCGACATCGTGTTGCCCTGCACGACGATGCTGGAGCGATCTGATATCGGCATGACGCCGCGTGACCCCTATGTCATCGCGATGGCAAAGGCCCAGGAGCCGGTCGGTGAGGCGCGTGATGATTACGACATCCTGGCCGGCATTGCGCGCGCCATGGGGTGTGAGGAGCAGTTCTGCGAAGGCCGTTCAGGCGAGGAATGGGTGCGGCATCTATGGGACCAGTCGCGCCGCCGGGCGGCCGACCGCGGGGTTGACCTGCCGTCATATGAGGATCTGGTTACGGCGGAATATCATCGAAATGCCACCCCGCCGGATGAGCCGGTGCTGTTTGGCGCGTTTCGCGCTGATCCCGAGGCGAATCCGCTGCCAACGCCAAGTGGCAGGATCGAGCTCTATTCCGAAAGGGTGGCGTCATTTGGCTATGCCGACTGTCATGGTCACGCCACCTGGAACGAGCCTGACGAATGGCTTGGCAATGCGACCGCGGCGCATCCGCTGCACCTTCTTGGCAAGCAGCCGCGGAACAAACTGCATTCGCAGCTTGACCCCGGCGCACATGCATCGCGCGCCAAGGTAGGTGGGCATGAGGCGGTCGAGATCAACCCCCAAGACGCGGCGCAGCGCGGTATTGGCGACGCCGATATCATCAGGATCAGCAATGATCGGGGCGCCTGCCTTGGCGGCGCCGTGATCACCCCGGAAGTGATGCCGGGCGTGGTGATGATGAGTACCGGCGCCTGGTTCGACCCCTGTCCAGAAACCGGAATGTGTCGGCATGGCAATCCGAACATTCTGGCGCCCGACATGGGAACCTCGCCATTGTCGCAGGGGCCTGCCGCGCATAGCTGCCTTGTCGAGGTGACGCGTTACGAGGACGACATCCCGCTGCGCAAGGCGTTCACGCCGCCGGATTTCACATCGCGCGACTGATTGCGCGCTGAAGCCTAGAGTCGAGAGATAACGGTGGCCGGGTCAGGGCGGGTGCGTTCCATGGGCGGCTTGATCTTTTCGCCGATATAGATGAAACCGGCAATCCGGTCATGCCCCGGGGTACCGCCAAGTTCGGCCAGCATGCGGTCATTATAGGCATACCATTCGGTCAGCCACTGCGCGGCATAACCGAAGGATTGTGCGGCATAGAGCAAGGTCGTGCAGACCGCGCCGGCCGAAAGCTGCATCTCCCACAGGTCGATCTTCGGATGCTCAACAGGTGATGAAATAACGGCAATCACCACATCGGCGCGCTGCAGGCGGCCTGTCTCGATGGCCTCGATCTCCGGCTTGGCGTCTGGGTTGGCGGCGATGAATTCGGCATGGATCACTTCGCTGTCGAGCCGCGCGCGTGCCTCGCCGGTGATCACGACAAGTTTCCATGGTTTCAGCGCGCCATGATCCGGCACGCGGATGCCGGCAGTCAGGATCTGGTCAAGATGCGCCGGATCGACATTGCCTGGCTGCATGGTCTTGGCGGTCACCGACCGGCGGGTTGCAAGAAATTCGATAACGCTGCTCATGGCATTTTCCACTGACTGAATAGAGGTGCGCCAGCATCAGGAATTTCGCCGCCGGACGCAAGTGCCTGATGGCAGGGCGGATGTCAGAACAAAAAAAGGGGCCGCGCGGGCCCCTTTATTGGGTTCTCCACTGCTATGACAGAGGTTTACATGTCGTGTTCCTCCGACAGGGCGTCTGCACGGTCACAGGCGTCACCGCCGCCGCCCGCCACGCATTCATCATATGACGAATAGGTGCTGAACGCGTCCCAGGCGGCCTGATCTTCACGCAATTCGGTCAGGAAGGCGTCGATTTGTTCGGCCATGCCATCCTCAACCAATTCGCCAATTTCATCAATGAAATGATGGGCTTCGCCTTGAGGCATTGCCTCGATAACGCTGTTTACGGCGACAAGATTATCGATCGAGATGCCGGTTTCCGCTGAAACAGCCTCGATTTGCTTCATGATCTCAGGATCAATGCCGTCGATGTTGCCGTCTGCAAGGATGTCCTCGACGCTGACACCCGTTTTCTCGGAAAGCTCGGTGACCGCGTTGACCTGTTCGAAGGTGACATCGTCATTGCCTGTCAGGTCCTGGACCACGGCATCACCGACAACGGCAATCTGCGTATCTTTTGACAGATTGCGCAAATTATTGACCGGGATGAAGGTGACGTTCTCGCCGACAACGACAAAGACGTTGTTGCCGGTGACCCCGCCAACGTCACCCGTGTCCTTGGCCTTTTCGACCAGACGGTCAATCTGCTCCGGTGAGGCACCGTGATACACCTCGCCGTCTGATCCGAGAACCTCGCCTTTCTTGAAGGTCAGGGCATTTGTCTGGGTGGTGATTGCAAGGCTCAGCGCAGCGCCGATGATAAGGGTTCTCATAGAACTCCCCCTTCTGGGTGGTGGTAAATTTCAAATATGACGCTTTCTTATGCCTCAAATGCGACTAAATTATATTATAATCGACTTATATGCATTCAAACTGGACAAATTGAGTGTATAATTTTTATCAGATATCGACATGGACCCCGTCTGTTTCGCCTTGTGCGGCAGGGCGCCTGTTGCCACTCTTCCCCGCATGAATGCCGGCCGTATAAATGCCTGCTGGATGAATGCGTGCCGGATGGATGAGAACCGGAAGGAAGAGTCAGGGTAACGGATATGCGTATTTCACGACTTGAGACATTTTCCACGCCCGATGTCGGGTTCGTGCGGGTGACCACCGATGGCGGCGAGACAGGGTGGGGGCAGATGTCGACCTATCACGCTGACATCACCGCGCAGGTGCTGCACCGTCAGGTCGCCCCCTGGGTTCTTGGCCGGGTCATTGACGGGGACGATCCGGTGGCGGATTTCCTCGATCTGGCTGGTTTCGTCCATGAGCGTGAGCATAAATTCCCCGGCTCCTATGTGCGGCGGGCGCTTGCCGGCCTTGATACCGCGCTGTGGGATCTTCTCGGCCGGATGGCCGAAAAGCCTGTTGCCAGCCTGATTGGCGGCGGCCCCCGGCGGGTGCGCGCCTATGCATCGTCAATGAAGCGTGACATCACGCCTGAGGATGAGGCCGACCGGCTGTGCCGCCTGCGCGATGAATATGGGTTCGATGCCTTCAAGTTCCGGGTCGGTGCCGAATGCGGGCGCGGCATCGATGAATGGCCTGGCCGCACCGAGGCGATTGTCCAGATCGTGCCGAAGGCGCTTGGCCCCGGCATCGTCACCATGGTCGACGCCAACAGCGCCTTTGACGTACCGCGCGCCATTGAGGTGGGCCGCATGCTGGAGGCGAACGGCATCACTCATTATGAGGAGCCGTGTCCCTATTGGCGGCCTGATCTGACGCGGCAGGTCACACAGGCGCTGGAGATCGACGTGACCGGCGGTGAGCAGGATTGCGACATGCGGCACTGGGTCGACATGGCCGAAAAGCATGTCGTCGATGTGATGCAGCCCGATGTGATGTATATGGGCGGGCTGACGCCGACGCTGGCGCTGGCCGACATGCTGACTGGCTTTGGGCCGGATGGCGGCGGGTCGGATGGGAACGGCTATCCCTGCACCCCGCATGCGGCGAACCTGTCGCTTGTCACCATCTGCACGATGCATCTTCTGACCGCGATCCCGAATGCCGGCCC
>CENJ01007565.1_pt1 | contig 20465 bp, 18 predicted proteins | sample 356161 | NCBI WGS metagenome assembly CENJ01 (sample SAMEA2619531, study PRJEB7988) | marine metagenome | biome: marine biome (ENVO:00000447); feature: surface water layer (ENVO:00002042); material: "saline water (ENVO:00002010), including plankton (ENVO:xxxxxxxx)" | depth 5 m
CCAGGCGGGCTATCGCGGTCGATCTTGGCGGCACACAGCTTCGCGTCGGCCTGTTTGCCGAAGACCATCTGCTCAGGCGCAGCGCGCTGCCCACTGATGTGGCCGGTGGCCCTGCCGGCATTCTTGCCCAGATCACGACACTGACCGAACAGCTCTGCGACTCCGACGGGATGAAGGATGTCATCGGCATCGGGATGTCCTGCGCCGGACCGATCGACACTGCCAGCGGTCAGGTGACCGGCATCCCGACATTGCCGGGCTGGGACGGGATGCCGCTGTCGCAGACGTTGGAAGATCGCACCGGCCTTCCGGCGCGGGTCGAGAATGACGGGATTGCCGCCGCCCTTGGCGAATGGCGGCACGGTGCCGGCAGGGATGTCCGCAACATGGTCTATCTGACAGTCAGCACGGGAATCGGGGGTGGGGCCGTGATCGATGGCAGGCTGGTGCATGGCCATAAGGGCATCGCGGCCCATATCGGTCACATCCGCCTGATGCAGGATGGGCCGCGATGCAGTTGCGGTGCCAGCGGATGTTTCGAGGCGCTGGCCTCCGGCACCGCATTGCAGGCGCGCGCGGCAACCGCCGCGCAGGACGGCAGCTCGCCCTTTCTTGCCGCCGCCGCGCGTGATGGCGGGGTCGCGGCGCGGCACGTGTTCGACGGCGCCCGCGCCGGTGACGACCGGTGCCGGCATCTGCTTGCCGAAGAAGCCCTGTATCTTGGCCAGGGCATGACATCCGCGATCCATATGTTCAGCCCCGAACTGGTGATTGTGGGAGGCGGGTTGTCGAACGGTTTCGATCTTCTGTCGGATGGCATTCACAGGGTCATCCGCGAGGATGCGATGCCCCCCTTCCGGAATGTTCCGGTGGTTCGCGCCGGGCTTGGCGATGATTCCGGACTGTGGGGGGCGGCATCCATGGTGCTACAGCCGGAGGATGGCTGGCGAAACAGCGGCCCGCCATCCAGCTGATTTGAATTCAGCAGGGTTGTGTGTATCCTCATAGCTGCCTTTCGATTGTGTTGGGGAATGTTCGGGTCGCCAGCCGGCCCGCGATGGCAGGGAGGACGCGATGCAGGAATCACGGTTCGGACAGGAAGACGCGCGTGGCAACTGGTCACCGGACAAGCCGATCAGCTATGGCCCGGCCTTTGCCTGGCCACCGCAGCCAAAGGCGCTGTTCAAATGGGTTTTCGGCCTTCCCGGATTTCTGTTCCCGTGGAACGTACCCTACGCCATCGCCGCCATTGGCATCTGGCTCTACCTGACGCCATCACTGGTGCATTTCGAGACATTTTCCCTGTACTGGTTCGGCGTGATTCTGGCGCGCAACCTGATTCTGGCGGTGCTTGTCTATGGCACCTGGCACTTGTGGCTCTATGTCTGGCGAAAGCAGGACACAACGTTCAAATACAACCGCCGTTGGCCGGATGAAACATCAGAGCGGTTTACATTCAACAACCAGACCTATGACAATATGTTCTGGACGCTGGCAAGCGGCGTGCCGATCTGGACCTGTTACGAGGTGCTGCTTCTCTGGGCCTATGCCAACGGCTATGCGACGATGATCCACCCGACGGAAAACCCGATCGGCTTTTTCGCGCTGTTCTTCCTGGTGCCCTTCATCCATGAGGTTGGTTTCTACTTCGCACACCGCTTCCTTCACTGGCCACCGCTCTACCGGATCGCGCACCAGCTTCACCACCGGAACACCAATCCCGGGCCCTGGTCGGGGCTGTCGATGCATCCGGTCGAGCATGTGATCTATTTCGCCTCGATCCTGATCTTTTTCCTGGTGCCGGCGCATCCGATCCACATGATCAACCTGGCTTCGCGGCTCGGCGTTGCTCCGGCGCAAGGCCATACCGGGTTCGACCGGGTGGTGACCGGCGAGGACGCCTCAATGGACACCTCCTATTACGCGCATTATCTGCATCACAAATATTTCGAGGTGAACTACGCCGATGGCATGGTACCACTCGACAAATGGTTCGGCTCGTTTCATGACGGCACGCCGGAGGCCCATGAGGCGATGAAACACCGCCGGCGCAAGCGTGGCAGCTGGCCGGGGGCCACCGGCAGCAGGACATAGGGGAGCCTTGAGGATGGAACAACGGCAGGTTGGACGCACAGAACTGAGGATTGATACGCTTGGCCTTGGCGGCGCGCCACTTGGCGGCAATTTCGTCGAGCTGGGTTATCCTCAGGCTGCCGAACTGATCCAGGCGGCGAAGGATGCCGGCATCGGCTTTTTCGATACCGCGCCCTGGTACGGGTTCGGCAGATCGGAGCGGGTGATGGGAGACCTGCTGCGTCATACCGATTATGTGCTGTCGGACAAGGTGGGGCGACTGCTGCGGCCAGGTCCGGTGGCCGATCCGGCCACATTTGGCATGATCGAGCCGTTGCCCTTCCATGTTGTCTATGACTATGGCTATGACGCCATCATGCGGGCCTTCGAGGACAGTCTGCAACGCCTCGGCCTCGACCGGATCGACATCCTCCTTGCGCATGATATCGGCACCTTCACCCATGGCGAGGAGAATGCCCGCCATTTCCGCGACCTGACGGAAGGCGGCTACCGGGCGATGGATGAACTTCGCCGCGCCGGCCTGGTCAAGGCCATCGGCATCGGGGTGAATGAAAACGAGGTCTGCATGGATGCCCTTGGCATAGGTGACTGGGATGTGTTCCTTCTCGCCGGGCGCTATACGCTTCTTGAACAGACACCTCTACACGACCTGTTTCCGGCCTGCCGTGCCGCCGGTACCAGCATCATCTGCGGCGGCCCGTTCAATTCAGGCGTTCTGGTCGGTCGCGAGATGTGGAACTATGCCGCCGCGCCCGTCGAGGTGGTCGACAAGGTGCGCCGGATCGGTGCCATTGCCGATGAGCACGGCGTGCCACTGCCAGCCGCCGCGCTGCAATTCCCGCTTGCCAATGACATCATCACCTCGGTGATCCCGGGACCGCGCGATGCTGGAGAGCTGCGTCAGATCATCGACTGGTTCAATACGCCGATCGCCGGCGAGTTCTGGGCGGCGCTTCAGGCTGCCGGCCTGCTTGAGGATGGTGCCCCTGTGCCTGCTGGCGGGTAACGGACCCTCAGCTCACACCCCGAGATACCGTGATGTCAGCGCCGGGTCAGCGCGAAGGGCCGCGCTGTCGCCCTGCCAGACAACCGCGCCCTTTTCCAGAATGACGTGATGGTCGGCAAGCCGTGCCAGCGCCGCGATGTTCTTGTCGACAACAAGAATCGACTGGCCAGCCGCCTTCAGGGTTGCCAGAACCTGCCAGATCTGTTGACGGATGATCGGGGCCAGACCTTCGGTCGCCTCGTCAAGGATCAGCAGGCGCGGGTTGGTCATCAGGGCCCTGCCGATGGCCAGCATCTGCTGTTCCCCGCCTGACAGGTGGCTTCCGGCATGGCCAAGCCGCTCGCCGAGCCGCGGAAACAGGTCCAGCACCGCCGCCAGCGTCCAGCGGGTCGCGCCATCCACGCCGGGCCGGTGAAAGGTTGTCAGATTCTCGGCAACGCTGAGATTGGTGAAGATCTGTCGTCCTTCGGGGACCAGACCGATGCCGGCGCGGGCAAATTCGAACGGGTCACGGTCGGCCGCGGCATTGCCAAAGCGGGTGATTGACCCGCCACTCAGGGGCAGTTGCCCCATGATGGCGCGGATGGTGGTCGTCTTGCCCATGCCGTTGCGTCCCATCAGCGACACACAGGCCCCGGCCTCGATGGTGAAGCTGACACCGAAGAGCACCTGCGCCGGTCCGTAGCCGGCCTCGACCCGGTCAAGCCTCAACATCATCATCGCCTCCGAGATAGGCGGCCCGCACCGCGGCATCCCCGGAAATCGCATCCGGCGTACCGCTGGCGATCACCGCACCCTCGACCAGCACCGTCACCCTGTCGGCAAGCCGGAACACCGCGTCCATGTCATGCTCGATCAGCAGAATGGCAACCTCGCCGCGAAGCCGTTCGATGATCTCGATCATATGCCGTGTTTCCTCTGGCCCGGCCCCGGCCATCGGTTCGTCCAGAAGAAGCAGCGCCGGATCACCTGCCAGCGCCAGCGCGAACTCCAGAAGCCGCCTTTCACCATGCGCCAGATCGGCAACGCGGGTTTCACCGCGCGCTTCGATTCCGACGCGCGCCAGAATGGCCATCGCCCCCTCACGCAACCCGCGGTCGGTGAAGGCCGGCCGCAGAAAACGGAACGCCTCACCACGCCGCGCCGCCTCGGCAACCATGGCGTTCTCCAGAACGGTAAACTCCATCAGCACATTGCTGATCTGGAACGACCGGCCGATGCCGTTCCGCACCCGCTGCGGCACCGACAGATGATTCACGGTCGCACCATGAAGCCTGACAGTTCCGGAATCAGGGGCTTCGGAGCCATAGATCTGGCGGACAAGTGTCGTCTTGCCAGCCCCGTTCGGGCCAATCAGCGCATGGATTTCGCCAGCCACAACATCAAGCGACACATCGCGTGTCGCCTGCAGCGCACCGTAGGATTTGTTGAGTCCCTCAAGGCTGAGCACCGGCGCGATCATCACCCGCCTCCTGCGATGCGCCGGATCAGGCCACCCAACCCGCCGCGCGCGAACAGCACCACAGCGATCAGCACCGGCCCGAAAATGATCATCCAGTTCTCGGCATAGGCCGGCGCGACGAGAAGCATCAGCTCTGGAAGCCATTCCTCGAGAAGGAGGAAGGCCACCGCACCCAGAAGCGGGCCTGCCAGCGTGCCGATTCCACCAAGAATGATGATGATCATCAGCTCTCCGGAGCGCGTCCAGTGCATGATGTCGGGCGACACATATTCCTGCCAGCTGGCGAACATCGTTCCGGCCAGCCCACAGATCATCGCCGAGATCACATAGCCGGTGATCTTGAAGCGCAAGGGCACCAGGCCCATTGCCTCGACCCGGCTTTCATTGCTGCGGATCGCCTCGAGGACGACCCCGAACCGCGAGCGCACAATCACCATCAGGAACAGGCTTGTAAGCAGCAGCGCCACCCAGATCAGGTAATAGAGCCGCAACGGCTCCCACAGATCGATCGGCATGAACTCGGCGCGGTCGATGCTCATCCCGTCGTCACCGCCGAACTGCTCGAGGCTGACGAACAGGAAATACAGCATCTGCGCAAAGGCCAGCGTGATCATGATGAAATAGATGCCGGTGGTCCTGAGCGACAGGAACCCGATCACCAGCCCCAGCACCCCGCAGGCAAACAGGCTGATCAGAACATGGATCCAGCCATTGTCGAGGCCGTAGAACTGGCTGATCCCGACAGCATAGGCACCGATGCCGACAAAGGCGGCATGCCCGAAGGACACCATCCCGCCATAGCCAAGCACAAGATTCAGACCCATGGCCGCCATGCCGAGGATCATGATCCGCATCGCCAGATCATTCCAGAACGGCAAGTCGGCGATGCCGGTATAGATCGGGAACAGCGCGAATCCGGCAAGGATCACCGCCAGAAGCCGGTTGCGCGCCAGCCCTTCACCGAGGATGCGAAGCAGCTCCATCGCGCTCATCCCTTCGGCGGGAACAGCCCGCTTGGCCGCACCACCAGAACCAGCGACATCAGGATATAGACCATCATCGAGGCCAGCGCCGGACCGGCACCGTCTGCCGCGGCCTGGCCCATGAAGCCACGCAGGATGACCGGCAGCAGCACCCGTCCCAGCGTATCGACCACCCCGATCAGGATGGCGGCGACAAAGGCCCCGCGCACCGACCCGATGCCGCCGATGATGATCACCACCAGCGACAGGATCAGCAACGGTTCCCCCATGCCGGGCTCGACGGCTGTCAGCGGGCCAAGCATCATGCCGGCGATGCCGGCAAAACAGGCACCGGCAGCAAAGACCAACCGGCGAAGCATCCGGATATTGACCCCGAGCGCGGCGGTCATCGTCTCGTTATTGGCCCCGGCCCGCACCATCGCGCCAATCTTTGTCCGCGCCACAAGAAGGTGAATGCCAAGCGCGCAGGCAAGCCCGACCGCGATCACCAGAAGCCGGAACACCGGATAGGGTGTCTCGGGAAGGATGTTGACGAAACCTGACAGCGACGGCGGCAGGCTTGAAAACAGCGCCGCCGGGCCGAAACCGATCCGGATCAGTTCGTTGAAGAACAGGATCAGACCAAAGGTTGCCAGCACCTGGTCCATGTGGTTGCGCCGGTAGAGATGCCGGATCAGCAGATATTCAAGAAGATAGCCGCTGGCGAATGTCACCGGAATGGCCAGCAGGATGCCAAGATAGAAATTGCCGGTCAGCGCTGTAAGGCTGGCGGCGGCATAGGCACCAATCATCACCTGTGCGCCATGCGCCAGGAAGACGAAATCCATGATCCCCAGGATCAGCGTCAGCCCGGCGGCGATCAGGAACAGCGTCACGCCGAGCTGGAGCCCGTTGAAAATCTGCTCGAGCAGGAGGATGAAGGTCATCGCAGAATCCCGGCCGTGCCAGTGGGGCGGGCTACCGGCTCACTCCGGCAGCCCTGCCTCTCGATCAGAATTGACAGTCCTTGGCATAGGCGTCGGCATGGTTCTCGAAAACCGTGCCGGTGATCCTTGTCGTCGCCATGCTGTCCGCATCCAGAACCGCCTCACGAAGATAGACATTCTGGATCGGGAACTGGTTGCTGTTCATTGCCAGCGGACCGCGGGTGGTCGGAATGCCCCCCTCGGCAAGCACCGCGCGCATCGCCTCGGTATCGCTGCTGCCGGCCTTGGCAATCGCATGGTCGATGGCCATCATCGTGTCATAGGCCTGGGCGGCATAGAAGGACGGGTAGCCGCCGAACTTCGCCTTGTAGTCGGCCACAAAACGCCTGTTGATCTCGTTGTCGAGATCAGGCGACCAGGTCTGTGTCGAGACCACACCAAGCGCGGTTTCCTTGAGCGCCGGAAGCGACAGATTGTCGACGGTGAAGACCGTGTAGAGCTTGCTGACCTGCTCCATGCCGGCCTGATGCCATTGCTTGACGAAATTGATCCCCATGCCGCCGGGCTGGAAGACGAAGGTCGCCTCTGGCCTCGACGCACGCAATGTCGACAGTTCGGCCTGGAAATCCGACTGGCCCAGCTTGGTATAGACCTCGGCGACAACCTCGCCCTTATAGTGGCGCTTGAAGCCGGACATCATGTCCTTGCCGGCCTGATAGTTCGGGGCCACCAGATAGACCGACTTCACGCCGGCATCCTGCATATACTTGCCCATCCCCTCGGGTGTCTGGTCGTTCTGCCAGGACATCGAGACAAAATTCTTGTGGCAGTCCTTGCCGGCAAGCGGCGACGGACCGGCGTTGGAGCCGATCAGCAAGGTGCCGGACCGGGTCACCGGCTTGTGGATCGCCATCAGCAGGTTCGACCAGATCACCCCGGCGATCACATCGACGCGGTCGCTCTTCACCAGACGGTTGGCAAGCTGTTTGGCAACATCCGGCTTGCGCTGGTCATCGGCGAAGATCACCTCGGCATCCATGCCGCCAAGCGTGCCCCCGGTATGCTCCATGGCCAGATTCACAGCGTTCTGCATCTGCTTGCCGATGATACCGCCAGAACCCGACAGGGTGGTCATATAGCCGACCTTGACCGTGTCAGCCTGGACTGCACCCGCCATCATCATCGCCGTCGCAGCGGCGGCCATCGAAAATGTTTTCATCTCTGTCTCCTGTTCGTCGCCGCGCCATGGGCCCTGGCCCAGATAGTCGCGCGCAGATAAGTAGCGTTACCCTGTGCATTTGGCTAGCATTCCCAGCAGCACAAGGGAAGGAGTCAAATCACGTGGAGATCTCGCAATGCAGGGTTCTTGTCACTGGCGGTGGCAGCGGGCTTGGCGCGGTGCTGGCGCGTGACTTTGCGGCAGCTGGTGCGCGCGTCCATATCTGTGGCCGTCGGGAAGCACCGCTTGCCGCGATCAGTGCAGACCATGATCGTATCTCATCCCATATCCTTGATGTGACGGACGAGGCTGCGACCGCGGCCCTGTTCGCCGCCATTGGCCCACAGCAGATTGTGATTGCCAATGCCGGCATCGCCGAAAGCGCACCGCTTCATAAAACCGACAGCGACATGTGGGACCGGATCATCGCGGTCAATCTGACCGGCTGTTTCCTGACGCTTCGCGAAGGTCTTCGCGCGCTTCGAGAGGACCGGGCGGACTGGGGGCGACTGATCGCCATCTCCTCGATCATGGGGCTCGACGGCTACCGCTATGCCAGCGCCTACAGCGCATCAAAACATGGCGTCAACGGGATGGTCAGCGCCACTGCCGCGGAACTTGATGGCAGCGGCATAACCGCCAATGCGCTCTGCCCGGGCTATCTGGAAGGGGAGATGACCGACAGATCAGTCACGCGAATCACCAGAAAGACCGGCAAGTCGCGACAAGAGGCCGAAGCCATCCTCGCCGCCACAAGCCCGGCCGGCCGGCTGATCCGCCCGGAAGAGGTCAGCGCCGAAGCCCTTCGCCTTTGTGGCCCCGGCTCGGGCAGCATCAACGGCCAGGCGATCAGCATCAATGGCCAGGCGATCAGCATCGAGTGAAGGCCGACAGCCATGACACGACGCCCGAACATTGTTCTGATCATGGCCGACAACCAGCCTGCCGACATGCTGGGATGCTACGGCAATGATGATGTGCATACCCCGCAGCTGGATGCGCTGGCCACCGGCGGGACACGCTTTGACAGCGCCTTTTGCGTCAATGCCATGTGCTCACCCTGCCGGGCGTCTGTTCTGACCGGGCTGATGCCATCGGCGCATGGCGTCCATACCTGGCTTGATGACGGACGTGCCGACAGCTGGCCACAGGACTGGAATGCCATCGGTGAATTCCCGACCCTCCCCGGACAGCTGAGGAATGCCGGATATGACACCGCTCTGATCGGCAAATATCATCTTGGCCAGCCCTGGCAGGCACCGGCGGACTATGACCATTGGGTAACCTTCCCCCATGGCCACACGGTCAGTTTCCACGGCAACCTGATGATCGAGAATGACCACACAGAGGTGTTCGAGGGGCATTCGGTCGATTTTTTTGCCGACCGCACCGTCGATTACATCAGCCGCCGACAGGATCAGGACGCGCCCTTTTTCTGTTTCGTTCCTTTCAACGGGCCTTACGGTCACTGGCCGGCCATTCGCGGACAGGCCGGCACGCAGTTTGACCATCTGTATGACGAGACCAGATTCGCCTCGATCCCGCGCGAGGGGCTGAACCGGCGCGTCATTGACCGCTATACACGGCGCGTTGTCGAAGCCGGTGCCGCGCCGCATGAGCGATTTGCCGGCCCCCTTCTGCTGCCGAACGAGACCGAAAGTCTGCGCAACTACTTCGCGCAGACGACACTGATTGATGATGCGGTCGGCCGGATCATGGCACAGCTTGTGACAAGCGGCCTGGCCGAGGACACGATTGTCATCTACACCGCCGACCACGGGTTTTCACTTGGCCATCACGGCATCTGGGGGCATGGGCTGGCAGCCTGGCCATCCTCCATGCTGCGGCCAAGCTATCAGGTGCCACTGATCATCCGCGGCCCCGGTGTCGCCGCCGGCACAAACCGGGGGCTTGTCAGCCAGCTCGACATTCCCAACACGCTTCTCAGCGCCGCCGGCGTTGCGCCCGTCGACACACCACGCCAGGACAGCCGTGCCATCGATCTGTCAGACCCAGGCCAGCCACACCGTGATTTCCTGTGCCTCGAGCAGGAGGAAACACGGGCCATCCGCACGGCGGAGAATCTCTATGTCGAGCGGTTCACCTCTGCATCCGTCGAGCCACTTGCCAGCGAGTTCTATGACCTGTCTTCCGACCCGCAGGAACGGGTCAATCTTGGCGGCACGGATCAGCCCTCGCCCACCGAGTCTGGGCTTGCGGCAAGAATGCGGGATTATTTTGCAGACCACGCTGACCCGGCGCATGACCTGTGGGCTGGCGGTCGCGCCAAATCCAACGTCACCGATCCGGCATTCTGGCAGGCCGCCTGGGGGCAAAACTGGCGCTGCACGAATTGATGTTGAACGGTCAACCGGCGCTTGCTTTGGTGTCCATTATGGGTAACGGTGATAGCCAACAACAAATAAACTTGTGACGTGCGCTCGATCAATGCCACTGGCGCTTTGTTCGGTTTCACAGGAGGAAACAAAGATGAAACATATGAAACTGCTTGCCGGGCTTGCCGTGGCGGCGACCCTGTCAACCCCGGCGCTGGCACAGGTCAACCTGACAGCCGAGACAGCCAACGCCAACGGCGTTCCCGGTAACACCGTTCTTGCGCTTGGTGAATTTGCGAACGCCGCCGGCGTGGCCAACGTTCAGGTGGCTACCGGCCAGACTCTGACCAACTCGATCCAGAACGTGGCCGAGGGCAAGACCGATATTTCGGCAGCGCCCTTTATCCTGCCATTCCTGCTTTCGCGCGGTGTTGGTCCCTATGCCAAGCTCGGCAAGGACACTGGCGCGGAATACGCCGACCGCCTGTCGGTTCTCTACACCTACCGCCTTGGTGTCTTCACCCTGTCGGCTTACAACAGCTCCAGCGTCAAAGGCTGGGACAGCCTCGAAGGCAAGACCATCTATAACGGTCCGCCACGCGGTGCCGCGCTGACCAATGCCCGTGGCGTGGTCAAGCTTGCCACCGGCCTTGGCGATGGCGAAGGCTATACCGGTGTTCAGGTGAACTGGGACCAGGCTGTGAAGACCATGACCGACGGGTCTGCCGACGCCTTTGTCCTGCCATCGAGCTTCCCTGACGGCCGCCATACCGCTGCGGTCGCATCGGGCGGCATCACCATGTGGTCGATGCCAAAGGCCGCTTTCGAAAGCGACGCCACACAGAAATACATGAAGGCGCCGGGTTCGGGAAAGGTAGACATTCCCCTGTCCGAAGCCATCCAGCCTGAAGGCGTGAATGTGGTGTCCGAAGATGGCCGTTTCCGCGGCGTTGCCACTGTCGGTGGCGAGGTTGTCCGCAAGGATATGGACGAAGAGCTTGCCTATCAGCTGACCAAGGCTGTGCTCGACAATCTCGACGCCATCAAGTCAAAGACACCCTTCCTGCCGCAGGTCTCGCTTGGTGAGATTGCCGACACTGCCACAACCGGCATGTGTGGTGCGATGCCGCTGAAATACCACCCTGGTGCCATCCGCGCCTGGGAAGAGGCCGGCTACAGCGTTCCTGATTGCGCCAAGCCGTAACCGGCAGCGCACCCCAATATTCCCGGGTCGCCACAGGCTGGCGGCCCGGACATTTGTTTTAACTCGGGCATTTGTTTCAACCCGGGCATTTGTTTTAACCCGGGCATTTACTTCAACCCGGGCATTTATGTTAGCCCGGACGTTTATTCGAGCGTTTGGATTCAGTCTTGTTTCGGGGGGAGCAGGGTACAATGGCGGACAAATCGGCCCCATCATCTGCTGAGAGCAACCTGACCGCCACCGGTCCTTTTCTGTACTGGCTTGCTGTCGGACTTGTGATGATCGGATTGATGAATTCGATCCCGGGCATTCCGGGCTTTGACCAGGCCGTTCGCGACATCAGCGGCCATGACTGGTTCAAGCTTCGCAAATTCACCCGCGAATGGTTCTTCCCCATGGTTCTGGCGCTGATGATGCTGATCGTCGCGCTGAAACATTCCATGTACCGGTCATGGCGTGACCGTTCGGCCCTGTGGCGGCGGTTCGGCCTTCTCATGGATGTGGCACTTGTCACCGCGGCCTTCGGCATTTCCCTGACCTATATCATCGAGATCGAGGCCATCTGCCTTGTTGACCAGTTCACCGGCGAGCGCGCCAGGCTGATCGAGCGGAGCCTTACAGATGCTGCCGAAACGGCCGCCCTTTACGGGCTTCCAGCCCCGACGACCGTCGAGGATCCGCAATGTGTGGGCACCACCGGTGGCTGGCTGGTTCTGATCATGGGCGTGTCGATCCTGATCTTTCTTGCCTACAACATAAAGGTCTGGGGTCTGCCGCTTGTCATTGTCGCGCTTCTCGTCGCGCTTTACACGATCAGCACGGTGTTTGTCTGGTATTTCCATGGCCCGGACGACATCAACAAATATCTGATGACCAAGCTTGCCGGCGAACCGCGTCTCCTGAGCGATGGCAGGCCGCGGGTTCACGACATTCTTGTGAACAACGCCAGCGGTGTTCTGGGACGGTTCATGGACATCATCATGAACACCATCTTCCCGTATCTGATCCTCGGCTCGCTGTTCGGCGCCTCTGCCGGAGGCCAGTCGCTGATCAAGCTTGCCTTCCGCTGGACGCGCAAGCTGGCCGGCGGCCCGGCGCATGCTGCCATCGTCTCTTCGGCGATGTTCGGCACGATTTCAGGCGGACCGATTGTGAATGTGCTGTCGACCGGCGTTCTGACAATCCCGATGATGGCGCGGCGCGGTTTTTCCAAGATCTTCGCCGGCGGGATGGAGTCGGCTGCCTCCTCCGGCGGGTCAATCATGCCACCTGTGATGGGGGTGGCGGCCTTTGTCCTGGCCTCGCTGACCGCGGTTCCCTACTCCAAGATCATCATCGCTGCCACCATTCCGGCGCTGTTCTATTTCTTCTGCCTGTTCCTGACAGCGGTGTTTCAGGCGCGCAAACAGAACATCACCGCGATCGGCGAGCTGACCGAGGAGATGCATCTCGGGCGGCAGGACATCCTCAATCTGATGATGATTTTCGGGCCGATCCTGTTGATCCTGGCGCTGCTGCTGACCTCGAAAGAAGAGTCGGCTGCGGCTTCATCAGCGGCATGATAGGCGTCGAGCGGGTCTTCACCGAGGCAGGGTGCCAGGTGGAGAAATTGCCCTGGCTGTTTGGCATCATCCAGAATTCGGCAGGTGACGCCGGCAGCGCCGGCTGGTGGGCCGTCATGCTGCTGATGGTGCTTCTGTTCCTCGATCCGGAAATGCGGGCCCGGCCACGAAAGCTTCTCGACGCCATATCGAACGCCGGCATCCTGATCTCCACCCTCTATCTGATGTTCCTCGCTGTTTCGATCATCGATTTCTGTCTGAAATTCACCGGCCTTCCGGTCTTCATATCGCTTGATGTCCTCACCTGGCTGAAGGCACTCAATCTTGGTGATGGTGGCTCGCTCATCTTCCAGTTCATCGCGCTGGCGCTGACCATGATGCTGGCCGTGGTGCTGGGCATGGGGATGCCTGCGGTGCCGGCCTATATCAATGTCGCGCTGCTGATGGGTCCGGTTCTGGCGGGTCTCGGCATCGCCGTCTTCACGGCCCATATGTTCATCTTCTATTTTGCCGTGGCATCGGCGATCACACCGCCGGTGGCGCTGGCGGCCTTTGCCGCCGCCAGTATCACCAAGGAAGATCCGATGATGACCGGCCTTGCGGCGGTGCGGATTGGCATCGTGATGTTCGTCATCCCGTTTGTCTTCGCCTTCTATCCGGACATTCTTCTGATCGAAGCTGCCTTCATCGACCCGACTGTGACCGGCACCAAGGCCTATCTTCCGGGATATGACGGCACCGTCGACCTTGGCGCGCTGGGTGTTCTGATGTTGCGGATGTTGCTGGCGCTGGTGCTGCTGGCAAGCGCCCTGTCACGCTTCGACCGTGCCCCGCTCGCCTTCTGGGAGGTTGGGGCGCGGTTGGTGCTGGCGGCGCTGCTTCTGTCTGGTGACATCTTCGTCTATGGCGCTGCTGCCGCTGGCGGGGTCGGGCTTCTTGTCTGGCACAAGATCAGCACGAAACGCCTCATACAGCAGACCGCTGGCGGATAATGGCGGCAGGAGACAGCGCGTGCGTCAGTCTGCATTTTTCATCTCCGAGGCCTGTTTCTGGCACACCACGGGTGAAGCGGCGCTGACCGCGCCTGTTGGCGGATGGATTCAGCCCATGGCGGCTGGTGGCCATGCGGAAAGCCCGGAATCAAAACGCCGGATGCGCAACCTGATGGACCGGTCGGGATTGCTGGCACAGCTCACCCAGCGTGACGCCGACCCGGCAAGCCTCGACGAGATCCACCGCATTCATACCGAAGCCTATGTGACCGAATTCCGGGCGCTGAGCGATGCGCGTGGCGGCATGCTTGGCATCTCGGCCCCGTTCGGGCATGGCTCCTACGAGATTGCCTGCCAGTCTGCCGGTCTGGCGCGCGACGCGCTCCTGTCGGTACTTCGCGGCGAACATGACACCGCCTATGCGCTGACCCGCCCGCCCGGGCATCACTGCCTTGCCGACAGCGCCATGGGATTCTGTCTTCTGGCGAACATCCCGATCGCCATTGCCGCCGCCCGAGCCGCCGGGCTTGCTTCACGGTTCCTTGTCATTGACTGGGATGTCCATCACGGCAACGGCACGCAGTCGATCTTCTATACCGACCCCGATGTTCACACGCTGTCGATCCACCAGGCCAACATGTTTCCGGCGGGGTATGGCGGGCTTGCCGATCGCGGCGAGGGTGCCGGCACCGGGGCGAACACCAACCTGCCTTTGCCGGCAGGCTGCGGGCATGAGGCCTATCTTCACGCCATGCGGCGGATCGGGCTGCCGCTGATCCGCGATGTGCGGCCCGATGTGATCATCATTGCCAACGGGCTGGATGCCAACCATGTCGATCCACTGGCGCGGATGTCCTGCACCTCGGCCACCTTTGCCGAGATGACGGCCATGGTGATGCAGGCGGCGGACGAGGTCTGTGACGGGCGGGTGGTTGCGATGCATGAAGGCGGCTATTCCGAGGCCTATGTGCCGTTCTGCGGACATCGGGTTGTCGAGGGGCTTGCCGGCATCGAAACCGGTCTTTGCGACCCGTTCCTTGCGAAATTCATGGAACAGCAGCCGTCGCCGGACCACGCCGCCTGGCAATGCGCCGAGATCGACCGGATGGCTTCCGCCCTCGGCTTCTAGCCGCCCGTCACCACCTGATGCATGAGGCGGCCCGGCAGAAAGGTGAAGGCCCCGGTCAGGATCAGCGCCATCCAGAACAGCGCCATCATCGACGTTCGGTGCCGTCTGATATTGCCCTGCCGCGCCGCATGCACCGCATACCAGAGTGCCACCAGAGTGAAGGCCGACAGCAGGTGGATGGGGCTGAACGGCCCGACAAGTTTCAGCTCATGAATGAAAAACCCGGAAAAGGCGACAAACGCCATCAACCCGACCCAGATCCGCCCGACACGGCGATGGATGGCCGTTCCCTTTGGCGCCCATAGCTGGGCCGCGCCAAGGATTGTCGCCGCCAGCGCCGCCAAGGCATGAAGCGGGATCGGTTGCTGTGCCGCGAAAAGCGAGGCAAGCGTCATCTTGCAGGGGCGTCAGTATGCGTCTTCATGGGGTCAATGATAGATGCCGCTTACCATTTGCGGCAAGGCTGCTATGGTCAGCGGGAAGCGGCAACAGGAGATCTTACAGATGACATCGAGCGACGCTGTCGCACAGCATTATTCGGGCCGCGGTCTTGTCGATCGCATCATGGCAGCGCTTGCCAAGGCCGGGCACGAACCGCAGGTCCTGACGCCGGACATCCTCGCCCCCCATGACGAATTCCATGTTGGCGGCATCGAGGCGACCCACCGGTTCAGCGGCAGACTGGAAATCACGCCGGACAGCCGGTTGCTTGATGTCGGCTGCGGTGCCGGCGGGCCGGCCCGCACAGTGGCCGCCAGCATCGGCTGTCACGTCACCGGCATCGATCTGACCGCAGATTTCATCACTGCCGGCACGGAGCTGACTGATAGATGCCATCTTGCCGGGCGAGTCACCCTCCACCATGGCAGCGCCCTCGACATGCCGTTCGATGATGCCGCTTTCGACCGCGCGATGATGCTCCATGTTGGCATGAACATCGCCGACAAGGCCGGGTTGATGGCCGAGGTCGCGCGGGTGCTTGCGCCGGGTGGCCTGTTCGGCGTCTATGACATGATGCGGGTCAGCGATGGCGAGATCGGCTTTCCCATGCCCTGGGCACCGCATGAAGGCGTCAGCGCGGTGAAGCGACCGGAGGATTACATCAATGCCGCCGAGGCGGCCGGGCTGACGCTTGTCGCGCAACATGACGAGACCGCAGCAGCAGAAGGTTTTTTCCAGCATATTCTTGCCACGAAACCACCGCTCGAGCCTGGCCAGACCCCTGACCCGTTCAGCAATCTGGCAGCGCATATCAGGCAGGGAATCCTCGCGCCAACAGAGCTGATCTTCCACAAGGCCGGCTGATGGGCGCGGCGGCAGGCAACTGGCGGATCGGCGTCATCGGCACCGGCGCGATGGGATCTGTCTATGCGGTGATGATGGCCGAGGCCGGCCATGACGTGGTGGCCATCGACAGCTGGCAGTCTCATGTCGACGCCATCAACACAACCGGACTGCGCCTGTCAGGTGTCAGTGGCGACCGAACTGTCGCCAGCATCATGGCCGCCACCAGCCTTGCCGGCACGGCGCCCTGTGATCTCTATATCATCGCCACGAAGGCGGCACATGTCGGATCTGCGGCGCAAACCATCTCGGGGGTGATGCGACCTGATTCGCTGATCCTGACGATCCAGAACGGGCTTGGTGCCGACGAACGGATCGCGCAGCACATGCCGACCGACAATGTGCTTCTCGGTGTTGCCGAGGGGTTCGGGGCATCGATGCAAGGCCCCGGCCACGCGCATCACAATGCGATGAAGCTGATCCGGCTTGGCGAGATGGGCGGCGGCATCAGCGAGAGGCTGACGGCCCTCGAGTCGCTGTGGCAGGGTGCCGGATTTGCCGCCCGCGCCTTTCCGGACATCACCCAGCTGATCTGGGAAAAATTCGTCTGCAATGTCACGCTGAGCGCGCCCTGCACCGCCTTTGGCTGCCATGTTGGCGGCCTTATGGCGAACCCGGAGAGGTGGCAGACAGCGCTGGCCTGCGCGCGCGAGGCCTATCAGTGCGGGCTGGCGGAAGGTGTGGCCTTCTCATTTGACGACGTCGCGCGCTATGTCACCGCGTTTGCGTCCCTCGTTCCCGATGCAAGCCCGTCAATGCGGCTTGACCATCTGGCCGGCCGTGCCTCGGAAATAGATGCGATCAACGGCATGGTGCCGGTGATTGGCGCACGTCATGGTATCGCAACCCCGGTGAACGAGACCCTGTCCGCCCTGGTGCGCGCCATCGAGGCCCGCTTCTAGGATCAGATCGAAAAGCGGGTGGCGCGGAACGGGTCCATGTCGATCGGGGGTGCCGCGCCGTCAATCATCGCGGTGATCGCCAGCGCCGATCCCGGGGCCATCGACAATCCAACATGCTGGTGTCCGAAATTGAACCACAGCCCGTCATGCCGGGGGGCCGGGCCGATCACCGGAAGCGAATCCACCATTGTCGGGCGACGCCCCATCCAGGGCGTATCCTCGATCTCGCCCTTCATCTCATGCCCGTCGCGGGCCAGCGCCACCGAGCGTCTGATCTGGCTGTAGTCTGGCGGGGCATCCCGGTGGGCAATCTCGACGCCGCTGGTGATCCGCACCCCCTGCTGCATCGGCACAATGGCAAAGCCGCCATCGACATCATGCACCGCGCGGTTCAGCTGCGGCCCGTCGGCCGGCTCCAGATGCAGGTGATAGCCGCGCTCCCAGCCAAGCGGCAGGTCGTAGCCGACCCATCCGGCAATTTCCGCCGACCAGGCACCGGCCGCAATCACTACATCATCTGGCGACAGATCATCGGCCCCATCCAGCCCGACATGCCATCCTGACTCGCCTTGCGACAGACCGCTGACGCTGGCCTGCAGAACTGTGCCGCCACTTTCCACAAACATGGCGACATAGGCATCGGTCAGCGCTGCCGGATTGCTGACCCCGCATGTCTCGTCATAGAGAACAGCCTTCTTGTAGATCGGCTTCAGCCCGGGTTCGATCTGGCGAAGCTGCGATTCATCAAAGACCGAATAGACGACGCCATTTTCATCAGCCAGCGCCAGCTCGCCGGCATAGGCCTCGAAGCTTTCCGTGGTGCGGAAGGCCTTCATCCAGCCACCATAGCGAAGAAGATCGTCGACACCGGCCTCGGCAATCCACGCCTTGTGCTGGTCCAGCGAGAGTGTCTGCAGCGCACGCAACGCACGGCCTGCCGCCTGCCAGCGTGACGTTGTGCAATAGGACAGGAACTTCAGCATCCAGCCAAGCCGGCGTATCACAAACAGCGGCGAGAACCGCACCGAATTCGATCGGCCCATCAGCAGCTTCGGCAATGATGCCAGCAGCCCGGGATTGTTCAGAACACCAATCGAGGATTCCGACAGCACTCCGGCATTGCCATAGGATGTCTCACGGCCCGGCGTGGTGCGGTCAACCAGCGTGACGCTGTGGCCGGCGCGCTGCAATGCCAGCGCGTTGCACACCCCGACGATACCACCCCCGACAATGACGATCCGGCGCGACATGGAATCGCCCGTCACCCTATTGCCGTCGCCCGGCCGCACCGCTATCCCGATCAGACCCGCGCGACATTGCCGCCAGCCTCGGTCCAGGCCACAAATCCCCCCGGGATATGGGCGCATCCGGACACGCCGTCACCTTGCGCGATGGTCACCGCCATGGTCGAGCGTTCGCCAACGGCACAATAGAAGACAACCGTCTTGTCACCAGTCTGCTTCAGCATATCCAGATGCAGATCAAGGCGGCTGTAGGGGGCGTGGACAGACCCCGGAATGATGCCCGACTTCACACGCTCGGCATCTTCACGCAGATCCACCAGTATCATGTCGGCGGCGTTGTCCTTGATGATCGTCTCCGAGGTCACCGTCGCCACCTCGCGCTGTTTGTCGATATTCAGCCCCATCCGCATGTTTTCGGGTACCGCGACATCCATCATTTTCGGGTTCGGCAGCTTCAGCCCGGCCATCAGCTCGATATAGGCGGCGCGCGAATCAACCTGAAGACGCGGGTTGTTGGCGCGCTCCTCGCCAATGGTCGAGACCATGTCCCCCTTGTAGTCATGGGCCGGATAGACAAGCGTCTGCTCGGGCAGCTTCAGAAGGCCGTTGAACAGCGAGTCATATTGCTGGCCGGCATCGCCATTCTGGAAATCGGTGCGGCCGGTGCCGCGGATCAGCAGCGTATCTCCGGTGAACACCCGGTCATCCATGCGGAAACAGTAACTGTCATCGGTATGGCCAGGGGTGTGCATCGCCGTCAGGGCCATCCCCTCGATGGTGACGGCTTCACCGTCGGACACCCGCATCGAGACAACATCGACAGGCGACTGCTCGCCCATCACCGTCACACAGTTGGTGCGGTCACGAAGCGCGCCCATGGCGGTGATATGGTCGGCATGGACATGCGTGTCGACAACCTTCACCAGCTTCAGATCAAGCTCTTCCAGCAGCTTGACATAGCGGTCGGTCTTTTCGAACACCGGGTCGATCAGAAGCGCCTCGCCGCCGGCCCGGCTGGCAAGAAGATAAGTATAGGTCGACGAAACCGAATCGAACATCTGACGAAAAATCATGGAAATCCTTCCTCCCCTGACTTCAGAATGTGCAAAATTATTGCCGTGGGCGCAAGCCGTGTGGTGGGCCTAGACATACCCCATCGCCAGATTGGCAACCGCCAGAAGCCCACCCCCGCCGGCCGCATAGGAAAATCCGCTGGCCATGTTGTGTCCGAAGACGAGATGACGTGCCGGCACCTGGTACAATCCGGCGCAGGTCTGCACCGAGAGCGAGGCAATCGAGCTCATCGTGCCGGCCCCCCAGCCGATCAGATGCGCCTGCACAAGCAACGCCGGATGAACATCGGCACCACCACCGCTGAACGTGGCCAGAAGCGCGGTACTGGTGATCACCGGATGAATGCCGACAACCGACAGCAGCATCATCAGAACAGGCGTCGAGACCAGCGCCACCCATCCCGGGATCTGCCCGGCATGGAAACTGCCGACAAGAACGGCCAGACTGTCCTCCTGGGTGACAAAAAAGGCCACCAGCATCGCCGCGGTGATCACCACCAGATCATCGGCGGTGCTGTGCATCGCATCGCGCGTTTGCCGCAGGATGATCTGTGCCTTGTTACGATGCCTGACAAGCTGCACCACGACCAGAAGCGGCATCACCACGACAACCGCCGACAGGGCGGTCAGCCCGAAGGCAAGTGCCACCCCGAGGACCGTCAGCAGCACGATCAACAGGCGCGAAGCGACCGGGCGAAGGCATGACAGGGACAGGTAAAGCTGCCCCCAGGCAAAATCGCGATTGACGGCGAGAAGCGTGCCAGCTGTGAACAGCAACGCCGAGACAGTGCCTATCGCAATCGCCATCCACGCATAGGCCGGCGCAACAAAATTCTGGCCAATGGCAAACGCGATGAAGAATGGCGACCAGGCAGCGGATGACACCATGCCGCGGATGACCGCCTCTGCGGATGCGCGGCGCCGTGCGGCATCAGAATCGGGTGGCAGCGCCGCCGACAACAGAGCAAGCGCCCCGGTGTTGATGATGC
>CENJ01164517.1_pt1 | contig 20452 bp, 20 predicted proteins | sample 356161 | NCBI WGS metagenome assembly CENJ01 (sample SAMEA2619531, study PRJEB7988) | marine metagenome | biome: marine biome (ENVO:00000447); feature: surface water layer (ENVO:00002042); material: "saline water (ENVO:00002010), including plankton (ENVO:xxxxxxxx)" | depth 5 m
ACCAATTCCGTATATCCTTCGGGGGTGTTTAATCCAGTACCAACAGCAGTTCCACCCAAAGCCAGTTCTGAAGCAGTGTCCATTGCTTTTTCTATGGCGTTTATGCTAAGTTCCAATTGTCTTCGATAGCCAGAAAGTTCTTGCCCTAAGGTAATTGGTGTAGCGTCCATAAAGTGTGTTCTGCCAATCTTTACAACATCTTTAAATTCCCTCGCTTTTTTCTTAAAGGAATTTTTTAGGACTTGTAAACCAGGAATAGCAAAGTCAACCATTTGTTTGTAAACGGCAATGGTCATAGCCGTAGGAAAAGTGTCATTAGAACTTTGCGATTTATTTACATCATCATTTGGGTGAAGCACTTTATTTGTATCGGTGAGTTTACCACCAGAAATGATGTGCGCCCTATTGGCGATGACCTCGTTTACATTCATGTTTGATTGCGTGCCAGAACCAGTTTGCCAAACCACTAAAGGGAATTGATCGTCTAATTTGCCCTCGATGATTTCATCACAAACCTGGCAGATAAGTTCCATTTTTTCTTTTGCTAGAACCCCCAATTCAAAATTTGTTTGTGCGGCACATTTCTTTAGTACACCAAATGCCCTAATTATTTCAATTGGCATTTTGTTGTCTCCAATCACAAAATTTTTCAATGATCTTTGTGTTTGTGCGCCCCAATATTTTGACGCTTCTACCTCAATTCCACCAATACTGTCTCTTTCTACACGAAATTCCATTGGTCAAAAATAGGGGCTATCGAAGAAATTGGTGCGTTGATTTTTTATTTTTTCTGTTTGTAAACGGGCACCGTGCTACAGGGTTCTCCGTACATAATGCTTTTAACGACAGGTTGAAGTTTTTGGGTGATTTTTATGTAAGCCGATGTAGGAATGGCTTTGTCAAAACACCCTTTGATAACAATCCTTTTGTTTTCAAAATCTTTGGGCTTCAATTCGGCAATCCAGTTGCTAATTATTTGCTCTTCAACATTTGATTTATCACCAAAAGTGATGGAAGCGCAAATGTTGTGTAATTTGCTAGAAATGAGCATGTAAGCCCACAAAGGAATGATTGCGTCGTTTGAGCAGTGCACCCCAACGTGTTTATTCCGGAAAGCTTGAGTATCTAAGTCTTTGAGGTTCTGTCTGAATACTTTTTCTCTTAGCACGAGGCCTTGAAATAAATAGTCTTTTAGGTCAAACAAAATAATTTGTTTGTCGTCAATTTGTTTGTCCAACTCTAAGGTAATGATTCCGCTTTGGGCAACTTTGTTGACTATATCCATAATTATTTAACCTCCGTAATCTTGAGTGTGTTTGTTCGCGGTTTCTTTTTGATTGGCATACTCGCTGTATTGATCACCAAATCACCTTTTTTAATCAATTGTTTCTCCTTGTACAGGATGTCAACAACATCATCAATGCTTTGGTCTGTGCTTACCATCTTATTATAGTGGAAACCCCTTAAGTTCCAGACGAGGTTTAATGTTTTTAGTATTTTTTTGTTCGAAGAAAAATAAAAAAGGTCTGCACTTGGCCTGTAGCTAGAGATTTTTTGTGCTGCGTAGCCGGAGTGTGTCATGGTTACAATTGCTTTGGCTTTGACATGATCACTTACTCGGACTGCAGTAAAACATATTTCGTCCGACAAAAACTTTTCGGAGTCGTCTTTTGGTTTTTTCCCTTTGTAGTAGACCTCTCTTGAATTTTCTTCTGTAGAAGAAACAATTCGCTGAACGGCTTGAACTGCTTTTAAAGGATATTTTCCAACGGAGGTTTCCCCACTAAGCATTACGGCATCAGCGCCATCGATAACTGCATTGGCTACATCATTTGCCTCAGCCCTAGTGGGTGTTGGACTAGAAATCATACTTTCCATCATTTGCGTTGCTATTATAACAGGCTTTGCAGCAACGATACATTTTCGCACCACCTCTTTTTGAATAATTGGAACATGTTCCATAGGCATTTCAACGCCTAAGTCACCTCTTGCCACCATAAGCCCGTCAGCCGCTTTTATTATAGCATCAAGGTTTTCAACAGCTTGAGGTTTTTCAATTTTTGCAATGATTCTTGCATCGCTTTCTTTTCCATCAATATAATGGCGTAAGATTTTTATGTCGTCTTGGTGGCGCACAAAACTTAGGCCTATCCATTGAACTTCCTGGGTTAAGATAAATTCTAAATCTTTCAAGTCTTTTTTTGTAAGACATGGAACGGTAAGGTCAGTTTTTGGGAGGTTAAATCCTTTGTTTGAACTGAGCGTTCCACCAACTTTCACCATGGCTTTAACATTTTTTTCATCCAAAACTTCAATAAATTCCATTTCTATTTTGCCATCATCAAGCAAAACATTTTCACCCAATCTAACATCTTTAGCCAGAAATTTGTATGAAACGCTTATTTTTTCTGCGGTGCCAACAACAGGTTCTGTGCTTATGATTAAGGTTTGACCTTCTTTAAATTCTACCCCATTATTTTCCATTTCTCCAATCCTCAACTTAGGACCTTGTAAATCGGCCAAGATACAAACATTGCTATTGAGTTCTTTATTGATTCGGTTTACGGTATTTATTACTTCTGCATGTTGTTGATGTGTTCCGTGAGAAAAATTAATTCTGCATACGTCTACGCCGCTTAAGACCATAGATTTAAGCATTTTATAATCAGAAGAGGCAGGACCAATTGTGGCAACCATTTTGGTTTTGTTGTATTTGGCAAGTTTTATCATATTGGTAGATTATAAACTGTTTTTCCAGAGAATTTTTCAAATTTAAGTTCTTGAATCAATCTTATCATGGAAATTGATTTAATCTTTCTAATAAAATCGATTTTGTTTTTTTTGTCTAAAGGATTTTGAAGAATAATAATGAAATCGAAAATGGATATTTCTCGAATGGCAATTGGCGCACCTTTTATAGATTTTGTCTTTACAAGTTTCCAAATCTGTTCAGAGCTATCTTCGTATTCAAAAAGTTCAAAATAATGTGTCGTATTTTTGATGGTCAATTCATGGTCGGCAGCTCTGCAGAAATGCATCTGCAAATTTTTGTTTAAAGACCATGCGATCTTGTAACCCGCCTCATTGGTAGAGATTAAAAAGTATTGGTTGTTTTCTGGAGAAAAGAAATCTTGAAAGTTTAGTGTCTGTCCCAAAGTTTTAATCTAAAAAAGTGTACACCCGTTGGAAAATTGATATTTGGCAATTCGTTTTAAATATCTGTTATTTGCGTCAACAAAAATACATTCGAAAACAAAATGTCAGACATCTCAGCTAAAGTAAAAGAAATCATTGTGGACAAACTCGGTGTAGAAGAATCTGAAGTAACCAATGAAGCAAGCTTCACAAATGATTTGGGAGCAGACTCTTTAGATACAGTAGAGCTAATTATGGAATTCGAAAAAGAATTCAACCTTGCTATCCCTGATGAGCAAGCAGAAAAGATAGCCACTGTAGGAGACGCAATCAGCTTTATACAAGAAAATAGTTAAGCGCCAATGGCCCGTACCTTAGAACTCAAAAGAGTGGTAGTAACGGGCATGGGAGCCGTTACACCGCTCGGCAATGATGTGTCTTCCTTTTGGGAGTCCATAATAAATGGTAAAAGTGGCGCCAAGGAAATCACCAAATTTGATACCTCAGAATTTAGAACAAAGTTTGCTTGTGAGGTAAAGGATTTTGATCCCACAGTTTTTATAGACAGAAAAACGGCTAGGAAAATGGATCCTTATACTCAGTATGCCATGGCAACAACCAAGCAGGCTATGGAGGATTCAAACCTGCCAATTGAGCATTTAAATAAAAATCGTTCTGGTGTAATTTGGGGTACGGGAATAGGCGGTCAAATTAGTTTCCAAAATGAAATTATCGATTTTGTAGAACGTGGTAGAACAGCTAGATTCAATCCCTTTTTTATTCCAAAGATGATTGGCAACATAGCTGCTGGTTATATTTCTATAGAATATGGATTTAGAGGGCCAAATATGGCAACAGTAAGTGCTTGTGCTTCTTCAAATCATGCCATTTTGGAGGCCTTTACAAATATCCAGCTAGGCAAAGCGGATGTGATGATTACGGGAGGTTCCGAGGCGAGCATTGTCGAAACTGCCTTAGGTGGTTTCAATGCAATGAAAGCGCTTTCTGAAAGAAATGAATCTCCAGAAACTGCTTCTAGACCCTTTGATGGTTCCCGGGATGGTTTTGTTTTAGGTGAGGGGTCGGGTGCTTTAATATTGGAAGAGCTAGACCATGCTTTGAGTCGTGGAGCTAAAATTTATGCAGAAGTAATTGGCGGAGCCATGACCGCAGACGCCTATCATATAACTGCCCCACACCCAGAAGGTGAAGGCGTAAAGCTTGCTTTGATTAATTTGCTTGAAAATACAGGGCTAAGTACCGCTCAGGTAGATTATATAAATGTTCATGGGACTTCAACACCCCTGGGTGATATCCACGAATTGGAGGCCATTGCAGAAGTATTTAGTGAAGATGTATATAATTTAAACATTTCAAGTACCAAATCTATGACGGGTCATTTGCTAGGCGCTGCAGGTGCAGTTGAAGGCATAGCCAGTATATTGGCGATTAAAAATGGTATAGTTCCTCCAACGATTAACCACAGTACCTTTGATGAAGGGATAGATCCAAAGCTGAATCTTACATTAAATAAAGCGCAAAAGAAAGACGTTCGAGTTGCTTTGAGCAATACTTTTGGTTTTGGTGGGCACAATGTCACTGTTGCTTTCCAAAAATTTGGGGATTGATGGGCGAAGTATCCTTCAAAAAAAAATTAAAGAATATTATAGGTTTCAAACCATGGAACCTCTCTCTCTACGAGCAAGCTTTTACCCACCAGTCAAGGGCAAAGCAAGTACTTAAAAAAGCGCTGACCAACAGCAATGAACGACTAGAATTTTTGGGCGATGCGGTATTAGATATTGTTATAGCAGACTATCTATTTAAAAAATATCCGTTTAAGGATGAAGGGTTTCTTACCGAAATGAGGTCGAAAATGGTAAATAGGGAGATTTTATCCAAGATTTCCGCACAAATGGGTTTAACGGAATTAATCAATATGAATACGCATATAACGCGTAACAAAGCCGCTGCTAGAAATGCAGGAGGCAATGCACTTGAGGCTTTGGTTGGGGCCATTTATTTGGATGTAGGGTATAAAAAAACCTACCGTTTTGTGGTAACCAAACTAATTGAGCAGTTTATAGATGTCGATGGTCTCATGCAAGAGAGAATCAACAGCAAAGGAACACTTTTTGAATGGGCACAACGTCATAAAAAACAACTAGAATTTGATTCACAGATGATTGATGAAACAAATCGAAGAAAACAATTTCTGTCCAAAGTTTGCATTGACGGAGAGGAGATTGCACAAGCTATTCAACCGACCAAAAAAAAAGCAGAGCAACTTGCATCTGATAAAGCTTGTGAGATTCTAAAAATTGAATAATTTGATGATTATAATTTAAGTCAATTTAGACTTAAGTATAGAACTGATTGTTTTTCCATCTGCAGCACCCGCGGTTTTTGCTAAAATTACAGGCATTACTTTGCCCATGTCTTTCATTGAAGTTGCGCCAGTTTCGCTTAATGTTTGATTGATTATTTTTTCTAAGTCTTCTTGACTCATTTGTTTGGGAAGAAATTTTTCAATTACATCAAGTTGCGCTATTTCTTTTTCTGCCAAATCAGATCTATGCTCTTTGGTAAATATTTCAATAGACTCTTTTCTTTGTTTAGCAAGTTTTTGAAGAATTTTATTTTCCTCAGCTTCAGATAAGTTTTTTTTAGCTCCAGTATCTGTTTGAGCCAATAAAATAGCTGCCTTAATGGCTCTTAAAGCTTCTAAAGTGGTCTTATTTTTATTTTTCATGGCCACTTTCATTTCTGCCATTATGTTATTTTGTAAACTCATTAGATGCGCAAATCTCCGGGTTTTCTTCCTGGTTTTGGGTGTTCTCCATCAAGAAAAAAAGTAAAACTATCTCCTCTAAGTCCTATTCTAAGGGCTTCGAGCGCCAAAATTTCATTTGGTGCAATATTTCCTAAACTTACATTACAACCGTATAGTTTGATAAACCAAACTTGTTGTGCTTTTTTTGGGGCTTCCCAAATAATGTCTTCTTGTGAAATTTTGGTTAGGATTTCTTCAACCAATCCCGATCGTACTTCACCAGAACCTCTAAATATACCTACGGTTCCACTTTCTCTTGCTTCTGCAATCACTTTCCATGAACCAGCTTCTATTTCTGCATTCATCATTTCTATCCATTTGTAGGGCGGAATAATTTTCTCTGTATCTTTTGACCCAACTTCACTTAAGACTTTGTAGTTTTTTGCAAATCGTCGAATCAATTCGCATTTTTCGTCAGAAGGGATATCAATAGAACCATCAGATATTTCTAGATGCCGTAAACCTAAATCATCTAAGAGACTTTGATAAGCGTCTAACATATTGCGAACATAAAATGCTTCGAACAATGTACCACCTAAGTATACTGGTATTCCAGCATTGCGATATACGGAAATTTTGTCCTTTAATCTTGGCGTAACCATTGAGGTGCCAAACCCTAATTTGATGATATCTATGTACTCGGCGCCTGTTTCTGCTGTATTTTCTGCTTCTCGAATGCTAAGGCCTTTGTCCATAACCATCGTAATGCCAGCGTTTCGAGGTTTTTGAGTTCTTTCAGGAATTTGGGTTAATGAAAAGTTCACAATAATTAATTTTTATATAAGTCAATAAGGTTTTGAACAATTGAATCGTGTTCTAAGAAAGGTGCCATTTCAAAAAGCAGGTGATATTTTTCTACATCTATTTTAAGCGCCAAGGTGAGTGCGTCTTGAGCTTGATTTTTTTCTCCAAGAATAAAACGTGCAGCACTTAGATAATACAAAATGTGCGCATTGTCAGGCAAATATTGAAGGGCATCTTCTAATAATTCGGCTGCCTCGCGGTATTGGCAATCTATTAGTTGATATTTTGCCAACAGCGTCCATCCAAAATACTCTTCTGGATTGTTTACTATAAATTCCGTGCATAAATCAATAGATTTATCTATTTGATTGGTTTTGTAGTATGCCTCTGCGAGGCTAGCTGCATATTCTTGGTCTTGGTCTTCTAAGTAAAAAGCTTTTTCAAGAAAAGGGATGGCCTCTTTGTAATCTTCTTGGTTTGAAATGATACTTTGTCCCAGTCCAAACCATGCTTCGGTAACAAATTCATCTAGTTCTATTGCTCGTCTAAACTGTTTTTGAGATTCTTGATAGTTATTTATTCCCTCATAACAATTGGCAATGTCCGTTCTAGTTAGTGCATCTTCACCTCCAAATTCTAAGCATTTAAGGAAATACTTTAAGGCTTGTTTGTATTGTTTTTGGTCATAATGCACTAGAGCTGAATTGTAAATTGCAGGCATGTAATTCTCGTTGATTATCAAACTATAATCTTGCGCGTTTAAGGCCAACGTAGGTTCACCATTGGATTGGTGCATTAGTCCAAGAAAATGCCAAGCACCGAAGTTGTAAGGAGATTCATCGATAACCGAGTTGAAAAAACGAATTCCATCCCTATATTTTTTTGCTTCGTCATAGTAAAAGTGCACATCTGCAAGAATGTGCTCGTTGAATTCTTTTTCACTTGCTGCTTTTTCAAAAAATATAGCCGCTTGATCAGATCTGTCCGACATCAGATAACAGTTGCCAATGCACAACAATGTCTCCATTGAACTTTCAGCATTTTCCAAAGCGTTTAAGTAGTATGACAAGGCTTTGGTATAATCTTTCTCACGTTCATAAATTTCACCTAATAAAAAAAGAGAATCTATGTTACTGGGGTCTTTTTCAAGCGCGGTTTCCAGCATTTCAACACCTTCTTTAATTTTTCCTTGTAGTGTTAATACTTGCGCCCTCTTTTGATAATAAAAACTGTCAAAAGGATATAGTTCCTCACCTTTGTAAATGGCTTTAATTGCTAACTTTAACTTATTGGCAACTATGTAATGTTCTATGATACCCTCTAGCTCTTCACTATCGAAGAACATATTATCATTAGCTGTCAATGACTGTTCGAATTTATCTAATAATTCGCTTAAGTTGGATTTTGGAAATTCGTCGTCGCTAAACAATTTCTTTTAAGACTATTCAAATCTAACCAAACCATCAATATTCACTATAATTAAACGAACTTAAATTACTTTCAAGTATCAACAACTTTTCCCATATGAAAAAAATACTTTTTTGCCTTTTTGTATCCAGCATTTTTGCCAATGAGATTTGCGCACAAATTACCCATCAGAACACACAGGATTCAGCGCGTACAGGCAAAATACGAGGTATTCAACTTGCGTTGGGATGGAATACCTATGATAAGAGTATGTTGGGGTTCTAATTTCAAAATCGAAATAGTGAAAAATGGCATCTTAACATTGCTACGATGTACGGTTTTGGCTCAAAGAATATTTTTGGTGTAGCGAACGCAGATTTTATCTTAAATGAAGCTACTCAATTGGGACTTGAGTCAAAGAGATTTTCATTTGAACCTGCATTAATTGGTAGAGAAAATATTCTGTACACGAAGTTTCAACCCTATCTTAGATGGCAATATAAATCATCTGCTCAAAAGTCTTTTGACCGGTTTATGGAATTAAATTTTAACAACCAATTTTTTGAAGAAAACTTCAATCTATTGTCCAAAAGAAAAGCTAGTTTAAACCCAAAATATCCTAAAATGGGTAATAGATTTTTTCAAGTTTTAAAGTACAAGGCGGCCAACAAGAATAAAAACCAAGCTATACTGATTGAGTTGGAACATGCCATAACTTTCAACAAAATTTTGCAGGGGCGATTTGATACAATTAATGTAGATCGGAATCCAACAATAGTTTTAGATGATGAATTTACCGAGATAAGCAAAAGAAGCTCACACCTTAAATTAAACCTAAGTTGCACGAAAAAATTTCCGTTGCCCTATGGGAATAAAAAAATTAAGTTCAGGTATTTTTTTAGCACTTTTATTCAGAAACCAGACGATGAATTCTTTAATTATTGGGTAGGACAGAACAATGGTTTTTTTGACTACCGTTTTGATGAATATTTGCTTGGCAGGGGTGCTGAAAATGGCTTCTTTTATAACCAAATTACAAAAAAAGGACTTCAAAGTAAATTTATTGGTAGATTTTTTCAATCAGATGATTGGATAAGCAATTTGAATACCGAAGTTGAATTGCCGGGTATTTTACCTGTCGCATTGTATTTAGAAGTTTTGAGCAGTGGGAACCTGAAAAATCAATATTTTAATTCGGCTAAATCTCCCTTAATTTATAATGGTGGACTTTGTCTTGACTTTAAACTTGCAAAAATTTATGTCAATTTATTTCAATCAAAAAATATTACATCTAGCCAGCAAATTCAGGGTATTAACGATCTTTCGGAAAAAATGGCCTTCATATTTGATTTGAATAAAATTTTACGCAAGCCAAAAGTCGGTTTTCATCCTTTTAACGAACAATAATGTAATTTTGACCTGATGAGATACAGCCAAATTGACAATCAACTTTTTGTACACAATAGAAAAAGATTTGTTGAAAAGATGGAACCAAACAGCATAGCCATTTTTCATTCAAATTATCAATATGTGTTAAACGGTGATGCATTGCATAAATTCCATCAGAACAGTGATTTGTATTGGCTTACTGGGGTGGCTCAAGAGAATACCGTTTTGATACTGTTTCCTGATGCACCGCAGAATGATTGGAAAGAAATACTCCTAGTAACAGAAACAAGTGATCAGATAGCCACATGGGAGGGTTATAAACTGACCAAACAACATGCAAGCGATATTTCAGGCATTGAAAATATTCGGTGGAATAAGGGGTCGCTATCTTCATTTAGAGCATTGATAAACATGGCGGAAAGTATTTATTTGCCATTGAATGAAAACGACAGATTCTCAACAAATAGCCCTTATAAATCAATGGATGCTGCACACGAAATTATGCGCTTATTTCCTTTACACCAGTATAAAAGAGCTGGACAAATATTACAAAGACTAAGAGCGATTAAGCACCCTATAGAGCTTGACTTACACAGAAAAGCGGTAGCTATAAGTAAGCTTGGTTTTGAGCGGTTAATGAAGTTTACCAAACCGGGTAAGTGGGAGTTTGAGTTAGAGGCAGAACTCATTCATGAATACTTAAATAATAGAGCTTTTGGATTTAGTTTCGAACCCATTATTGCAAGTGGTTCTTCTGCTGTTATTTTGCACTATGTTGATAATGACAAACAGATTGGAGAGGGCGATTTAATATTACTAGATAACGGTGTGAATTATGCCAATTTTGCTAGTGATATGACTAGATGTATACCGGCCAATGGAAGATTTAGTGCGCGTCAAAAAGAAGTATATGATGCAGTTTTGAATGTTATGAACTACGCTAAAACGATACTAAAACCAGGTGAAATGTTGATGGACTATCATAAAAAAGTACAATTTGAGATGCAAAATCAACTTATTGATTTGGGCTTAATTTCCCAAACGGATTTAGATAATCAAAAAGAAGAATTAGCGGCTACAAAAAAATATTTTATGCATGGAACCTCCCATTTTTTGGGCATAGACGTTCATGATAGTGGAATGAGATATGAACCACTTGAAGAAAATATGTTGCTCACTATTGAACCAGGAATTTACATAAAAGAGGAGGGAATTGGCGTTCGAATTGAAAACAATATATGTCTAAAGCATGCAGAAAACATCGATTTAATGGATGAAGTAAACATGCCTATTACAACAGAGGAGATCGAGCAAAACATGCGTTAACTATATAATTTGTTTATGTATTTTGTATTTTTGCATAAATAAATTTTATATGAATTTTCAATACCTCAAATATTTGGTTGCGCTATATCGAAAAAAAAGCTTCACTGAGGCAGCAGAATTTTGTGGTGTCTCTCAGCCTGCGATGAGTACTGCAATTAAAAATTTAGAAAACGATTTAGGGGCAAAAATATATGAGCGAAATGTCAAACCCATTTCATTTACGTCAAAAGGTTTGGAGGTGCTAGAATTTGCGCATAAAATTCTTTTAGCTGTCGAAGATCTCGAAAATAGAATGGACAATTCTACCGAAAAAAAGGAACTAAATCTGGCGGTGATTCCTACTTTAGCTCCTTATATGGTACCTAAATTGGTAAAATTGGTTGACGATCATTTTCCCAATTGTAATTTACAGATAGAAGAGGCTAAAACTGAAATGATTATTAAGCAAATCAAACAAGGTGATATTGATTTGGGCTTGGTTGTAACACCAATAAAGGACCCTGAATTGGAAGTATTTCCTATTCTTTATGAGGAATTTTTAATATACGCCCATCCCAGTATGAAACCTGTTTCCGAGATAAAATTGCATGATATCAATTGTTCAGATTTGTGGCTTTTAGAGGAAGGGCATTGTCTAAGAAATCAGATAATGGAATATTGCACGGGGCCAAAAAAGAATCCACTAAATATTAAATACAACGCAGGTAGTATGGAAACCCTTATCAATTTGATTGATGATTTTGGCGGGAAAACAATTTTGCCAGATTTTGCCACAAGGCGGTTGGACAAAGCCAAAAGAGAGCGATTGCATTTTTTTACAGAACCTAGCCCCGCAAGAGAAGTGAGCATGGTGCGATTAAAAAACGCAAACAAAAAAAATATTGCGCTACAATTAATTGATTTGACAAAAAAGGACATGCCAGCACATATGAAAAATCCCAGCCAATATCAAGTTTTGGGTATGCCCCTTAGCTAGTTATAGCTATTCATAGTTCTAGTTAAACCTATACTAACAAAAGACATAATACAAGCAATACTATTGGGTGTAACACTTTGAACCTGTTCCAACTCTTCATTTGAAAACTTACCTAAAACATGGTCCACTTGACGTCCTTCTGCAAAGTCATTACCTATCCCAATTCGAAGTCTAGGATAATTTGTAGTATTTAGTTCAGATTCAACACTTTTTAAACCATTATGGCCTCCATCTCCACCTTTATTTCGAAGTCGAATTTTACCCAAATTTAAGTTGATGTCATCAGCAATAATTAAACTATTTTCTATTTTTATTTTTTCCTTTTTTAGCCAAAACTTCACTGCTTTCCCACTCAAGTTCATGAAGGTATTCGGTTTTAAAAGAAGCAGTATTCGTCCCTTGTATTTTAATTTTAGTAAATCACCGTATCTTCCTGGTTGAAAAGTGAAATTTTTGCTTTCTGCAAAGTGGTCAAGAATATGAAAGCCGATGTTATGTCTTGTATCTTTATATTCCTTGCCGATATTTCCTAGGCCACAAATTAGATATTTCATGATGAATTAGAATGAGGCATTTTTTGGTGCATTAATACTGGGATAGATGGAGAGTAAAAAACCTAGAGCCAAATTACTTAGCAAAACTATGAGAATATCTCTGGGGATTATTTTTACGGGATAATAATCCACAACGGCACCTTCTAATTTCAATAAGCCAAAATATTGATGGGCGAGAAGTAAAAGAAGACCTAAAGAAAGTCCGCCAATGCCGCCCAAAAGAGAAACCAAAAAACCCTCTTTAAGGAATATTAATTGAATACTTCTATCACCCATCCCTAGACTTTTTAATACGGCTAAATCATGTTTTTTCTCAAAAACAAGCATGCTTAGATTACCAATTAAATTAAAACCAGCAATTAGCAGAATGAAGGTCAAAATGGAAAAAGAAATCCATTTTTCTGATTTAAAGATTTTGTATAAGCTTCTGTTTTGTTCTTTTTGTGTTTCTACCCAAAATTGACTTCCAAAAATTTCTTTAAGGGCATTTTTGACCTTATGCAGTTGTTTTTTGTCACTTACCATGACTTCAACGGAACTAATGGCGTTCTTGTATCCAAATAATTTTCTTGCTTTGCTAAGTCCACAAAGTACGTAGGAGTCATCTATTTCTGGATGTATTTGAAAAATGCCACCAGTCCACAATTGGAGGTAGTTCAGGTTGTTCATTGGGTTTATCGAACGGTATGTTTTGGTCCTTTTTGGCACAAAAAATTCAACACTTCTAAATCCACTATTGACGCTGATCCCGAGGGAATTGGCCACACCTGATCCAAAAAGTGCTAGGTTTACGCTGTCTTGTTGTAGGTCCAAACCACCCGCTATAATTGAAGAGTCAAAACCTCGTATTTCGAGAGCATTTTGTTGAATACCTTTTACTTGAACAACTTCTTGTCTTCCATTATACATAACTACTGCTTTATCTTCTAAAACAGAGGACCACACCTCGACGTCTTTTAGCAAATTCATTTTTTCTATTTGATTGGAATTTAGCTTGAATACTTTTTTTTCTTTATGGCTAATTTTTAACTCTGCGTCAAAATTATTCACCATTTGAGACACCAAATGCTCAAAGCCATTCATGGTGCTCAAAACAATAATTATGGCAAAAGCACCCACACCAAAACCGATCACAGAAATTCCCGAGATTAAATTTATAGCATGTGTACTTTTTTTAGAAAAAAGATATCGAAAGGCAATTAGGTCACTTAATGGCATAAAAATTTTTTTTACCAAAAGGCATCTTTTATATGTTCTATTTTTTGTTGACTTTGGTTTTTAATTATCGACACAATATCAAAACGTATTTCAACTTGATAATTGTTCTGTTCAATGTAGGATTTCGCAGCTTCTTTGAGTTTTTCTTCTTTTTTAAAGTTTACGGAGTTTTCTGGCGGTCCAAATAGACCAGTTGTTCTCGTTTTAACTTCCACAAAGATGAGGGTTTCATTCTGCTTTGCAATAATATCAACTTCAAGGTGTTTGCTTCTCCAATTACAATGGGTAATTATATAGCCCTGTTTTTCTAAATAGCTTAGAGCAATTCTCTCACCACTTGCGCCTAGTATTTTATTTGATAGTGTCATCGGTATTAAGCAATTTATACGCTTGCCACGCCATCATCTCAGCACCATGAATAAGGGCATCTTCGTCAATGTCAAAAGATGGTGTGTGCAAGTGACTAGTAATACCCTTTTTTATATTTCTAATGCCACATCGATAAAAAACTGCCGGAATTTTTTGTGCATAAAAGGAAAAATCTTCTCCAGCTGGCCACAATTCTAAATCATGTATTTGATTTTCAGGATAAAACTCTTGAGCATTCTTTTTTACCAGTTGATTCATTGGCTCATTATTTTCTAAAAAAGGATACCCTACTTTTATTTGAACATCTGCTTTACAGCCTAATGCCTCAGCCGTATTTTGGGCTATTTTTTTTATCCAGTCATGCGCTTCAAACCGCCATTCTTCGTCGTATGTCCTAAAAGTTCCAACCATTTCTACGAGGTCAGGAACAACATTGGTTGCTCCATTGGCAGTTACTTTTCCGAAAGAAAGCACGCTTGGAATAGCGGGTTTTGCTTTTCTACTTACAACCTGTTGTAAGCTATTAATTACTTGTGCCATGCATGCCACTGGATCAGTTAAGGTATTTGGGTGAGCCCCGTGTCCCCCTTTGCCTTTAAGGGTGATATACACTTCGTCTGCACTTGCCATGTATAGTCCAGAACGAAATCCAAAATGTCCAACATCCAATAAAGGCATGGTATGTTGGCCCAATATGAAATCAACATCATCCAAAACACCTTCTTTAATCAAAAGACTCGCCCCACCAGGTATTTTTTCTTCGCCGGGTTGGAAAATAAATTTTATCTGACCTGTCAATTCATCTCCGATTTCTGTTAATGCTTTTAGTGCGCCTAGTAGCCATGTTGTATGTACATCATGACCGCAAGCATGCATAATTCCTTTATTTTTTGAGGTATAGCTTGTATTATTACTTTCAACAATAGGTAAGGCATCAATATCGGCCCTTAGAGCCAAAGTTTTTCCAATATTTGGCTTGCCCAAGTAACCTACCACACCAGTTTTGGCCATACGTTTGTAGCTAAGTCCCATATTATCAAGCTGTTTTTCAATAAAATTAGCCGTTTCATATTCTTCAAAACTTAATTCTGGATTTCTGTGAATATGATGTCGTATATTTTGCATTTCCAAAAAATGACTTTTGATAATTTGGCGAATACTTTTTTGAATTTTAGACATTATTACTCAAATTTATATTACAAATCCTAATATTGATTTATTGATTGCTTCGAATACCATACAAGAGATTTTGGATGCCGCCCATATTGAGGAAGTTGTAGGGGAATATATGACTTTAAAAAAAGCTGGTTCGGGTTTGAAAGGTCTATGTCCTTTTCATGGAGAAAAAACACCTTCTTTTTCGGTTTCACCGGCCAAAGGTATTTATAAATGTTTTGGTTGTGGCAAGGCTGGTAACGCAGTAAATTTTGTAATGGAGCATGATGGATTGTCTTACCCCGAAGCACTTCGATTGCTTGCCCAACGATACAATATTCAAATTGTAGAAGATACCAATTACGATGTGGACGCACAGTCTGAACTTGCGCAAGAAAAAGAAAGTATTATGTTGGCCCTACAATTTGCTGAAAAGCAATTTGTTCAAAATCTATTTCAAAACAACACACAATCCAAAGTAGCCTTGGCCTATTTTAAAGAACGTGGTTTACAGAAAAATACAATTAAAGACTTCGCATTAGGTTTTGCAACCGTAGGGTGGGAAAATTTGATTACCCAAGCAACAGAAAGTGGGTATAATTTAGACATTTTTTTTAAGGCTGGCTTAATAAAGAAAAGACAATCAGTGGAGGAAAATAAGCAATCAACTTTTTTTGACGTATTTAGAAACAGGCTCATGTTTCCAATCTCCAATGTTTCAGGCAAAACAGTAGGTTTTGGTGGAAGAATAATAGTGCCTAGCGAGAAAGAACCAAAATACCTCAATTCGCCTGATGGTGTAGTTTATGATAAGAGTAAATTACTGTATGGTCTTGATTTGGCCAAAAATTTTATAAAGCAAAATGACGAATGCTACTTAGTTGAAGGATATATGGATGTTATTATGTTACACCAAAATGGATTTAAAAATGTTGTGGCTTCCGCAGGTACCTCTTTGACAGAGCAACAGGTTAAACAGATCAGAAGATTTACCAAAAACATTAGTATTTTATTTGACGGAGATAAGGCAGGAATAAATGCCGCACAAAGGGCAATAGATGTTGTTCTTGAAAATGATTGTAATGCTAGGGTAGTTGAATTGCCAGAAGGTGAAGATCCTGATTCATTGTGCAAAAATTTAGGATTTTCTGGGTTCGAGAATTATTTAGAAAATAATACGATGACTTGGCTAGATTTTAAAAAGAAAAAGTTTAATAAAAACCTTGATGATCCAATTCATAGGTCGAAGTTAACATCTGATTTGCTCCAAAGTATTGCCAAAATAAATGATTTGGTTACAAGAGGAATATTTGCACATGAATTAGCTAAAAAAATGAATCTGGATGAGCAAATGATGGCTCAGCAGATAAGAAAATACAGGTCTAGAGTGCTCAAAATTAGAGAAAACCCACACGCTGAAGAACGTCAAGAAATCCATTTACCTTCGGATTATGAACATCTAAATAAAACATTAATAACGGATAAAAAATTTGCCCAAGAAGACTATTTAATTACCTCACTGCTTTATTACGGTAAGCTTCCATATGACGTAGACGAAAATGTATCAGTAGCAAAATTTATTCAAAAAGATCTCGATGAAGAAGGTTTTGAGTTTGAATTACCCCTATTGAAAAAGATATACCAAGAGGTAAAAAATCAGATGAATAAAGAACAAATCTTGGAAGATAGATTCTTCATACAACATCCAGATTTGGAAATAAGTAGTTATGCTTCGGACAAGTTGGCAAATAAAGAGTTCTATAAAATCTCAAACTTTTGGTGGGATTTTGCAGAGAAAAAAATTCGAGTTCCGGACGAAAACTACCTTGCTGACGTAAACAACTCTTTGTATTATTTCAAGTGGAGTAAATTGCTCAAAATTAAATTAGAAAACCAAGAAAAATTAGAAAACGCGATTGATGAGGAGCAAATAGAGCAGTACCTTCTTATTGACCACAATCTAAGCAGATTACAGGAAAGATTTGCCCAAGACCATGGTATTGTAATATTACCAGATTTTGATTGAGCAATTCATTTATTCAGTAAGAAAGTGATAGAACCAGCATGCGAAATGAATGCTTTTCTGAAGCGCACTAATTCTCCGTCTATCTGACCCGAAACTTTAGAATTAAATTGTATTTCAAAGGAATTTTCTTGAAAATGTTTTACCACAGAAAGGCTTGTATGTTTTCCTTTTTTTGCCTTTTGAATATTCACTATTCTTTTTAGGCCACTAATTTTTTTAATAATATACAAATTCAGTAAGTGGTCATCAACTTGCGCATTTGGTGCTATATTAAAACCATTGCCAAAGAAGGCACCATTTGCCAAAGTAAGCATAAATGTAGAACTGCTATACATGCGTTGCCCTTTTGAGAAAACTTCAGCTTCAAATTCTTTAAAAGTCAAAATATTATTTATGATGGCCAAATAATATTTCCACTTATGTGGCCAAGCGATGGCAAAATTTTTATGGGTATCAGCAGCAACAGCACCATCAAAACCAAAACCTAGGGCATTTAGAAAGTAATCACCATTTAATGACCATAAATCAACTTTTTTTTCAAAGCCATAGAGCATGGCTTTTTGCCAATCGTATTTTTTGAACATACGGACAAAATCATTCCCAGTTCCAATGGGAATAACATGCCACAAATATTGTTTCACGTCTATTCCTGAATTAAGCACTTCACTCATTGTACCATCGCCTCCAGCTATAGCAAGAATTTTAAATACATCTGATTCTATAAAATCTTTTATCCCTTTAAAATCCTTGGGCTTTTGCGTGTAATATATTTCAAAAGAATACGGAGAATCAACAAAAAAGTCCTTCAGATAAATAAGCTTTTCTTCATTAACTCCTCCACCAGATTTTGGGTTAATAATAAGTGCAAGTTTTGGCACAATCAAAGATAATTTCTTTAAGAATAGTTAAGATTGTAATATGGAAAAAATTGCGGTAGTAGGTGCAGGCTTAGCGGGTTCTTTAATTTCAGTTTTTTTGGCAAGGCGAGGATTTAAAGTCGATGTTTTTGAACGTCGTTCTGATATGAGAAATATCCAACAAAGTGCAGGAAGAAGCATCAACCTTGCTTTGAGTACAAGAGGCATAAAAGCATTAAAAAAGGCTGGAGTGGCAGAAAAAATTTTGAAACATGCATTGCCCATGCACGGACGGATGATGCATGAAGTAAATGGGGAATTAAAATATCAACCGTATGGGAAAGATGGTCAATATATAAACTCTATTTCTAGAAGACTATTAAATGTTGAGTTGATGAATCTTGCTGAAGATTTTGAGAACGTTTCTATGTATTTTGAACACAAGTGCTTAAATGTAGATTTTGAAAATACCCAGTTGACCTTCCAAACTAATATGGGTAAAAAAACAGAATCATATAGCAGTATAATTGGCTCAGATGGAGCTTTTAGTGCTTTGAGGATGGCCATGCAAACATCTGGTAGATTCAATTTTTCTCAAGATTATTTGCCACACGGCTACAAGGAATTAAATATTCCACCCAAAAGTGGTCAGGCTCAAATGGATATTAATTCATTACACATATGGCCGAGGGGTGAATTTATGCTCATTGCATTGCCTAACCCAGACAACACCTTTACCTGCACGCTGTTCTTACCCTTTGAGGGAGTAGACGGTTTTGATAACCTGAAAGGTGACGATGAGGTTATTAGGTTTTTCCAAAAATATTTTTCAGATGCACAAGATCTTATGCCCAATCTTTTGGATGAGTTCAAAAGTAATCCAACCAGTAATTTGGTAACAGTGCGCTGTTACCCTTGGGTAAAAGAAAAAGTTGCTTTAATGGGTGATGCAAGTCATGCTATAGTACCCTTCTATGGTCAAGGAATGAATAGTTCTTTCGAAGATTGTGTGATTTTAGATGATATGATGGAAAAATATTTACCTAATTGGGATAAAGTATTTGATGCTTATCAAGAAGAAAGAAAGCCAAATGCAGATGCAATTGCCGATTTGGCATTGCAAAATTTTATTGAGATGAGAGATTTGGTAGGAGATAAAGATTTTCTTTATCAGAAAAAAATTGAACATCGTTTATGTTCCTTATATCCTGAACAATTTAAATCTCAATATGAGTTGGTTACTTTCTCCAACCAACCTTATCATGAAGCGTTAAATAAAGGTCAACATAATACAGAGTTGGTACAAAAAATAATTAAAGAAAATCTGGAACATAAAATTGAAGAGAGAGATTTTATGGAGAGTTTTTTAGCTCAAAGAGACTTGTAAATGAGCAATCAACTTTTTAAAAGCAAGCGCTCTATGGCTGATAGTATTTTTCTCTTCTAGGCGCATTTCAGCAAAACTTTTTTTGAAACCATTGGGCATAAATATGGGATCATATCCAAAACCTTGGGTCCCTCTTTTTTCGTGGAGGATGAGTCCTTCAACTTTGCCTTCAAAAAAGATTGTTTGGTTTTGGTGTATATAACAAATTGAAGTTCTAAATTGTGCTTTTCTGTTAGTTTTACCTTTTAATTTATGAAGTAAAAGAGCCATATTTTTTTTCTGGTCTTTTTGCTCTCCTGCATACCTGGCGCTTCTAACACCTGGTTCTCCATGCAAGGTTTCAACTTCTAGCCCAGTATCGTCAGCAAAGCAAGGGATTTGAAATTTTTTCCAAATATATTTTGCTTTCAATGCTGCATTCCCTTCAAGTGTTTTTGCTGTTTCAGGAATATCTTCAACTACGTTTAATTCAGCAAGGCCAATAAGAAGGATATTTTTTGGCATCATACCTTGAATTTCCTTCACCTTGTTTGGATTTTGTGTAGCAAATAAAATCTTCATTGTACCAAAGATTTGCCGTTCATTTCTTCGGGCATGGGAATATTTAAGAGATGCAAAATTGTTGGGGCAATATCTGCCAAGATACCTTGAGAGGCTATCTTTTTTACCTTTGAGCTAATTACAAAATATGGCACCAAATTGGTTGTATGTGATGTATTTGGTGATCCATCTTCATTTTTTGTTTTTTCAGCATTTCCGTGGTCAGCTGTTATGAAAAATTGGTAGCCCAATTTTGTGCCTTGTTCAACAATTTCTTTTAAACAAGAATCTACTACTTCTATGGCTTTTACAATGGCATCATATACGCCAGTGTGCCCCACCATATCAGGATTGGCATAATTTAGACAAACAAAATCAGGTAATTCGTGCAATTTTTTTAAGACCAGTTTGGTTAATCTCTGTGCGCTCATTTCAGGTTGTAAATCATAGGTTGCAACTTTTGGGGAATTGGCCAAAATTCTTTCTTCAAATGGAAAAGCGATTTCTCTTCCACCGGACAAAAAGAAAGTTACATG
>CENJ01174043.1_pt1 | contig 20425 bp, 20 predicted proteins | sample 356161 | NCBI WGS metagenome assembly CENJ01 (sample SAMEA2619531, study PRJEB7988) | marine metagenome | biome: marine biome (ENVO:00000447); feature: surface water layer (ENVO:00002042); material: "saline water (ENVO:00002010), including plankton (ENVO:xxxxxxxx)" | depth 5 m
ATGATTGTTGAATTCTATGAATTATTTTTCTTACATAAGCAGCATCTTTGCAATTTGCCCCATGATATTTATAATTTTTATTTTTTATAAATTTAAATAAATATTTTACTTGTCTCAAAAAAGCTGCTCTCCATATACTATTTTCAACCCATTTTTTGTTAAAATATTTATCTTTCTCTGATAAACAAATTTCTTTAGAGTTTTCCTGTCTATTAAATTTAGTTTTTTTTACAAATTTAAGTTCATTTTCGCCATTAAGAAAAAGTGCACCTTTTTCTCCATAAATTTCCATGTAAGATGTTCTCCACCCTACAGATATGCTAGAAATAGATACATTTGCAGTAAAATTTTTAAAAAACAAAATAAAATTACTTATATCATCGCTAGTTACTTTTTTTTTAACTTTTTTATTGTCTAATCTAAACTTTCTAAAAGTATTTTGTATTCCAAATACTTTTTCTACTTTTCCAAATAACCATACGAGTAAATCTATTTGATGCGAGCCCATTGCATTAAGAACTCCACCTCCTAGATTAATATTTGACCACCAATTATATTTAATATCCTCGTATAGTCTAGATGAAAAATCGTAAGATAGATTTACATTTAGTATTTTTCCAAGTTTTTTACTTTCAATTATTTTTTTTATTTTATATCTCAAAGGCTGATATCTCATTTGATAATTCACAAAACATTTTAATTTATTTTTTAAAACTAACTTTTCAAGAAATGAAGCTTCTTTCAATGAAGTTGTAAATGGTTTTTCACATAGAATTGATTTTTTTTTAATTGATAAAATTTTTTTTGAAAAAATGAATTGCTCTTTAGGTGGTAAAACATTACAATAAAAATCATCTTCACAATTTTTTATTAAATGATCAAAATTTGTATAAATATTTTTAATTTTATATTTTTTAGATATTTTTTTTAGAATTTTTAAATTTCTTCCGAAAATAGAACTTATAACAATATTTTTTTGCTCAGCGAGCGCTGGTAAATATGAAATTTTACTAAATCCAGAACCTAAAATACAAACTTTAATTTTTTTCATTTGAATTTTTTAGCAAAATTTTTACTGCTATATCAGCTGCTTTTGACTGAGACTCTATTGAGGCTCCGGCTATGTGAGGAGTTAGTATAATTCTGCGTTTTTTATGCATTTGAATTAATTTTGATTTCATATTTGAACCATTTACTTCTCCACTCAAAACATCCGAGGTAAAGAAAATATCTTTTCTTTTATTTAAAAATTTTATCAAATCAGTTTCATTTATAACCTCACCCCTAGAAGTATTGATTAAAATAGCCTTTTTTTTAAGTAATTTTAGATATGAAATATTAATTAAATTTTTTGTCTTATCATTTAGAGTGCAACATAAACAAACAATATCTGAATTTGAAAAAATTTTATCAATTGTACTTTTTTTATATTTATTTTTTTTCTTAATTGGATCGTAATACTCAACATTAGCACCAAACGCCTTAGTCCATTTGGCTAGATTTGAACCTATTCTTCCTAAACCTATAATTCCAATTTTTTTTTGCGCCAATTCGTTACCTCTCATTAAATTTTCATTTTTTCGCCATCTAATCTCATCTATCTCATTAATGGCAATATCTAATCTTCTAAGAGAATTTAATAGTAGTAAAAAAGTGAACTCTGAACTTGCTTTTATGTTATTTAATTCTTTTCTATTGTGTAATAATGAAAAAACTTTAATTTTTCTTTTCTTACAATCCTGCATGCTAATATGGTTTGATCCTGTCGATGGAGTAACAATATATTTTAAATTAGGGTAGAATTTTAATATCTTCTCATCGATTTTAAAATTTTGTCCTGGATTGACTATCCAACTATATATTTTAAGATTTTTTTTTTTTATTTCACTTTTTTTCCAAATTTCTTTGAAATAAAAATTGATTTTTTTATTTTTAAATACACTTTTATCAATAAACTTGCGTGGAGCACTGAATAAACATAGTTTTTTTTGCATTTATGTGATGCTAAAAATCTTTGAAATTTCTCTTCCAATACTTACTAATTTAGAAAATTCGTATGGTGTTGCGCTAATTGCATGATCCCTGATCACTTGTGAGGTTTTGTCCAAGGTAAAATGTTTTTCTACTAACTGTGCCCCTCGAGAGATTGCAAATAAACAAGTTGAAATACCATGGGTATGATCACTATAACCATAATATTTTTCATCATTAAAATGTTTTGGGAAATTTTTTAAATCTGATGGATAGGTTGGATACTTAGAAATACAATATAAGTATTTTAAATGATCAGATTTGTTTTCAAAAGGTAAATTTTCCCGCTCCCAAAAACCAAGTGAGCAATAAACTTTTTCAAAACTTTTATCATTTATGATATCTTTGCACATATCCGGATAATCTAATACTGTCCTAGATGCAATTTTGCATTTCTTTAAATTCAACATTTTAACTTTTTTTAAACCATCTGGTGTGATTGGGGATGCCATCATTTCAATTTCATGGTAATCACACCATGACTTTATATCTTTTGCCAAATTATCATCGATGCAGTTGATTTCTCCAGGCTTATCTCTCCATCCAAATTGAAATTTGACAATATCAGCGCCAGAATTTTTTGCCTCTTTAATCATTTCAAATATGATATTAAAATTACCATTATGATTTAGACCGATTTCAGCAATAAAAATCATTTAATTCTTTTTATAAGTTCTTTTTTATTTAATGTTAATCCTATACCATGTTTATATTTGTCTAAAGAAATAGTTCCATTTACTGGCAATATATTCTCATTAAAAATTTTTGCATGATCTTTCATTTTATAATTATATAACTCAGGAGAAAATTCATGTGGTAAATTTGAATACTTACTTGACATATGTAAACTAGTAAAAGAAAGTATTCCAATATCTGGTGAATGAGGCATAATCTTGTTTTTTTTTCCTTTAACAATTTTAAATAAGTCTAAATATTGAGTTAACCCTCCTAAATTTAAAAGATCTGGTTGTATAATTTTCGGATTTGCAATTTGAATAATCTCTTTAAACCTAATAGCTGTTTTTTCATATTCGCCAAAAGAAACTGGAATTTTTAGAGACTGTACAACATTTTTAAGTGCAAACAAATTATTGGTAGCAACAGGTTCCTCAAAATGCGAAATACCACCTAAATCTTCAAATCTTTTTCCTTGGTATATTGCTTTACTTTCTGAGTATCCTCCATTTGCATCAAAACCAAGATAATATTTTTTTGGTATCATGTTGCGTACCGCTTGTAACATTTTAAAATCTTTTTCAAGATTTACATCTTGCCTTAACTCATGCCAATCCATTCTTATCTTAAAAGCTTCAAAACCATATTTAAGACCTTGTTCAATTTTATCTTGCATCTCTTTAATTGTTTTTTTAAAGCCATGGCCAATTGACCAATACATTTGATTTTTTTTTGGATAGTTTAATTTTAAAAGTTTATAAAGAGGTTTTTTTTGGTATTTTGAAACAATATCATATAATGCAATATCTATGGCTGATATAACCTGAATCCATCCGTTTTTTCCAAGTGAGTTCCAATATAAATCATCCCAAATTTTTTTAATATCTATCTTCTTATTTATTAACTTATGTTTTAATCTCTCTTCATAATAATATTTTTGCGACTTAAACGAATTTCCTATAAATTGTCCTATTCCTTCTATGCCATCATCAGTTTTAATTGCTAATATTACAATACCAGATTTCAATGGATAAAACTTAATACTTTTTATTTTCATAAAAATATTTACTGTTTAATTTTATCTCTTTTGTTTATGTACTTTTTGGTTAACCAAATATCATAATCATTTTTAATATTAATGCTTTCTGATCTTTTCATTGTGCAATAACCTATTTTTTTTCCTAACATGTTATTTTTCCTAATTTTTTTAAACCAAGCAACCCTAACACATCTGTTATCGACTAATAAAGAGTCACGATAAATTCTAAGCTGATGATGCATTCTTTTCGATATTTTTTCCAAGCCACTATGAGTGTGTCTATAATGCAAATCTAAATCCTCATAAACTGAAATAACGCTATCAGTATTAAAAAGAACAAGTGTATCTAAAGCTTTTTGTATATAGTCCTTACTTATACAGGGGGCCATAGAATTAATAAATAATACTATATCCGGTTTAAAATTTAATTTTGATTTAGCATATATGCATGCGTCAAATACAATATTATCTATGTTCACATAATCTAATGATAAATCCTCAGGGCGCATATAAGTTTTGTACAAATATTTAGTTTCAATATATTTTTTTAAATTACTATCATCAGTTGATACTAATATTTTATAATTTATTTTTTTAAAAAACCTGAGTTCTTTTAGACAATAATCAATAAGATATTTTTTATTTATTTTTAATTTTAAAATATTATTTTTATTTCTTGCTCCTACAATAAATAGAATTTTTTTATTTTTTAATAGTTTATTTTTCTCAACAAAATACCTTTTTATCTTACGTCTCGCGTTTAAAATGCGATCTTCATTAGTACTCATTGAGACATCGTGCTGCCTGTAGTAAAAAAGAGGTGTATTTATATTACCAATACTTTTTTTTTTTTTAATTAAATTTAACCAAAGCTCGTATCCATCTTGCGCATCAAAAATATTTTTATAACCACCAATTTTTTTTAATGTATTTTTTTTAACTAATGAGCACGCACCATGAGCGGGTATATTTAGTAAACTTTCTTTATTTATAATCTTTTCATTAGAGTACGTGTCTATAATATTTCCGTTTTTATCTACGTAATAAAAATCACTATAAACTAAATCAATGTTTTTATTTGATTTTAAAAAATTGACAAAAATTTTTAAAGCTTTTGTTGAAAAAAAATCGTCAGCATCTAACCTTGTAATATAAGAACCCTTGCTATTATTAATTGCTAAATTAGCAGAATATCTTAGTCCCATTTTTTTTTTATTAATAAAAATTTTTATTCTTTGATCTTTTTTTTGATAATAATCTGCTATTTTTCTTGCTAACTTATCGCTACCATCTAAAATTAAAAATAATTCAAAATTTTTATACGTTTGGCACAAAACACTCTCGATAGATTTTTTGAAATACAGGTTATAGTTATGATTAGGAATATAAACTGTAATTTTTGGATTAAATGTTTTCATAGCCGTTAAAGACTTCCTGCTACAGAAGATCCTTTTAATTTATTTGTTAGATCATAGATAAATCCATTATTAGCTAATTTTTTTTTAAGAAATTTTTCTGTAAAAAAATTAAATCTATCATGATTAACTGAATATAAAATTATGTCATATTTTTCTCTTACATTAATTTTCTCTACAAAGAGTTTTTTTAAATTTGTATCAAGGTTTTTTTGGATTATATAAGGGTCGTGTATCGTTATTTTAAATTCATTTTTCTTTAAATACATAACAATATCTTTTATTTTTGTATTTCTGTGATCAGATACATTTTTTTTAAATGCATAACCCATAACCAGAATTTTTTTTTTATTTTTTTTATAAACTGTTTTTTTTGACAATTTAATGATATCTTTAGCTACTTTAATTGCCATTGAATCATTTATCTTTCTACCTGCTAAAATTAATTTCGGTGAATAACCTATTTTCTTTGCCTTATATGTTAAGTAATATGGATCTACCCCTATACAATGACCACCCACAAGACCAGGTGTAAAATCTAGAAAATTCCATTTTGTCTTTGCAACATTTAAAATATCTCTTAAATTTAAATTCATTTTTTTAAATAATAAATAAAACTCATTTACCAAGGCAATGTTAATATCTCGCTGTACATTTTCTATAATTTTTGCTGCCTCAGCAATTTTTATATTTTTAGCTATACAAATACCTTTTTTTGAAATTTTGTTATAAACTTCATAAATATCGTTCAATGATTTTTTTGAAGATCCAGATATTACTTTTATTATATTTGTAATCTTTCTTTTTTTATCTCCTGGATTAACTCTTTCAGGACAAAATCCACATCCAAATGTTTTTTTGTTTCTATTATTTATATTTTTATCGATATCCAATTTGCTGATCTTTTTTAATGTTGGAATACATATATCCTCTGTAGTTCCAGGATAAACAGTTGACTCATAAACAACTATATCATTCGGCATTAAAAATTTTGCCACCATTTTAGTTGCCATTATCAAAGATCTTAATTCTGGTTGTTTTTTTTGGTTTATAGGCGTTGGAACAGCAATAATATAAAAATTACAATCAGATAGTTTTTCCTTATTGCTTGTAAAATTAATTTTTTTAATAAGATTAACTTTTTTATCTAAAATATTTTCAAAATCTTTACCTTTTTTTAAATCAGATATCTTTTGTTTATTTATATCAAAACCAGTAACATCAAAATATTTTGACAATTCAAATGTCAATGGCAAACCAACGTAACCCATGCCAATCACAGCAATTTTAATTTTTGACATTATAATAATCTTTGTACCAGTTAACGAAATTTTTAACTCCAATAGCAAGTGTTGTAAATTTTTTAAATTTTGTAAGTTTAATAATTTTATTTATATCAGCTCGTACAGTGGGTACGTCACCTTGCTGCAATTTTAAGAATTGTTTTTTTGATTTTTTTCCAATTATTTTTTCAATCCAATAAATATATTCTTTCAACGCATAATTGTTCTTATTTGCAATATTAAAAATTTCATGTTTGCGTTTAATTTTAATATTTGAAAGTCGGAAAATCATTTCTACAACATCGTCTACATAAGAAAAATTTCTTCTATGCAATCCGTGATTAAATAAATTTATTTTTTTATTTTCAATTATACTTTTTGTGAATTTAAACAGCGCCATATCTGGTCTTCCCCATGGCCCATAAACAGTAAAAAATCTCATGCCGATAAATCTAATATTATATAAGCTTGAATAAACCTCCGCCATATTTTCATTTGTTAATTTAGAAACTGCATAAAATTGTATTGGTTTTGGTTCTAAATTTTCTTTTAAATCAATATTTTTTTGTTGGCCATATACACTGCTGCTGCTCGCATAGAAAATTTCTTTAATCTTAAATTTATTTGCAATTTGAATAATATTTAAAAACACTGAAATATTATTATCAATATAATCATGAGGATTAGTTAAAGAATGTCTCACACCAGCTTGGGCAGCTAGATGAAAAATTTTATAAATTTTTTCTTTCCTAAATATTTCAATTATTTTTTTTTTATTAATTAAATTAATTTTATAAAATTTAAAATTTTTGTATTTTCGTAAATTTTTTACTCTATTTTTTTTTAAAGATTGGTCGTAATAATTATTGATAGAGTCAATGCCTACAATATAAAAATTTTTTTTTATAAATTTTTTAGCCAGATGATAACCTATAAATCCAGCGCAACCAGTAATTAATATAGTTTTCATTGAGATTTTATGTATTTCTCTATAGCTAAATCAGTTTGACCAAAAAAATCAACTTCGCCATTTTTCATAAAAATTGTTTCGTCACAAAATTCTTTAACCAAATCCATGTTATGACTTACAAATATTATGGTCTTCAATTTATCCTTGCTAAGTTCTTTCATTTTTTTAATAGAATTTTGTCTAAAGTGTAAATCACCTACCGCCAATATTTCATCTATAATTAATATATCGCTATTAAAAGTTGTTGAAATAGCAAAACCAAGTCTTACAAGCATACCTGATGAATACCTTTTAACTGGTGTATCAATGTACTCTTCAATATTTGAAAATTTTATAATTGAATTTATTTCTGATTCTATAATATTTTTTTTTACGCCAATTATAGATCCACTCAAATATATATTTTCTCTTCCGGTTAACTCAGGATGAAAACCAACACCGACTTCTAACAAACTAGAAATTTTTCCTCTTACTTTAATAGTACCATAAGTTGGGGACGTAACAGATGAAATAATTTTTAAAAGTGTTGATTTTCCAGAACCATTTCTTCCAATTAGTCCAATTTTTTTACCTCTCTCGATTTGTAAATTTATATTATTTATTGCAAGTTTTTTACTCTCATTTAAATATTTTTTATCTTTACCTAAAATATCATAATAAATTTTCTTAATATCTTTAATTAAGTTTTTATGAGATATAACTCCTAAGTTATATTCTTTAGATAATTGTTCTATTTTTATTGCGTAATCCATTTGAGCTAAACTAGATCTACAAAGTTTCTTTCAAATTTTAAGAATATCTTGATACTGATCAATAATATAAAGCAAGTTAAAATAATACTAGATAAATAATAATTAAATTCAATTAAAGGTAACCCAAACAAACTATTACGAATATTTTCAAAAATTGGAATCAATGGGTTTAAATAACCAAAAAATTTGTATTTGTCTGGTATTGAGCTAAAAGAATAAATAACTGGCGTAGCAAACATAAGCATTTGAACACCAAAATTTAATATAAAAATCAAATCTCTATATTTAATTGCAAAAGAACAAATTAATAAACCTAAGGCAAAAGTAATTATGGAAAGATGTATTATAAATAATAGAAATAATAAACTATTTAATCCAATATTTAGCTCAAAACCAGATAGTAAATAGAAAATGCAAACAAGCAGAACTAAAAATAGCTGAAATAAAAACTTTATTTGACCAACAATAATGTTGGCAATTGGAGGTGCAAGTCTACAAAAATAAACTTTTTTATAAATATCTGCATTGGTAATTAAGGTCATGCTTACTGAATTAAAGGTAGATGAAAAAAATATCCATGAAATATTTGCTATAAGATAAAATAATATTGGTGGAATACCGTCTGTTGGTAATTTTGCAAATTTATTAAAAATAATTAAAAAGATAAAAGAAGTAATTAATGGCTGTAACAAATACCATAAGGGTCCAAAGATTGTTTGTTTATACATTACTGAAAAATCTCTCTTAACAAAAAAGAAAATTAACTCTAAAGAATTTGTTATTTCTATAAACATATCATTTATAGTCTTATTTTTATTGGTTATTAGAATTTCTCTCATATAATGCAGTTTATATTAAAATATTATAAAGTATGTAATAAATAATCTTAAATTAATAACTAATCTAATTGAAATTTATTTTTATAATCAATCTTCAATTCTTTTTTTTGCTCTTCTTTTGATAAAATAAAATTCTCAAGCACTAATAAATCTAAGTCGGTTCCCATAAAACATCTAAAAGCATCTTCAGGAGTATTTACTATTGGCTCCCCTCTAACATTAAATGAGGTATTTATTAATATTGGACAATTTGTTTTATGATAAAACACTTTAATTAAATCAAAAAATTTTTTATTTGTATCTTCGTGAACAGTTTGTATTCTTGATGAATAGTCGACATGGGTAACGGCTGGTATAATTGATCTTTTAATATTTAGTTTTTCTATTCCAAATAATTTTTGATCATCTTCAGACATTTTAATTTTTAAATTATCATTAACCTCAGCAACCAATAGCATGTATGGACTAGCTTGATTAATCTTAAAAAAATCTGATACTTTGTCCGCTAAAATTGCTGGAGCAAATGGACGGAAGCTTTCTCTAAACTTGACTTTTAAATTCAATTTTCTTTGCATTACTTCTGATCTGGGATCTGCAAGAATTGATCTTGAACCAAGTGCACGTGGACCAAATTCCATACGTCCTTGAAACCAACCTACAGCTTTACCTGCAATAATTTCATTGGTTACACGGTCTAGCAATGCTTGCTCTTCAAGTTTTACAAACTTAGATCCAAGTTTGAGAAGATATTTTTTAATATCATTATTCTCATATTTTGGGCCCAAATATGAACCCTTCATTGAGTCAATTTTATTTTTTTTTATACTGTCAAGTTCATTATGCCAATACGCTAACGCTGCTCCAAGTGAGCAACCTGCATCACCAGATGCTGGTTGAATCCATATATTATTAAAAATTTTATTTTTTAATATTTTGCCATTTGCAACACAGTTAAGTGCTACTCCTCCTGCCATACATAAATTATTTATTTTGAACTCTTCTTTTATTTTTTTTGTAATCTTTAAAATAATATCCTCTATAACAACCTGTACTGATGCAGCAATATCCATATGAAATTGCGTTAAGGCTTCATTTTCTGAATTTCTTTTCTTTTGACCAAATAAATTATCAAAATTTTTATTTGTCATTTTTAAATTTGTGGCATAATCAAAATATTTCATGTTCATTCTAAACGATCCATCATCTTTTACTGTGATCAAATTTTTCAAAATTTTTTCTTTATAAATTGGATTACCATATGGGGCTAAGCCCATAACTTTATATTCACCAGAATTAACTTTGAAGCCTAAATAATATGTGAAAGCGCTATACAACAGTCCTAATGAATGTGGAAAATAAATTTCTTTAATAATCTTAATTTTATTTTTCTCTCCAATTCCAACAGTGGTAGTTGCCCATTCACCTACTCCATCTATTGTTAAAATCAAAGATTTATCATATGGGCTTGGATAATATGCGCTTGCCGCATGACTTAGATGATGATCTGAAAATTTTATTTTAGAAAAATCATTAAAATCCGTTTCGATAAATTTTAGCTCTTTTAGTATTAAGTCTTTTTGAAATAACTTTTCTCTTAACCAAATAGGCATGGAAGCTAGGAATGATAAAAAACCTCTTGGAGCAAAACTAATATAAGTTTCTAATAATCTCTCAAATTTTAAAAATGGTTTTTCATAAAAAACAATGGCATCTACGTCCTTCAGAGAAATATTTGCTTGTTTTAATACAAATTGTATTGAATTTCTTGGAAAAGAACTGTCGTGTTTTATTCTAGTAAATCTTTCTTCCTGTACTGCTGCAATTATCTCTCCATTATTTAAAAGAGCTGCAGAGCTATCGTGATAAAATGCTGATATACCTAATATATAATTTTTCATTAAATTAATTTTTAAAAAATAGTATATATAAAAGGTGCGACAGCAGTTCCTTTTGTCAGAATAATTAATGAGCCAAATAAAAATAAAATTATTAAAATAGGTAATAACCAATATTTCTTCCTTATTTTCAAAAATTCAAAAAATTCAATAAAAAACGATTTCATAAATTAAAATTGTCTTGTCATATCTCCAACTTTTTTATCTCTAGACCTCCAAAATGTTTTTTGGTTTCTATCAATATATAAGTTTAAAATATCTTTTCTAAAAATTTTTAATAATATGGAAGTAGCGATTATAACAGAAAAATAAATAACAAACATTATAATAGGAGATACAACTTTACCAAGTAAGTCTCCTAATTTAATCCATATTATATTGAACGGAGTAAAAATTTTTGAATATAAAAAAGCTAAAATCAAAAAAATTAATGATATTGAAATCAAATATAGATCAATATGCTCATATTTCATAAATTTGTAAATTGATAAAATGCCAAAAAATAAAGAAAAAACAATACCAAAACTTTTATTAGATGATTTACTTTTTTTCATAAAAAAATTTATTTTAAAGTGATTATTAATTTAAATATATCAGTAATTAATCTATCAAAAAAGAATTATTTAAGTTGTTTTAAATTTTATAAATTACTTTTGATCCATCAAAAGATGTTTTTATTTTGAAAAAAATCTTCTTTTTAAGAAATTTTCTTAACATTTTTGAGCTTAAATTTTTAAAATTAATAAATAGAAATCCACCACCTCCCGCTCCTAAAATTTTATAGCTTTTTGCTCCTAATTTTTCTGCTTCAAAAATTAATTGATTAGTCCGATTATTACAAATTCTTTTAGACAAACTTTTTTTAATTTCCCAATTTTTTCTCATCAGTTCTGAAAATTTTTTATTATTATTTGTCCCTTTTTTTATATTTGAGTCAGCAACATTGGCAATTTCTAAAATTTTTTTTAACTTTGCTATATTAGTTTTATTTTTATTTTGAGACTTAAGAATTTGCGATGCATCCCTGAAGCTCCCAGTCCATATTATTACAGAGTTTTTTAAAATTTTACTTATTTGATTATGATTGTAATTAATATAGTTAACGTTTCCATTTTTAAAAAAATTTATTTTTTTGAATCCCCCAATACTTGCAATATATTGATCCTGCTTTCCTATAGGTTGTTTTAGTTTTTCAATTTCAATTTTACACGCATTGCTGGCAAGTTTTTTATTATTAATTTGTTTTCCTTCAAGAGAATATAGTGCTTTTAAAAGTCCAACTGTAAAACTGCTAGATGAGCCTAAACCAGACCTAGCAGGTATGTCTGATATTGTGGAAATATATATTGGATATTTAACTTTACAAAATTTTAAACATTCCTTTATAATTTTATTATCTATTTCACTAATTTTGTTTTTACGCTCAGATTTTGAATAGTTTAATCTAAATTTTTCTTTATAAATTTTTTGTAATCTTTTTACAGTAACATATACATACTTATCAATTGCTGTAGTAATAACAGCTCCATTGTGACTTTTGTAAAAACTTTTAATATCCGTGCCGCCACCAAAAAAGCTTATTCTTAAAGGAGTCCTAGTAGTGACATATGTTTTTTTATTTTTCATTTTTAATTTACTTTATATTTTTTCCTAGAAGTCATAACTGCAGATGAGATATCATATCTTAAGATTAAATTCTTCAATATCAAAAATTCAGAAAATTTAAAATATTTTATACATACATACCAAGTAATTATAAAATTTTTTAATTTTTTTAATATAGTATAGTGATTTTTTTGCTTATTTTTAAATTTTTCTTTTTCTTGATGAAGTTTATTTAGTTTTTTTAATTTACTATTCATGTAGTTATAAAATATAACTTTAAATGTTTTTAGATTTTTTACTTCTATATTTTTAATAAGTTTAATAAAAAAAAAATTTATTTTATTTGTGTCAAAAATTTTTTTAAAGTCTTGCTTGTTTAAACTTACAGTATTTTCATTTGGGAATCTTAATGAATAACCAATTGAAAGTTTTTTTATATTACCTAAAATAACTGCAAAAGAACAAAATGTAATTTCTGAAAAAAAGAAATCTTTTGTAATGCTTGCGCATCTATTCCAAATTTTATCAAAAATTTTTGCTTCAAATACAGCATAAAACGGCAATGTACCATTTGAATTAATATAATTTAAAAATCTGTTTTCACATTCATACTCTTCAAAACTTTCAATAGATCCTGAATTTTTATACTGCTGATTTAAAGTAAAGCCGTGATTTCTAATATCTTTATAGCTATTATGATGAAAATATTTACCGTGTGCCCCAATATATTTTTTGTTTTTTTCAAGAAAATGGGTGCATACTTTTAAAGCGTTGATTGATGTTATATCGTCATCTGCACATAAAACTACATATTTTGTATTTACAGCCTTTAAACCTTTAATAATTTTTTCTACCAACAAGATTTTTTTATCAAAATGAAAATATGTTACTCTTGAATTCTTAACAAAACTTTTAAACTCAACACTGGTGTATTTAATTTCTGAAGAGTCTAATATAATAATTTTAAAATTAGATTTATTTATATAATACTCTAGCAATCGCAAAATACCTTTTTCTCTGTTAAAAGTTGGTATAATTATGCTTAGCATTTTTTGATTGTCCTAATTAACCCATTTTTTAAAGACTTAAACCTTACCTTAGCTACTGAGTTTATTTTTTTAGTGTTAGCAGCAAAAATATTATTATTTTCATCTTTGATTTTTCTATAATATTTATTTTTTTTAAACAAAATATTCTCTACATAGTATGCAAAATTATTTACAGAATTAGTTTTCCCTGAACCAATCTCATATATACCGTTTTTAAATTTTGCTATTAGTAATTTATCAATAGCTTTATTTACATCATCAACATGAACAAAATCATTAGCTGTATCTGGATTTGATAATTTAAATTTTTTCCCTTTCTTTAAATTTTTTAATAGTAAATTAATTAATGATCTAGGTCTTTGGTTTTTTCCGTATACATAAAAAACCTGTAGCCAAGCAAAATTTAATAATTTAGTTTTTTTTAATAAGAAGTTAAAAATTTTTTTTTTATATCTTACAAAATATTTATAATTTTCTTGATTTTTAGAAAAAATTTTTTTTTTTTCCATGCAGCTACCTGTAACAATAATTTTTTTTAAAGTTGGTATTTTTATTATCTTCTTAAAAAATATCATTGTGTCATGATAATTTTTTTTACAAATCTCTTGATCAAATCTTGGAATACCATCCCATGCTAAATGAATAATGGCTTCTGGTTTAAAAAAGGAAACTTTTTTTTCAAAATCTCCAATATTTGAAATATCATTCTCTATATATTTAATTTGCCTATTAGAGTAAATCCTTTGTTTTTTACTTCTAACTATAAATAAATATTTATTTTTTTTTTTTAAAAATTTTTTTATATAGTTAGTTCCAATAAAACCATTAACTCCAGTAATTATAATATTCATTTATCTCTTAAATAATTTATAATTTAGATCTCTTGATAAGATTATTTTTGGTTTGATTGGCCATTTTATTTTAACAATAGGGTCGTTAAACCTGATACCATCATACGAACCTTTTTTATAAAAACTATTCATAATATAATACACAGTTGAATTATTTTCTAATGTAAGGTAAGCATTAGCACACCCCGGGGGGACAATGACGCTCAGTCTGTTTTTTTGACTTAGTTCAATATTAAATTGTTTCAAAAAAGTTTTCGATTTCTTCCTCAAATCAATAACACAATTAAATATTTTACCTGAAATACAATTAATTATTTTACTTTCTTCAAGTTTTTTTTTTGATAATGAAAACCTCTTAAAGTTGACTTTTTTCTATTAAATGAAATATTAGTTTGCTTTACATCAAATTTAAATAATTTTTGAATCTCTCTCTTACAAAATGCCCTGTTAAACGAACCCCTTAAATCTTTATGCAAATGTGGTTTGATGACAAAACAACCGATAACGTTTGTTTTTTTAAATATCATATTTTCTTATCTTAGGTAATGGAATTATTACCTCTCCCTTATAATTTTTTGACTTAAGAAATTTAAGTATCTCTGATTTAAAATTCCACGCCAAAACCAATATTGATTTAGACTTTAAAGAATTTAAATATTTAACTAGTTTACTAATTTTTTTAATTTGAATGTTGGTACCCGGAGTATACAAATTACTTTTTAAATCATTTTTATCAAAAATTTTTTTAATAGTTTTATTATCAAATTTGCAGTAATTTAATAATGTTGAACTCCTAGCAGAGGCTCCATACCCAAATATTTCTTTATTTTTTTTCTTTTCATTAATCAATTTTATCAAACTAAGTGAGTGTTTCTTAGATAATCTTCCAAATTTTATCCAATTCTTTTTAAGGTTAATGCCCATTTTTTTTTCTAAATTTATAAATTTATTTAAAATCCTGGTTTTTTTTTTAAATTTATTTTTACTAAAAATAAGCACTAATGACCCACCACTAATAGGGCTTGAGAAAACATCATATGGATATAAACCATACATTCCAAAAATTTTTGATATAGTTTTTATTGTAAAATAAAATAAATGTTCATGGTAAATAGAATCATAATGCAATTCATCTATAATTTTTTTTGAATAGTGAAACTCAATTGCTGCTGAACCATCTTTGCCCAAAACGTTACAAATACCTTTGATTACTGAATGTAAATTTGCAACATGGGGTATCACATTTCTGGCTATAACTAAATCTTTAGCTCCATAGTCTTTCAAAATTTTTTTTGCAATATCGTTAGAAAAATAGTTATTTAAGGTTCTTATTTTTTGTTTATTTGCAATTTTAGATATATTCTTTGCTGGCTCTACGCCCAATATATTATGTTTTTTTTTCTTAAATATATTTAAAAATAGCCCATCGTTACTAGCAATTTCTAAAACATCTAATTTATTTTTCTTATTAATTTTATTAATTAAATTTATATAAAAAAACAATGAATGTTTTTTTGTCTCTTGGGAAGTAGATGATACCCACACATAATGATCAAATAATTTTTTTGGATTAACAGTACAAGATAATTGAGCGGTTTTGCATTTATTACAAAATACTAATTTTAATGGAACTGAAATCTGAGAACTATTATTTTTGTGTAAATTATTTGCCAATGGTTGCTTACCCAAGTCTAAAATATCAGTCATATTTTCACTTGAACAAATTCTACATTTTTTTATTTCTAAAAAAATTTTTTTTTTCATATAAAAATTTTCTTTAGCTTTTTAATTCTATTTGTCCTGTCACCATCAAAATCATTAAAGGTAAATTTAACTTTTTCAAAAAACTTTATTAATTCACTGCCTCCAGAATTTAAATCCCATTTTGGCTTATAATAATTCTTCAATTCATTAAATATCTTGGAGAAACTGACTCTATATGTTCTTTCGTCATTACTTGAATTTAAATTTAAAAATTCTAAATTACTCGAAGGAATAAGTTTTTGAGCATTTAGTGCCAAGTCTTTGACTGTAAAATTTCCATTATTAATACCTACATTATAAGATTTCTTATTAATTAATTCCTTTGGAGAATCTATACCTGAGATTATTGCATTACATAAATCTAATACATGAATAACTGGTCTCCAAGGCGTACCGTCTGAAAAAATTTTTATTTTATTTTGAGTAAATGCACTTCCTAAAAGATTATTATAAACAATATCTGATCTTAATCTTGGACTTGACCCAAATACTGTCGAGGGTCTAAATGATACTACGGTGAACTTATTATCACCAAGTTTTGTAATTTCTTGTTCTGCTAACCATTTAGTTTTGGCATATTCCGTAATAGGATTTTTAACACTTTTATTCTCATCAAGCTCACTTGTTGAATTTGAAATTCCATAAATGCTTTGTGTAGATATAAAAATAAATCTTTTAACTAATTTTTTTTTGCAGATTTCTGCGATCCTTTTACTAGCTAAAAAATTAATTTCATGTGTTAATGTAGGTTTTAATTCTCCTAATGGATCATTTGACAGAGCTGCTAGATGAATTACTGTATCATATTCAGTGATATCTTCCTCACTGACTGTTCTAACATCTTTTTTTATTTGCTTATTTACGATTATCTCATTACTGAGAATACAATCTTCAAAATAACCAACATCTAAACCATCAACAACATGACCTAGATTTTTTAACTCACCTACTAATACACTTCCAATATAACCAAGGTTTCCTGTTACTAAAATTTTCATTTTTTATTATTTAATTTTTTTTAAAAATCCTCCTGGATTATTTGATGTCAAAGATTTTAAATAAGGTAACTCATCAACAATAAAATTTTTGTTTTTTTTAAGAAATAAATTTACCGCTGATTTTGGGTTTCTAGTTTTTGTAAAATGTTTATTTCTATAATGCTTCTTAAAAATACTCATGGTTTTTTTATCAAAAATACCTGATATAGTATCAAATACAATTAAGTAACTACCTTTAGTAACTAAAGTGCTATAAAGATTAAGTTCTTCGATTACATGATCGTGTGTATGCAGTGAGTCAAGACATACTAAAACTTTTTTTCTTTTTTTCGTAAATTTTTTTACCTTTTCAAAAATCTCTTTAGAAATTGATGACCCCTGAAAGGTAATAATATCTTTTCTTAAAAAATGTTTGTTTAACAAATTTCTAGTATGTGGTCTTATATCAACATCTACCCCTATAACCTTTCCTCTGTTTCCTGAAAGTTTCAATATTGACGCATAAAAAATTAAGCTACCACCTCTTGCAATTCCTGTTTCAACAATTAAATCTGGCTTTAGATCAAATATCAATTCTTGCATTACTATTAAATCACTTGGGTTTTGTATAACTGGAGATCCAAGCCAATTAAAATTATAACTGTATTTTTTTTGAACAAATAAATTACATAGACTATTACTCACCTTTAATAGTTTTTTAGATTTTTTATAATTAAGTATTCTTTTAATTTTTTGTTTTTCGAATTTGTTGTCTATATGCATTTGATTTTTTCAGTACCATCTTTACAGGATATATAAAGTAATTTAATTTAAGTTTTATGAAATTTTGTATAAATAAAGTTTTTATAATTATTTTTTTAATAGCAAGTGGTTTATTATCTTTAATTTATCTAAGAAAATTTAATATTTATGAAATAAGTAATAATTATTATTTTTTTTTTCATTTTTTAGCTTTTTTATTATTTTTTATTATTTCACTAATTTTTTTTATAATCAAAAATCATAATATCAAAACTTATTATGTTATAGTGATTAATTCTGTGATAGTTTCATTATTAATTTTTGAATTTTTAATAAATAAATTATATTTAGATACTCATCTACAATATCAAAATGAAATAAAAAAACTAAAGAATGAAAGAAACATTAAATTTGATGTTAAAAATATTTATGACAAATATTTTGAGGTCAAAAATAAATATAGTAATGTTAGATTAAATATTAATGCAAAAACATTTTTAAACTTACAAAATAATAATATTTTACCGCTATCTAACTTTCCAAATAGTAAAATTTTGAACTGTAATGAAAATGGATACTATAGTATCGAAATAAGTGACAGATATGGATTTAACAATCCAAATGCAGCATGGAGACAAAACAACAAATTTTTATTATTAGGTGACTCTTTTGTACAGGGTTACTGTGTAGACTATGAAAATAGCTTAAGCGGGCATATTGCAAAAAAATATTCAAATATAAATTTGGGGTTTGGTGGATCAGGTCCTTTAATGCAATTTGCTATTCTTATAGAATATCTAGAAGAAATTCAAAGCGATCATTTAATTTGGTTTTTTTATGAAGAGAATGATCCAGAGGATCTAAATCAAGAGATAGAAAATGATATATTAAAAAAATATCTGCAGGACAATTTTAGTCAAAAATTAATTGATAAAGTATCAGATTTAGAAACTATACTAAATGGAATTCAAAATAAAAAAATAAATATTTTAAAAAAAAACCATGACAACTTAAGTATATTAAAATTAACAAAGATAAGAAATATTCTAAAATTAAAATTTAAAAATAAAAATCCTAAACAAGATAATAATAAAGATTTTAATTTAAAATCATATACTGAAATATTAAGCAAAACTAAAGAGTTGTTAAATAAAAAAAAAATACAATTTACATTAGTATATATCCCGAAGTTCAGTAACCTCATAAACTATAAGTATGATCATAAATTAAATAACAAAATATCAAAAGTAGCGAAAAATAAAAAAATAAACTTTATTAATCTTAGTAAAGAGCTGAAACAAATTGATATAAAACCTTCAAAACTTTATCCGTTTGAAAAATACGGTCACTTTAATGAATATGGGTACGAAATTATTTCAAAGTTAGTTACAGATAAGATTATTTTTTTTAATAGTTTAAGTAATTAATCAATGAAATTCTACTTGTTCCGTACTCCCTACCTGGAATATTTGTCCAAGCTAAGGATTCTGGAACGTCATAAATGTGGTCACAATTTTTACAATAATCTATTTGATCAAAATTTTTTTCAATGTGTTTTTTTCGTAAGTCTTTGTATTTTTTTCCGTTGACAACATCCATTAAATTATTTTCATCTAAATGACCTAATACTGCTGTTGAGTCATGACCTAAAACATTTGGACAAGGTACTACTGCCCCTTTTGATTTACCTAAACCGCCAGCTCTAATTTCTATAACTTCGCCAAGAGGCCTGCCGCAAGATCTTAGTCTTTTATTTTTAAATTTGTCTTTTCTTGAAATTTTTTCTTCATCGTAAACACCCGACCAATTGTGCGCAAGCCAAATTTCAGCTTGTACATTTAAGTAATCTACCCAATTTTTTAAATACAAATTTAGTTGATAATCTTTTTTATCATAATCTTGTATCAAGTGATTGGTTTGCAATATTGTTTTAAATTTTTTATCTTTGGAAAGTTTAATACAATTTTTAAGAACAGATCTTGTTTTTTCAAAAGTGTCTACTGACATCCACTTCTTATAACTTTCTCTATCCCACCCCATACATGAAACCTTGAGTACAGTTAATCCTGCATTGCATAAATCTTCAAATCTCTTTTCATTTAATAATTGACCATTTGTATAAATCATGGTCTCAATAGATTTATCTGACAGGTATTTTATAAAAGTTTCTAAATGTTTGTTTAAAAGTGGTTCACCGCTACCAGATAAATTTACAAATTTTAAGCCTTTTGGTATGGCCTGATCAATTATTTTTTGAAACAGCTCAAAATTTAGAGTTTTTTTAAAGTCTTTTTCTCTGCCGTCCTCCATACCCTGTGGGCACATTGGACATGCTAAATTACAACCTCCGAAAACTTCAAGGTTAATTTGTCTAATATTATTTATTTCATATTTTTCAGGCATTATTTTAATCTATAAATCTCAGAATTACATATATAAATTAATTAGGCATAATTTAAAATAACTAGTTTTAAAATTTTTTCAGTGCATAAATCAAGCCAATTGGGTTATTAGTACT